>Ga0208814_1001121_pt1 | contig 13182 bp, 12 predicted proteins | sample MalvirAntarct_55_FD_184253 | JGI IMG/M metagenome (GOLD analysis project Ga0208814, IMG submission 184253) | Marine viral communities from the Global Malaspina Expedition - Malaspina viral metaG Antarct_55 (SPAdes) (version 2) | ecosystem: Environmental > Aquatic > Marine > Oceanic | place...
ATAAGGCCGGCCCGAGAAATCGGGCGAACCCATTTCATGACGTGTTCAGAGGCGTAGAAATACTTTTCGAACTTGGCTTTCCAGCCCTTGATGATGTGGGCGATACCGACGCCAAGCGGCACAAGCGCAACCAGGTAGATCAGATAGTTCGAGTATTTCCATCCAAGTACGCCAGACAGGAAGTCGCCGCCACCTGAGCCACCACCGCTCCCGGAGCTGCCAATGGAACTGCCAAGCAGCCCAAGGGTAAACAGCGCAAGCAAGGTATAGGTCACGGCGCTGCCGACGAGACCAGCGCGGATCAGCAATCCCTTGCCGTCGGTGCCATGGCCTTCCGGATCGGTTATTGCCTGCGTCAGTCGCCACGCCACGTAGGCTACGAGGCCGACAACCATGATCCAGAGCAAGGTCTGCCCGAAGGGCTGCCCTAACAATTGCTGAATGGCACCTTTGGTACCAACAGTTTTACCGCTACCGATGCCGGCCATGAAGGCGAATATACCGATGATCAGATAGACAACGCCTCTGGCGGCGTAGCCGCTACGAGCGAGCCAGGTTATGCCTCTGCTGACTTCACCCTTGGCTTGGGCTGCTGTGGGGTGCATGGCGCCTCCTCAATTGGAATGAGTGTCTCCGCAGTAGACGCGGGATCAGGCGCAAGGGTTCGCTTCTATTGATCAACGGGTTCGCTGTGCGTCTAGCCCGGCTGCGAGTTGGCCCGCGAAGCTGTAGCATGTCGCAAATGCGAGCGATTCCAATCTAGTTACTGGTGTAACGGCTCGTGCAGTCTTTGATGAGAAAGAAATGACTTTTACCCGAAGAAAGATGCTGGTTGGGTTGGCTGGGCTCGCTACGTTGGGCGTTGTCGGTGGCGGAGCACGGTACTGGATCGGGCGGCCCGCCGATCCTGTGACCCACGATTACGAGCTGATCGCCGCTCCGGCCGATATCGAGCTTATCGCAGGCGCCAAGACCCCAGCATGGTGCTACGGTGGACAAGCGCCTGGCTTGGAACTGCGCGCCAGACAGGGCGAATGGCTGCGAGTGCGCTTTATCAATCACCTACCGGAGCCCACTACGATTCATTGGCATGGCATCCGCCTGCCGCTGAACATGGACGGGGTGCCGTATGTTTCGCAATTACCCGTATTGCCCGGGGAGTCGTTCGACTACCTCTTTCAAGTCCCGGATGCGGGTAGTTTCTGGTATCACCCGCACACTTCGAGCGCCGAGCAGTTGGGGCGTGGGCTGGTGGGGCCCTTGATTGTCGAGGAACGCGAGCCGAGCGGCTTTCGTCATGAGCGAACGCTGAGCCTGAAAAACTGGCATATCGACAAGCAAGGCGCATTCACCGATTTCAGTGTGCCCCGCGAAGCCGTGAGGGGAGGGACGCCTGGCGTGCTGTCGACCGTCAACGGGGAGCACGCGCCGACCCTTGAGTTGCCGGCAGGCCAAGTAGTGCGCTTGCGCCTCATCAATCTCACCAACACCGTGACTTACCGAGTGAACCTACCAGGTGGCGACGCGCGTATTTACGCGATCGATGGCAACCCGGTCGCTCCGCGCCCGTTAGGTAAAGCCTATTGGCTCGGCCCAGGCATGCGTATTGATCTGGCGGTGAAAGTCCCGCCTGCCGGGGAAACGCTGTCCTTGCGTAATGGTCCGCTGCGGCTGGCGACGCTCACCTCCGTGGCTTCCGCTGAGGCCGAAGGCGATTGGCCTGCACCGCTGCCGGCCAATCCGGTCGCCGAGCCGGACCTGCAGCGAGCGGAAACCCTGCGTTTTAATTTCGAGTGGGCTGGCACGCTGTCCAGCGATGCTGGGCAGGGCGATACCTTCACCTTCTGGCAGATCAATGGCCAGGCCTGGGACATCAACGATAAGACCTGTGCGGACCGCCCGATTGCTACATTGAAAAAAGACGGTCATTACATATTCGAGCTGCGCAACCTCAGTCAGTATAAGCATCCAATCCATCTGCACGGGCTGACATTCAAGGTCATTTCGTCCAACCGAAAGCGCATCGATCCCTGGTATACCGATACCTACCTGCTCGGCAAGAACGAGACGGCAAGAATCGCGCTGGTGGCGGATAATCCCGGGGTGTGGATGTTCCACTGCCACGTCATCGATCACATGGAAACTGGATTGATGGCGGCGATTGAAGTGGTTTGAGGGCAGTAGTAGCCGGACGGAACAAATGAAAAGAACTATGATCATCGACCGTTCCCGTGATGATGAATTCATGCGCGAGGCGTTGGCCCTTGCCGCCGAAGGGGCAAGACTCGGGGAAGTCCCGGTCGGTGCGGTGGTGGTACACAACGGCCAGATAATTGGCCGGGGTTTCAATTGCCCGATCTCGAGCCACGACCCGAGCGCCCATGCTGAGATGGTCGCTATCCGCGACGCGGCCTCGAAGCTGGAGAACTATCGCTTACCGGAGAGCACGCTGTACGTGACGCTCGAACCCTGCAGTATGTGCGCGGGTTTGATCGTCCATTCACGCGTGCAGCGAGTGGTATACGGCGCAACTGAGCCCAAGGCGGGGGTTGCAGTCAGTCGGGGCCAGTTTTTCTCCCAGGGTTTTCTTAATCATCGGGTGTTGATCGAAGGTGGCGTCGCTGCGGAGCGTTGCAGCGAGATACTGACTGAGTTCTTCAGGGCGCGACGCCTCAAATCACGCGGCGGCGAGGCGATGGAGATCCGGACGAAAGAGTAACGCGGTGACTGAGCTCAAACGTTACTGCTGTAACGCCGCACGCCAGCTTCTGGCAGTTTTTCATAGGCGGCCACGCTGCCCTGCGCCGGGAACACCACCAGATGGTCGGCGGCGATGCCAATGCCCACTTCCTGGCCGGTCGGGTAGTCCGCGTGGCTGGGAAATATTCCCTCGAGTTGATTGCCGGTGGGCAACTGCAGTCGATACAAGGTCGAGGCACCAAGGAAAGTCTTGCCAACAATCAGCGCCTTGAGCCTGCTCTCCGGTGAGTAGACGATGTCATCCGGACGCAGCAGAACGTCCACTGAGCTGCCAGCCGGCATGGTGTAGGCGCGGTTGCCGCGAATGACGCCCAGTTCCGTCTGCACCGTCTCCGGGTCGATCAGCTGGCCACGAATGAAGTAGCCCTGGCCGATGAAGCTCGCCACGAAAGGTGTAAGCGGCTCATGGTAGAGGTTGAAAGGGGTGTCCCACTGTTCCAGCCGACCATCGTTGAATACGCCGACCTGGTCACTGACAGCGAAGGCTTCTTCCTGATCGTGGGTGACGAGAATGGCGCTGGTACCACGCGCCTTCAGAATCTCGCGGACTTCATGGCTCAAGCGTCGGCGCAGGTCGCCGTCGAGGTTGGAGAACGGTTCGTCTAGCAGGAGCAGTTCCGGCTCGGGTGCGAGTGCTCGGGCGAGCGCAACGCGTTGCTGCTGGCCGCCGGAGAGCTCGTGTGGGTAACGCTTGCCGAGCGGGGAGAGATGCACCAGATCGAGCATTTCGCGCACGATGCGTTGCGATTGCGGATGCTTGCGAATCCCGAAGGCGATATTTTCGGTCACCGTCAGATGCGGGAAAAGGGCATAGTCCTGGAACACCATGCCGACCCGGCGCTTCTCGGGTGCCAGAGTGAAACCACGCCGCGAAAGCACTTCGCCGCCCAGTTGGATCTCACCATCGTTGACGTGCTCGAATCCGGCGATAGCCCGCAGCGTAGTGGTCTTACCGCAACCTGATGGCCCGAGAAGGCAGCCGATATCACCGCGATTCAGATGCAGATTGAGGTTCTGCACAATGCTCTGTTCGCCATAACCGCAGGCGAGGTCGCGCAGGTGGAGCAGCGGCTCATGGCTCATGCGTGGTGGTAAGCCGGCTCGACCAGAAACTCAAGCAGGGCTTTCTGCACATGCAGACGGTTTTCGGCCTGTTGCCAGGCGACTGCACGCTTGTCGTCGAGCACATCGTGGCTGATTTCTTCGCCGCGATGTGCCGGCAGGCAATGCATGAACAGAACGTCTTCAGCGGCCGCGTCGAGCAAGGCCCGGTCGACCTGATACGGCCGGAAGGTGGCCATGCGTGCGGCGACTTCATCTTCCTGGCCCATGGAGGCCCAAACGTCGGTGCTGACCAGGTGCGCGCCAGCCACTGCTTCGCGTGGGTCGCGGAATATCTGCACCCGGTCACCGGCTTGCGCAAGCAGCTCGCTGTCGGGCTCGTAGCCCTCAGGGCAAGCGATACGCAGCTGGAAATCGAACTGAAGCGCCGCCTCCATATAGGAGTTGCACATGTTATTGCCGTCGCCGATCCACGCTGCGGTCTTGCCCGCGATACTGCCGCGCAACTCATGAAACGTCTGCATGTCGGCCATCAATTGGCAAGGATGAAGATCGTCTGACAAGCCGTTGATTACCGGCACCGAAGAGTTCGCCGCAAATTCGGTCAGCGTTGAATGAGCGAAGGTGCGGATCATGATCGCATCGAGCATGCTCGACATGACGATGGCGGAGTCGCTGATCGGTTCGCCGCGACCCAGCTGCGTGTCGCGCGGTGAAAGGAATACGGCTTGGCCACCGAGCTGAATCATTCCTGCTTCGAAAGACAGTCTCGTGCGGGTCGAGGCTTTTTCGAAAATCATGCCCAGAACGCGGTTTTTCAGCGGCTCGAACAGAATGCCGCGCTCGCGCAGATCCTTCAGCTCGATGCCGCGACGGACCAGGCCTAACAGCTCCTGGGGCGTGCAATCCATCAGTGAGAGAAAGTGCCTTGCGCTCATATCAACTACCTTTCATTGCCGCAGTCGAGGCCGGAGATTTCGACGAAATAGAAGGGCCTACGACAGGGGTCGCATAGATGGCGACGAAACGGGAAAGGCGCGATCTTATCCAGAAAGCCTCAGCCGGCGCAAATCGGCCTCAGCGCGCCAGAATCGTGCGCTTCAGGGAAGCTGTGCTGCATGTGCGTTAATAAAAGCCGAGCCCGCGACTCGGCTTTTAGGCTGCTGTTCTGTACAATGCGCGGCAACCGAGACTAGCCGAGGTGCCCCATGGATATCATCGAAACCATCAAAGAGCAGATCGAAAAGAACCCGGTGCTGCTTTACATGAAAGGCTCGCCCAATGCACCGCAGTGCGGCTTTTCCGCCCGTGCGACCCAGGCTGTGATGGGCTGTGGTGAGAAATTCGCCTACGTCGACATCCTACAAAATCCTGAAATTCGTACCAATCTACCGAAATATGCCAACTGGCCGACCTTTCCCCAGTTGTGGGTGGATGGCGAGTTGGTCGGTGGCAGCGACATCATTCTTGAGATGTTCGAAAAGGGTGAGTTGCAACCGCTGATCAAGCAAGCCGTTGAAAAAGCTGGCGCTTGATAGCTACTCCGAAAAACCCGCTAAAGAGCGGGTTTTTTTATGCCTACGTTTAGGCAAGCTTCGATATTTCAGCGTGATGTGACGTTCAGTTGCGTCAGGCAATAACGAAAACGGGAGCCTAGGCTCCCGTTTTCGCTGAAAAGCGACGGTTTACTCGTCCATCTGCGACTGGAGGTAGTTCTCCATGCCAACCTTGCCGATCAGGCTCAGTTGAGTCTCCAGCCAGTCTATGTGTTCTTCCTCGGATTCAAGAATGTCTTCAAGCAGCTCGCGGGTGCCGTAATCGCCGATGCTTTCACAATAGGCGATGGCAACCTTCAGATCCTGTATGCCGCCTTGCTCGAGCTTGAGGTCGCAGTCGAGCATCTCGCGGGTGTTTTCACCGATCAGCAGCTTTCCCAGATCCTGCAGATTGGGCAGGCCTTCGAGAAAGAGGATGCGCTTGATCAGCTTGTCCGCATGCTTCATCTCGTCGATGGATTCTTTGTACTCATGCTTGCCTAGCTTGCCGAGACCCCAATCTTCGTACATGCGTGCATGCAGGAAGTACTGGTTGATTGCGACCAGTTCGTTGCCAAGAATCTTGTTCAGATGCTGAATGACCAGCTTGTCGCCTTTCATGTCGGTGCCCTGCGTCGAATCGGGTTCGTTAATAAGCGCAGTCTGGCCACGAACCTGGGTGCTGTCAAACCTAAGTCCTTGAATGATAAAGGGTAAAGCGAAATAAGAATAAGTCTGTTCCGCGACTGGCGGCCAAGGCCTTGATTCGCGGGCAGAAAAAAGCCGGGCATGTGCCCGGCTCGGGTAAATCGATGTGGATCAGGCGGGTGAAAATCCGGCTGGGTAAGCAAGGGAGGCGCTGGCGTTCTGTATATCGCTCAGGGTTTCGCGCACAACCTGCTTGGCGACGCAGGCGCACTTACCGCATTGGGTGGCAACGCCAGTGGCATCTCGCACTTCACGATAGCTGCAGCAACCTTCATAGATGGCTTCACGGATCTGGCCGTCGGTAACGCCCTGGCAAAGACACACGTACATATGAACTACCCGTTGGGTCTGCGAATAAAGTGGATGCTAAATATAATGAGAACGATTGTCAAAGAACGTTCGTCGGATTTTTTCATGCTCGTTGTGGCATTGAAAGCCGTGCTAAGAGCGCCTCTGTAATAGTGCCGATACGCTAAACTGCGGCTCCTTTTTCCCGTCCGGAGCTGTCATGGCCCTGCAAGCCACACCGTATAAGGTCGAGATCAATCTCACCGATCTTGATCGCCACGTTTATCAGGATCTGCGCTTTACCGTTGCTCGGCATCCCTCTGAGACAGAGGAGCGCCTGGTCGCAAGGCTGATCGCTTACGTGCTCTGGTATGACGAGAGGCTCGCTTTCGGTCGGGGGCTGTCGGATGTCGATGAACCCGCGTTGTGGGAGAAGAGCCTCGATGATCGCGTGCTGCACTGGATCGAAGTCGGCCAGCCGGATGCTGAGCGGATCACCTGGTGCTCGCGCCGCGCGGAACGCTTCAGCTTGGTCGCTTACGGGAATCTGCGGGTATGGCAGACGAAGGTGCTCGACAGCGTGCGCAGCCTGAAAAAGATCAACGTTGTGGCCGTGGGGCAGGAGGCACTGGAGTCAGTGGCGCGCGATTTACCCAGGGCGATCAGCTGGAGCGTGATGGTCAGCGAGGGTTCATTGTTCATCACCGATGAGCGCGGCCAGCATGAAGTGCCGCTTGAGTGGCTGATTGGGGAGCGCGGCTGAGGCGTTCGCCGACTGTATTGGCTCCCATGCCTGAATCAAAATCGCCAAAATCGGATTCGCGCGCCTTCAGGCAGACAAGCCGTCTGTGTATTGCGCCGCTGACACTCTTATTGCCACTGGGCGAGTAACAGGCGTTGCTCGCGTTGCGCAGCCTGCAGGGCTTTCGGCTTCAAATGGACCTCGGTGCCGGGCAGGCACTGCGCCAGGCGCGCCACCGCAAGTGGCGTCAGTGCGCCCAGCCTCGGGTAACCGCCAATGGTTTGCCGGTCATTGAGCAGCACGATGGGCTGGCCATCCGGCGGCACTTGGATAGCACCCAGCGGCACGCCTTCGGAAATCATCGACTGCCGCGAACTGCGCAGCACTGGCCCCAGCAGGCGGATGCCCATACGGTCTGCACGCTGGTCGACCGTCCAAGGGCGGTTGAACACGTCGAACAGGCTCTGGCCGCTGAAATCTCCGATCTGCGCGCCCAGCACGACCTCTAGTGGCGTATCGGTAAACAGTGGAGGGTTCTGTTCAGAGCCCAATTCGCGTGCGCTAGCAGGGGCGCCACTGTAAATCAGCCGATCACCCTCGGTCAGGGGCTGGCCATCGCCGTGCAGGCCGCCGAGTCCCTCTCGGCGCACCGTAGCGCAGCTGCCCAGGACTTGCGGCGCCGCGAATCCGCCCGGCGCGGCGAGATAGGCCCGCACTCCCACTTGCGGTGTGCCGAAGCGCAGACGCTGTCCTTTGCGGATGGTGAAACTGCGTCCCGGCGCGATGGGTTGTTCTTCCAGTGTCGCTGCGAGGTCGGCGCCACACAGAGCCAGGCAGCCATCTGTCTCGGCGAGCAGAGTCAGATTGCCGAGCGTGATTTCCACCGTGGCGGCATGAAGTGGATTACCCAGCAGCCAGTTGGCCCAGGATTGCGATACCCAATCGGCAGCACCGCCCTGGGTCACACCAAGATGACGGACGCCGAATCGACCGCCGTCCTGCAGGCTGGCCAAGGCGCCGCTGCGCTCGATCAGCAGGGTCATGACGTCACCTCGTAAGGCGTGTCGTCTCCGCCTAACCTGACGAATTCGGCGTGATCGATGGGCTGAAAACGGACCCTGTCACCGGGTTGCCAGATGCTGTAGCCATCCAGCTCACGATCAAACAGGCGGGTCGGGCTGCGTCCGACAAGGTTCCAGCCGCCGGGAGAAACCAGCGGATAGATGGCCGTCTGGCGATCAGCGATACCCAGGCTGCCGGCCGGGACTCGCTTACGCGGCGTTTGCAGGCGCGGGCTGGCGAGGCATTCGTCGAGCAGCCCCATGAAGGCGAAGCCCGGTGCAAATCCCAGAGCGAAAACCTGGTAGGTGCGGGCGCTGTGCCGTTCGATCACGCCTGCCATGCCGAGCCCACTGCGTTGGCCCAATGCCTCCAGTTCCGGGCCGACGCTTGGGTCATACCACACTGGAATGTTCAAATCACGCGTCTGGCCACAGGCGTCTGGCTGCAGGTTGTGCAGCGCTTCAGCCACTCGCTGACGCGCCTGGTCGTCGTCGAGCTGGCGCAGGTCGTAGTGCACCAGCAAGGTGGTGTAGGAGGGCACCAGATCTAGCAACGCCCCACCGAAGGCATCGCGCAGCCGTCCGGTTGCCGCGAGCAGCCAGGGCATGTGGGCTTCGTCGATCTCGTCGAACAGGCGCAGCATCAGACAGTCGATGCCGACGACCTCTATCCGTGGCTTCATCCGGCCAGGTTCTCGAGTGCCAGGCGTATCCGCTGGACTGCGGCAACAGAGCCGGCATTGTCTCCGTGTACGCAGAGGGTGTCGGCAAGCAGCCTCAGCGGGCTGCCGTCGCTGGCGACGAGCGCTTCGCCCATGGCCAGGCTCAGAGCCTGGGCGGCGACCGTATCGGTGTCGTGATGTACGGCGCCGGGCTGATCACGGGAGACCAGCCTGCCGTCCGGATCATAGGCGCGGTCAGCAAACACCTCGAACCACAGGGTCACGCCAAGCTCGTCACCCAGCGTCTGGGCGGCGCTGTTGTCGCGGGTCGACATCAGCATCAAGGGCAGCGTTGGCGAGTAGGCGATGACGGCTTTCATGACCGCGCGAAGCAGTTCGGGCTTGCGCATCATGTCGTTGTAGAGAGCTCCGTGGGGTTTGACATAGCTGACCTGGTTGCCCTCCGCGCGGCAGATGCCTTCCAGCGCGCCGATCTGATAGAGCAGCATGTTCTCCACTTCGTCCGGGCTGCAAGCCATGGAGCGGCGCCCGAAGCCGGCCAGGTCGGGGTAGGCCGGGTGCGCGCCGATCATGACCTGATGCTCTGTCGCCAGGGCCACTGTGCGGCGCATGATTTGCGGGTCCGACGCGTGAAATCCACAAGCTACGTTTGCACAATCGATGAAAGGCATGACTTCGGCGTCCAGGCCCATTGTCCAGGCTCCGAAACTCTCGCCAATGTCGCAATTAAGTAGCAGGCGCTTCATGCCGGTCTCCGGGGTAATGGCGGGTTTCGTATTGGCCTTGCGCGGTTGTCACGATGATAGAGCATTGATGCGCGATGCCTGATCATAGGGCACACCGTCGGCGGGCAGCCCGGCAATAATTCATTGCTGTATGCTTGCGGCCAGCTCAAGCGGCGCCTGCTGCGTCGGTACTTCTGCCGCGGCTGCCTGACCCTCGGACTCAAGAGCCGCCTCTGCGCTGTAGCGTCTTCCATGTCCGCCGCTATGGCCAGCCTGCGCCCTCCGCTATGACTGTCACCCACTTCACGTTGCACCGGATAATCAACAGATGCGTATCGAACCTCGCCCCCTTCCCGAGCAGCTTCCCGACTTGGGCGACCTGCCGCCGCTGTTGACGCGTCTCTACGCCGCCCGTGGCGTGCAGTCGATTAGCGAGCTGGACAAAGGCTTGGCGCGCTTGATCCCCTACGGTCAACTCAAGGGCATCGACGCCGCGGTGGCGCTGCTGGTCGAAGCAATCGAAACTCGTCAGCGCATTCTGTTCGTGGGTGACTTTGACGCCGACGGCGCAACCGCCAGTACCGTGGGTGTGCTGGGCCTGCGTCAGCTGGGTGCTGCGCACGTGGATTATCTGGTGCCCAATCGCTTCGAGTACGGCTACGGTCTGACGCCAGAGATCGTTGCCGTGGCGCTCGAGCGTCGGCCTGATCTGCTGGTGACGGTGGATAACGGCATTTCCAGCGTCGACGGCGTAGCGGCAGCCAAGGCGGCAGGCCTCAAGGTCCTGGTGACCGACCATCACCTGCCTGGTACCGAGTTGCCAGCGGCAGATGCCATCGTCAACCCCAACCAGCCTGAATGCGCCTTTCCAAGCAAGTGCATTGCTGGCGTCGGGGTGATTTTCTACGTGTTGCTGGCGTTGCGTGCGGCACTTCGCGACAGGGGCTGGTTCAGCCGCCATGGCTGGGCGGAACCGAACCTGGCCGAGCTGCTGGATCTGGTGGCGCTGGGCAGCGTCGCTGACGTGGTGCCGCTGGATGCAAACAACCGCATCCTCGTGCATCAAGGTTTGGCTCGAATCCGTGCCGGTCGTGCACGGCCGGGGTTGAGGGCAATTCTGGAGGTTGCCGGGCGCGATCACAGCCGCATTACCTCGACCGATCTTGGCTTCATTCTGGGCCCGCGCTTGAACGCGGCAGGTCGCCTCGACGATATGGCTTTAGGCATCGAGTGTCTGCTCTGCGAAGACGAAGCGCTTGCGCGTGACATGGCCGTTCAGCTCGATCAGCTCAACCAGGACCGCAAGGGCATTGAGCAGGGCATGCAACGCGAGGCGCTGGCCCAGCTGAAGGACCTGCAGCTTGAAGACATGCCGTTCGGCCTGTGCTTGTTCGAGCCGGACTGGCACCAGGGCGTCATCGGCATCCTCGCCTCACGACTCAAGGAGCGGTACCACCGTCCGACCATCGCCTTCGCCGATGCTGGGGCAGGCGTGCTCAAGGGCTCGGCGCGGTCAGTGCCGGGGTTTCATATCCGCGATGCGCTGGATGCGGTTGCGGCGCGCCATCCGGGTTTGATCAGCAAGTTTGGCGGGCATGCGATGGCAGCTGGCCTGTCGCTGCCTGAGGCTAATTTCGGTGCCTTCGCCGCGGCATTCGATGCCGAGGTGCGTCGTCAACTCTGTGAGGACGACCTCACCGGGCGTCTGCTGACCGATGGCCAATTGAGTGTCGAGGAATTCCATCTAGAGCTGGCCAAGGCGCTGCGCAACGCCGGGCCATGGGGGCAGCACTTCCCAGAACCAGTGTTTCACGGTGTTTTCCAGCTGGTGCAGCAGCGGCTGGTCGGCGAGAAGCACTTGAAGATGGTGCTCAAGAGCGAATGCGGCTCGCTGACCCTCGATGGAATCGCGTTCAACATTGACCGCGAACTTTGGCCCAACCCCACGGTGCGCTGGGCCGATCTGGCGTACAAGCTGGACGTCAATGAATTCCGCGGGCGTGAAAGCGTGCAGTTGCTGGTGGCGCATATCGCTGCGCGATGACCGCTCGGCCTGCACCCTGCGCGAATAAGTCTCAAGAGACTCGCGCGATTCGCTGCTGCAAGTGGTGTCGGTTTGCAGACCACTGGGGCTTCAGGTCCCCATGCCTTCCGCTGACTGGCCTGAGCAAGATCGGTTATCTGAATCGGGCGCTATTTGCCTGGGCGTGCATGATTGGCGCAGGCCCGGCTCAGGCCTAGAGTGCTCTGATTACAAGAACAGTCTCTGGAGCCCGCGATGAGCGAAACGACCCAGCACCACCGTGCCTGTCACCTGTGCGAGGCCATTTGCGGCCTGACCATCGAAACCCGTGATGAGCAGATCGTATCGATCAAGGGCGACCCTCAGGACAGTTTCAGTCGTGGTCACATCTGCCCCAAGGCCGTCGCGTTGCAAGACATCCAGAACGATCCGGATCGCCTGCGCCACCCGATGCGCCGGGTGGGCAACGAGTGGCAGGCGATTAAGTGGGACGAAGCCTTCGCGTTGGTGGCAGATCGGTTCGCCGAGATTCGCGATCGTCATGGCAATAATGCGCTGGCGGTCTATCAGGGCAACCCCAGCGTGCACAATTACGGGCTGATGACGCACAGCAACTATTTTCTGGGCCAGCTGAAAACCCGCAATCGCTTCTCAGCCACCTCGGTCGATCAGCTGCCTCACCATCTGACCAGTCTGATGATGTACGGCCACGGTCTGTTGATCCCGATTCCAGACATCGATCACACCGATTTCATGCTGATACTGGGCGGTAATCCGCTGGCATCGAATGGCAGCATCATGACCGTCCCGGATGTGGAAAAACGGCTGAAGGCATTGCAGGCACGCGGCGGCAAGCTGGTGGTGGTCGACCCGCGTCGCAGCGAAACCGCTGCCATTGCCGATCAGCATCTGTTCGTCCGCCCGGGCGAAGACGCGGCGCTGCTTTTCGGCTTGCTCAATACGCTTTTTGACGAAGACCTGACACGTGCAAGCCATCTCCCCGTGGCGGACCTGGATGAACTCCGAGCGGCGGTGAAACCTTTCACCGCTGAAGCAATGGGGCCGCGCTGCGGCGTGCCGGCTGTGCAGATTCGGCAACTGGCGCGGGATTTCGCTGCGGCGGACAAAGCGGTCTGCTACGGCCGGATGGGCGTTTCGACCCAGGCGTTCGGCACGCTATGCCAGTGGCTGGTGCAGTCGATCAACCTGGTCACTGGCAACCTGGATCGGGTCGGTGGCGCGCTGTGCACGGAGCCGGCGGTGGATCTCGTGGCAAACACCTCCGGCGGACATTTCAACCGCTGGCAGAGCCGGGTTTCAGGACTGCCGGAATACGGCGGCGAGCTGCCGGTATCAGCGCTGGCCGAGGAGATGCTTACCGAAGGGGACGGGCAGATTCGCGCGCTGGTGACGGTAGCCGGCAATCCGGTGCTTTCCACACCCAACGGGCGCAAGCTGGAGCAGGCGCTCGACGGCCTGGAATTCATGCTCAGCGTGGATTTCTACATCAATGAAACGACCCGCTACGCTGATCTGATCCTGCCGCCGACGGCGCCGTTGGAGCATGATCATTACGACACCACCTTCAACACGTT
>Ga0208814_1001123_pt1 | contig 13177 bp, 13 predicted proteins | sample MalvirAntarct_55_FD_184253 | JGI IMG/M metagenome (GOLD analysis project Ga0208814, IMG submission 184253) | Marine viral communities from the Global Malaspina Expedition - Malaspina viral metaG Antarct_55 (SPAdes) (version 2) | ecosystem: Environmental > Aquatic > Marine > Oceanic | place...
CGTAAACATTGTAGTCGAATTTTTCTTTAGCATATATTTTAATGCGCTCTGCAGCATGAACCAAGGTATAGTTCTTCTTACTCTTCCAATGTAAATCATCTGCAATATCATACACCTTAGTATCTATACCATCAGCAGACTTCCTTAATCCTCTACCTATCGACTGTAGAACCCTAATTTGTGACTTACTAGGCGAAGCAAATATGATATTATGAAGACGCTTAATATTGATACCAGTACTAAAAGTACCCATACTCGCCACAATAATCGCGTCATCCTGCGTTTCGGTAATAGCTCTGACATTTTCTCGGTCGTCAACGTTGGTTTCTCCACTTACATAGAACAGATTTCTCTCTTGACCCTTTAGCTTCTCTCGTAGCATGTTATGAAGGGGTTTACCGTGCTTATCTACATACTGGAACAGTACAAGGGTATTACCCGTACAGTCTATAGCTAGATTCGATATAAAGTTGTTTCTAGGTTCATACTGCACAATAAAGTCCATCTCTTGCTGATAGTCTCTTTTAATCTTACAGAACTCGTCAGCATACTTTAATAATAGTACATTAATATCTAACTGAGCTAAATCGTTGTTATCCATTAATTTTTTAGTAGTAGTAACCTTATGTACTGGACCAAATAACCCTTCTAATACTAATTGGTGTGTCTGAGTTCCATCCAGAGTACCTGTAGTACCCATTCTATATCTACACTCAGTACACTTCTCTAAGATAGAAGTTAATGACTTAGCTTTAAAAGCGTGTGCTTCATCACCTACAACCATACCAAAGGGCTGGAACCATCCTGAACTTTCTTTATATATTGACTGCCAAGTGGTAATGATAACTCGCGGCTTGACGTTATATTTCTCTTTACCTGCATAAATCTTATGACAGTTCTCGGTTACTTCCCATTCATCAAACTGTGAATAGTCGGCAAAGTCAGAGTACATCTGTTCTACCAGAGAGGTAGTAGGTACAATAAGTAGAACACTTTGATCGGACTCTTCCAAGAAGTGTCTAATAGCTAAGTAAATAATAAGTGACTTACCAGAAGCGGTAGGTGATAGTAGTAGGGACTGACCATTAATAAGAGCATGTTCTAGTGCTGCGATCTGATAGTCACGAGGTGTTATTTCATTACCACCCGCGGTAAGAGTTATCTCATTAAGCAATGCAGGTATGTCGATTATATTCTTTGTACCAGCTAAACCATATGTTCTATTAGGTTCTGGTTGTATATCATACTGTCGAGCGTTAGCAAACTCCTGCATATACTGAAACAATCCAGAATACAAAGTTTTCTTTCTCAAATCAAAGAGTCTAATCTTACCATCCCACATACGGTTCTTATATGCTGGCATAAACTTATAGCCAGGAACATAGAAACAAAAGTGTTCCGCTAGTTCCATCTCTATGGAGGGATCTGTGATTATCTCCAAGAAGGATTCATTCTTCTTTTTGACTTTTATTATATCCATTATAATAATTCTTTCAGTCTATTCATAGTAGTATCTATATCGCTACAAAGGTACTCAAAAATATAGTAACATAAGAACCTTCGTGTTAATTCTTTATCGTACCATCGGTCAACTGTAGCTATCATACCTCGTAGCTGAGTTAAGGATCTCATATCTTGGGTAACCCAATGATAGTCTGGATAGCCATATGTAATCATAGGAACATCATGCATCATACACTCTATACCAGCAGTACTGTTATCTACTATAGCAACACGAGTCTTAGGTAACACAGAATGTATTGTGGTAAACCCTTTTAGAATTTGCACATTACTCATTTCTTCCCATTTTCTATAAGCTCGTTTCTCTGCAGGTAATGATGGCTTATAATTGGGGTGCAGTTTAAGTACTATATTCTCCCCTTCTAGTTTATCAAGAATCATATCTATCCTACTAATATGACCTTTAAATCCAAAACCATTTACAGTCTCGTCTTCTGGCATCTGACCTATAACAAGTATGTGATCGTCCGTTATATCTTTAACTTCATCCCAACCGTTTATTAGAACTGATTGATCCCACTTATTAGCTCTTCTTGCTATGAGGGATTGTATTTCATTCCACTCGGTAGTGTCGTATATTCTCCAATCAGTGTATAGAGTTGGATCCTCGAATGTAAGAGCAGAACTATTAGCATACCCCGTATCGCATATTTGAAAGTGTTTGCTGGTAGGTGCTGTAGGTTTGAATATGATACTATTCTTTGGCATGTTCGGTTCTAAGTCTCTACACGTATGGTTATATATGTGTAAGTCTGGAGTATCACCTTCGGTATGACCCATCATTTCTAAAGATAACCTAATCGTGTCGGCTGCATATGCAAACTGTTGTCCCTTAAGGCCATATCTATGTTCGTATATTTTAAATACCACTAGTGAACTTTCTCCACTCGATCATGTTCTTGATATTCTGATGACGCCACTTAATGTTCTCCATTATCTCTTTAAGACAATCACACATCTCTTTGGTATATTCCATCTTGGCTTGATGAGCTTGAACAACTGGATCGGCATCATACCACTTATCCATATCGCCTTTAAGTACGGTTAACCCATTAAGTGGATCATAATCCCACCCTTTCTCGTCCATCTCTGCTTTAGTTAGTTTACCGTTATAATGCATAAACTTATCTCTAAGAATAATCTTAAAGTCAAGATCGAGCTTTTTAAGTCTCATCTTATTTACGCTATATAGTTCTAGGTATTTGGAGTGGAGTTTAGCCGAATCCCTGGAGGATTCATCAAGTCTCATCTCGTCTATGAGAGAGTCCTTCTTCCACATTTCTAATATTTTTTCTAAGTTATTCATAATGTAATCTCACTGGTTTAAAAATAATCTGTTTTAAGTACTATTATACTACAAATACAGACAAAAGTAAACCCTTTATTTTATCTCATAGTATGTATACTTGAATGAAGCATCAGCTTGCAAGTATTCGATATCGGTTTGTTGTGTTGAAAATTCCATGGCAGATAGTGATGTAGGGAAACAATCTTTAAATGAAATTTCTTTACTTACATTGTTATGTGATGTAAGAATAGACAATGTGGCATCAAATTTATATGATTCACCTTTAGGGTCTTTTATGATATTATGCATCCAATTGAACATTTCAACATAGTTATCCATGTCTTCGGTCACATTAAATCGTATAGCTAGATCATCAAAATTAAGTCTATCACCTGTCATAGCAACATTTACGCCTCTAAAGGGTAATATAGATTCTGATAAAGATATACCCGGCAATGTTACAGCAGTACAGAAATACTCAATGTTAGGAAACTCCTTAGCATCAATCTTAAATTGAAACCCTACAGGGCTTAAAAAATTCTTATTTGTTGTTAGTGTCATTTTCTTCCTGTTCCTCTTCTGGCTCTATGTCCAGCAGTCCCCACCAATTCCATCTTCCATCTACGTATGTGTCTTCCATAATAGTATTTATAAGGGTTAAAATATAAGGCATAAAAAAAGGGACTCCGAAGAGTCCCTTTAGGTGAATCAATATAACTTAAAATTAAGTCATAAGTCCGTCAACACGGAAGATTCTGAAGTACGGGTTGGCACGATCTGTACCAGCACCTGCTGCAACACCCACGAATGGGTTCTGCTGCATACCGTATCTTGTCTTGAATCCGATTCTAGGCTGGAAGTCATTCTCACCAACGGCTTTAACCATAGTTAAAGGAACGTATGGGCAATAGAATAGACCAGCATCATATGGGTTAGTACCTCTGTAACCAACACATACGAAGTCACCAGTAGCATATGGATCAATATATACTTTGATTCTTCCACTCATAACACCAGCAAAGGTATTACCAGTATCATCAACCTGAAGTCCAGTAGACATTGCAGGAGCATAGTCCATAACACCAGCAGCTGCAATTGCAGAAGCTACGTCAGAAGAAACAACAATAAAGTTACCTTTTCCACGTCTAGTGCTTTTGGCGATCTGATTAGCTTCTCTTTCGATTTGCATAATAAGACCTTTGATCTTCTCAACCATCCAACGACCGTCACCATCTGTGTCAACATTAAACGCACCTTTAAGAGCAACGTTTGAAGTCAAAGCACCAATAGTAGCTTTCTTATAGACAGTTCTAATTAACTCTCTGTTGATTTCCGCAAGGATTTCAGAAGAAAGAATATTAGCAAGTTCTGCTTCAGCATCTAGACCGTGTACTGCTTTAAGGTCTTGAGCTAATTCCATAGTGTACTCTGCTTTAAGAGCACGTGACTTAGCAGTTACTGTAGCTTTCTCGATTGAGAATGCCATTTCACCAAATGATCCGTCACCAGACTCACCAACACCAAGTCTTTCAGCAGCTGCAGTCGTAAGACCTTCACCGTGAGTAGAGACTGTGTCAGCAGTATCAGCGATACTACCATCTGTGTCAGCATCAAGAACACCAACTAAACCAGTTGGATCTGCTTGATGAGTTCCAGTTCCAGAGAAGTCTGTATCAGCTTCGCCGAATAATGCTTCATCTCCACCCTGTGTGCTGTACTTAGACTTCATTGCAAAGATAAGACCAGTAGGTCCAGTCATTGGCTGAACGCCAGCGATATCATAAGCGATGAGGTTAGGCATTGCACGTCTTACCAAAGAGATAAGAACGGGATCAAACGTAGCCAGGTTAGCGCCACCGGCGCCTGAGTTAGGTGCAGCTGCTTCAGAGATGAAGTTTCCGCCCATATTTGCGGCATCTTCGCGAAGTGCCATTTCTTGGTTTTCCAACAATCTGGCTACAGTAGCCTTCTTGTACTTGTCTTGAATACTAGGTACGTCACCGTGCTCTAGTACTGGAGACCATTTTTCCATTAGATTTGTATCTGAATTAAACATTTTATGTTTTTCTCCTATTAGATTACTTGTTAAATTTTGAGATTGCTTGTGTATATCTTGACATAACATCACTAACTTCGGTTTGAACCTCGTCAGTACCTGCAATGCTTGATAGTTCATCTACTGATTCACTAATTGCTTTTGTGAAGTATGACTCTTTAACAACTTTAACTTTCATTTCAAAGTTATCTTTGTTATCGAATTCAATATCTTCAACCAAAGCGCCTAGCTTCTCAGCTTCTGTGTCGGCAAGCCCTGAAGATTGTTCTCTTACTATATCAGCTCTTTCTAAAGTTTGAACTGATTCATGTAGTTTGATATTATCTTCTGTGGTTTTGTTTAATGTAACTTCCAGTTCAGCAACTTGTTCGGCGAGATCGTCTACCAAATCAACTTTACCTTCGGGTACATCGATATAATGTTCTTTGAACACTGCTTGTAAAGAAGTCATAAAGTCTTCAGCAATTTCAGTCCTAAGACCTTCGGTTACTGCAACTTCATTAGTCTCCATCCAGTTAGAAACAACATAGTTTAAGTAGGAATCAACCTTCTCAACTAATTCACTTTTAACATCGGAAACTTCTTCTTCAAGATTCTGCGCGTACTCAGTTTCAAGTCTGTCCATTTCTTGAGATAGCTTACTAGTAAGTACTGCCTCAAAAATTGCACCGGCTTTGCCACGGAATCCATCAGATAAAGTAGCTTCTTCAGCGATTACAGCATCTAGGTCTTCTGAGAAGTCAACGGACTCAACTTTAGCTTTCGCCTTAAGTTCGTTTTTCTTCTGAGGAGCGGCCTTAATACTCTTATCAACGGATCCATCATCTTCGGATTCATCGACTTTCGCCATTTTAGCATATATTTTCTGCGCATCTTCTTTTCTAGCTTTCTTCAACATATCAACTGCTGCTTGAATAACTCCAGCTTTGGTCTTCGGAATAGAAACTTCTTTGACTTCGGGTTCTTCGTCTTCGTCTTCTGCATCATCTGCAGATTCCTCGACTTCTTCTTCCTCGTCATCTTCGTCTTCTTCTTCTTTTACCTTAGCTTCATCAAGAACTTCTTCGTCTTCAACTTGTTGGTCTTCAACGAGCTCGTTCTCAAGCTCTTCAGCATTTTCTGATATGCCATCGACTGCTAGATCATTTTCTAGTTTATTTTCGTCTTTTGACATTTTGTATTCTCCTAAGAATTTACAAGTTTAGAGAGGAAATTCTTAAAAGCTTTAATCTCAATATCCGATGAACGCATACCTCGAGCTTCCTTTATTTCAGTCTCAATTTCTTCAATGTCTTGTGGGCAAAGTATTCCGTTGTTCCATACCCATTCAACACCTTCCATGATTCCATTGACAAACGCCTCTGGAGCCGAAGGGTCTTGAACGATATCCACGGTAGAAAGCATAAAATCCTTTCCAACGTGCGACACACCTTGTTTATTCACAAGAGTTCCCATACCACGACTTGATACACCAAGCTTCACTCCACCTTCAAGTAGACCTTCAACGATCTTTCCCATAGGGGTGTTTAGTATTGATGCTTTTCCTATAACATCACTTCCCTCAAATTTGAGTTCAGTAATCTTATGTGAAACTTTGTCAAGATTAATAGTAGGGCCTTCTGGATGATTTAACTCTCCGACTGCTCTACCTGTCTTGACTTGTTCTGTTACGTATTTATTAACGGCACCTTCTAGGATAGTCTTATCGTAGATACGTCCGTTTCTATTCTTTTTATCGGCCTGCATAAACACGCCTTCGATGACATACGAATTGCCACCGTCTTTTTTCTTTTCTGTAATAACCTGAAGGTTACTATCATGATACTCACTAATTAGTCTCATTATAGTTTATCCTATATTTACTCTTCTGAATCTTTATCAGAAGGTTTGCCCATAGTAGACGCAATTGAGATTTTCTCTGCATCTAAAGCGGCCTGTAATTTAACTGCAATAACGCTATCGAATGCTTTACCAGCCGCTACGTTGTTGCCTTTTCCTACCTTATCAATGATTTGTTCAATACTCATTATTTAATTCTCTCCTAGTATATATTTATAATATTTTAATAGTCAACGTCATCTTCATCATCGCCCATCAACTCTTTTTCGGCTTTGATCTGTGTTTCCATCTCTTTCATGGAATCATCGTCCATTTTAAGAACATTCTTAGCAATCCATTCAATAGAAACATACTTACCAGCGTATTCATCTACTGTACCCAACATATCAAACCTTTCTCGCATCATTTCAGATTCTTTCAATTCTGCAAAATAGTTGTCTTCTATGTAGTCATATGCAATATATGATTTCCACTCTTCCCAATCTTGTTGAGTAATAATACCTTTAAGAATGAGCTGCGTTCTTAATAACTGATTAAACACATCACTAAATCGCTTTCTAAGTCTATCAATAAACTTCTTAAATTTGATCTCATCCCTAGAGATTTCAGTACTTCTACCTAGAGTAAACTGTTGTTCTTGTTCTAATCTACTAATAGGAACATTCAGTGACTTATATAACCTCTTTTGGAAGTATATAATGTCATCAATCTGGCCAAGGTTTTCTCCGCCAGGCAGTGTTGAAATTTCAGTACCTCTTCCACCTTCTCTACGAGGCAAGAAGAAATCTTCCAGCATTGACATATGCTTTCTATCATCTTTAATATCACCAGTAGAAGCATCATATACTAATTTGTTTCTATACTGGCTCATAATACCCTTGAGGTATTCTTCTGCCTTACCCTTAGGTAAGTTACCAACGTCAATATAAAAGATTCTACGCTCTGGTGCTCTACTGATTCTGTAGATAACCAAAGAATCTTCCATCATTCTTAGTTGGTTAACAGGCTTAATTGCTTTGTGCAAATAAGATAAAATTCTTTTCCTACTGGGATCCAACATACCAGAAGTTGCATAACATATAGCATCTGGATGTATTTTGATACCCTGACCCGAAGCATTTAATCTCTGGTCTTGAAACAAGAAAAATTCCTCTTGTTTAACAATGACATTAGCTCCAGTTTTAGGATCTTTCTTTTCTTCAATCTCTTTGACCTTTCTTAACATAGTAGGGTCAATATATCTTAATTCTTTAATACCGTTCTTTGGAGACTTATCATCTATAATAATGTGATAAGGTAACCTTCCATCAACGTACCACTTTCTGAATATATCATGTGCATACGAATTGAAATTTAGTAACTGTAATACCGTTTCAAACTCATTCTTAATGGATTCTTTAATCTTGTCCGAAATCTCTAACTTATCCAAAATTAAATTTACAGGTGATTCATCATTGTCGCCCACAAGAGCCTCATTGATAATATCTTCAATCGCTGCATCAGTTTCTGGTTGAGACGCAATATCCCTGTACTTGTATATTAAGTCAACTTCATTTTTAACTTTATCACCGTCTTGGTCAAGATATGCACCAAAGTGGCCGCCAGCTTGAATAACACCAGAGCCGTCTTCTTCGGTATTAGGAACGAATGAAGGCCTTATAGGTTCTTCGACACCCTTTCTCTTTATTTCAAAACCAAAAAAATCTGCCATATTTTATTTCCTCAAATAATATCAGGAGGGAACTAAATCCCTCCTTCTACTATATTTATACACCAAATTATGATGTAGTATCGGACTCCCAATACTGCACTTGTAGTTCAACTGTGAACTCTTCGATCTGGTTTTCAGAATCATAAGAGAGTTCAATTGCACTCAAGTTAGTTGGGAAAGTACCACGAATATCATACTTCTTAGTGACTTCTCCAGCTTTATTTAATTGTTCTACAATCATGTCAGCTTGATAGTCAGTAGGATTAGATAGTCCTGTATTTTCATTATGGTTATTGATACCGTTCATCCATCTTTCAAAAGCACCACGAACACTAAAGTCAGCATCGTTAATAACGGTTATTGACCATGGCTCGAATGTTCTGTCACCTGCAATCTGTAATTGTCTACCACGGAAAGGAACCATGATAGGACTAATTATAGAAGCAGGCATCTGAGCACCCTTCACTAAGAAAGAAGTTAATTCGACATCTCCCGCCGCATAACTAGGAAAGTTACAAGTAACTTTGAACATGTTAGCACGAGCACCACCACCAATTAGCTTGGATTTAAAATCATCTACGCCTAAAATTGCCATTTTTATTCTCCCTTATACGCCAGAGATTTCAGAGAAATCTACGCCGGTTCTTGTTGCAATAAAGTTAAGATTAATGAAGTTAATAGACCTTGCTGGCTTGATATAAATATCAGCAACAAAACTATTAGTATCAATAACTTGACCTGTGTTGTTAGTAGTATCACAGATAACTGAGAAGTCTGTTACACCCCTACGTCCTTTTACGTCACGTAAGAATGGTTCAACTAAGTTTCTGAACTGTGCACGAGTAAACTCGTCATTGAATTCAAAAAGTTGAGCTTCTGCAGCAGTTGAGATCGCCTTTTCTAAAGTAATAAACAATCGTCTGACATTGATTCTGTCAAAAGCAGATGGTCTAGTCAACAAAGTTTTATCACCAAACAAGATAGTACCTTGACCTGGTAATGATACCAGTGGGTTAGTTCTTGCTTTGTATAAAGTATCTCTATCTGCTTTATTAGGATTCCATGCCAACTTAGTAATACCTAGTAGTTGACCACGATTAACACCAGCTGGTGAGAACCATGCATCTGCTACGTTATCAGTATTAGCACATAAACCAGCAATATGACCGGCTGCACCAATCCAACGATATACATCATTGTACTTATCGTACACATATACAGCGCCAGAATCTACAGAAGCATATGAGGTTGAATTTAGTCCATCAACCCATCCTTTAACTTGGGTTACTGGAGATGTTTCATCCCTAGAATCTTCAATAGGTGGTGATAAAAAGGCCATACAATCTTTTCTAGCATTCACTAGAGTAATAAGATTGCCTGCAATTGTAGCCGCACCATTAGCATCTGGATATGCAAACAATAAGTTCACATCAACAGTACTAGTATCTGCAAACAACTGCATACCTGTGTCGATTTCACCAGCAGTAGGTAGATTATCATCTGTACCACCAGTTAGGCTATTATCAACGGCCGCAGTAACTGTTGTATATGTGGTAGTAGCAGAAATTGCATCACCAGCATCAGTTAATCCTGTTGGCTGACCTAAATGTCTAACGTATGCAGATCGTGAATTAATCACGTCTTTATAGTAGTTAGAAGTTCCGTCAGAACCTTTAGCATCAGAACCTTGTGAAAGATATTCAAAAGTTTCTAATACTGTTCCCGCTTTACCAGACCATAGACCAGTTAGGTCAATTACGGCAATATGAAGTTCATCTGCCGCTGATCCCTTTCCAGCATCTACTGCATACTGTGAAGTACCGGGTACTCCTGGGAATGAACCAGCATAGGTCCAAGCTGTGAATGCAGTTGCATTTGCTGGACATACTGATATTTTAAGGCTGTTACCTAAGAGTCCTGGGTATTTAGCTACCCAAGCACCTTCGCTAACGCCCGATAAGTTTTCATAATCTGTATCATTTCCTACAAAGAGTCCGCCGCCGCCTGCTGTAGCATTTACATGCCCAGTTTTAGCTCGAACTACCTTGAGAGCTTGACCATATTTCAAAAATGATGCTGCCGTAAGGAAATGTTTATATGTGTTGGAGTCTGGTGTTCCGAATGTTTCTGCTAGTTCTTTCTCTGAAGTTACAGTTATAATCTGAGCTACCGGTCCCCAATTAAATGACCCAGTTGTCCCGCCTATAGAAGTTGATACTGCAGGGACTACCCCTGTTGCATCGATTTCTTTGACCTGAACTCCCGGTGATACTTGAAATGCCATCGCTTTATCCTCTCATTGAGTTAGTTAATATGTTGTTCATAATACGAATTTAAATCCGTATTATACGAATTTTCACTACTATTATTTATAAATAACCACATCCTATCGTAACAACTGGTCGAATGCGTCACCCTCAAACCAAAGGTTATCATCGCCCATTAGTTTCTCGCCCTTAGGTTTTTCAACAGTATCTGGTATAAATCCAAATGGTAACATATCATCCTGTATTGCTTTTAGTCTTTCTTTATATAACATATCTTTCATATTAATATCTGATATGCCTTCAAATATATCTGTAGTAACAAACCACGCAAACATAACTAAATTCATCATCAAATCGTCGTGGTTAGACCCTACTGCTTGATATGATGTGCCTTTACTTACAAAGGTACTCATTTCTATAATAGTATTAGAATCTTTGATAACTAGCTTACGCTGTTCTATTAAGTCCTTTATAGTAGAACAACCAATCCTTTTAACTCTCTTGGTCATTGTCGCACCAAGAGCATTAGCCTTAATAGATGATTCTACAAACATATTCTCATATTCTAAATCATAGTATAGACCGTTACAAACTACACCACCTTGGTCATTACTTTCCACAATCACATATGCTTCATTATAGTAGTTAGCATATTTATATATTAGATCGGGTAGTAGTAGAGGTGATATGTTATTATCCCTAAAACAACAAACTTGTTGGAAAGGTCTTTCCGAAACATCAATAACATTAAATGTAGAGTAGTCTTGTCCTCTACCTTTTGCCACATCCACTGTCATTATATAGTCGTGGTTTTGTTTAGGAGAATCATAAACCCATATGTTCTCTTTATATTCAATAGGTTCTACTGACTGCTGAGCTAGTAAATGGTTAGCATCAATTAGAGTATTACCTCGTCCATGGAATGTATTACCAAATTCTTGTTCAAACTGTAAGGCAGATGTATTAGAAATCGTCTGACGTTTCCATTCTGCATCACGTCCTGGGACATCCCACCAGTCTACTCTAAAGGGTTTATATTCATTGGTTGACTGAGAAGCACCTTCCCAGATTTTATGATATACGTTACCTATACCGTTTGCTGTAGATGTAATAATTACCTTAGTATCTTTACCCGATGAAACCACTGGGTATGTAGATGTATAGAATTGTGCGTCATTCTCTACAAATGCAAACTCGTCAAGGAATAATAAGTTAATAGATAGACCACGAATGGAACTACCTGAGGTTGCTGCAGCCATAATCTTAGAGTTATTAGAAAATTCAATAGAACCTTTATTCAATGCTTTACAACCGGGCTGTAAAAAGAATGGTAGATTCTCAAGCATTAATGTTACTCTAGCTAACATCTCTCTAGCAGTAGCGCCCTTGTTAGCGAGAACTGCAATATTCTTTTCTGGGTGGAAACATGCAAACCACAGTAAGTAACCTACCGATGATATTGATTTACCTGATTGTCTGCATGCTAAAACAATAGAGAATCTGTTATCATTGAAGTGGTTAAACATCTTTTCTTGATATGGGTATAAGTCAAACGGCACTAATCCCTGATCAAGTGAAATTACTTTCAGATAGGTACAGGCAAAGTATGCTGGATTATTCATGCATTTAGCATATTCCAGTACTTCTTCTTTAGTGAACTGTGTTTCTACGCCGTCCCGTTTTACCTGAGGATTACCTAGATAGCCAAATTCGCTATTCTTTATCCTCTGCATGATTTATAATCTTCTCATTTTCTTTTGCCAATAGTCTTTGTAGATCAGTAGTAGAACCCACGAATACATTATTATTAGTGACCTTTGATTGGTCTTCCTTTTCTTTCTCTTCTTTATTTAATTCTTTTTTGGCTTTTTGTAGACCCATCAGCTTATCAGTAGTATCACCAATGTTCTTAATAGCTTGGGATAGTACTTCGAATGCTCGGGGATGTTCGGACTCTCTTGCAAGTTCGGCAAGTATATCCAAAGAACCGACACCAGTATTGATTAAATCTTTATATGTCTTCCTAGAGAATTCATAGTCGTCTTTTATATCTTTATCTACCACCAAAGGCTTATCTTTAGCAATGGTAGGTAGATTCTTCTCTAAAGATGCTTTAAGCTTATCTTTCTTATTTTCCATAATTATATCCATAACAATTAAGTAATCGTGGTAGTAACCGTATAATTGTCATCTTCGTCTGCAGTAGATGGGTTTATAGTAAAGGTCATTTCTTCCAAGATATCGGATCCACCAACGTTACCATTCAGGTCTATGTTGACTGACCTAATAACACCTTGGTTACCAGTCGGCCCAAAGAATTTCATCTTCATAGTAAAGTCTAATTGATATATGAGAGCCCTTCTTGTTATCATGTCGCCTTCATAATCATCCGAAATATTAACACCAGTTAGTATAATAGGGACATCTTGTTTATACGCGAATCCAGAGACTGGCGAAATTGTGACCGTATACTCTGGCTGAAAGTAGGGTAAAAT
>Ga0208814_1001124_pt1 | contig 13170 bp, 18 predicted proteins | sample MalvirAntarct_55_FD_184253 | JGI IMG/M metagenome (GOLD analysis project Ga0208814, IMG submission 184253) | Marine viral communities from the Global Malaspina Expedition - Malaspina viral metaG Antarct_55 (SPAdes) (version 2) | ecosystem: Environmental > Aquatic > Marine > Oceanic | place...
CCTGGGAAATAAGTCTTATCGTCTCGGCTTGTCTGCTAGGTCAGTCGATAAAACAAATATAATTATCCTAGTGCTTCTGATTGTATACCAGATACGATTAAAAATGAAACAAAAAAAAGGGAGCCGAAGCTCCCTTTCCTTTTTTGGAACTTACGCTCCTTGAGATGCAAAGACTGCTCTTGGATTTGAAAATCCGAATGAGTATCTTTCTCTAGCTTTGAATCTGACGTTGCCAGTATCAAAGTCACCTTCCATAGAAGTTGAAAGAGCAGATCTCTCGAAGTGTTTAAATCCATCAGGACAATCTGTCATCAAGAACCAAGCATCGTTATCTGTTAAGAAATGGTTAACTGTATAACCTTCTGGGACCATACCCATATTCTTAATAGAGTTGATGTCGTTATCAGACGTACTAACTCTTCCCGGTGTTTGAAGTAATCTATCTGCCACAAATTGTAATTGTGGTGGAACGATTAGTTTCTTGCCTTGAAGGGCGAGAATCATGTCTTTATCATCAGTAAACGTTGATATATTAATCAACGCATCTTCTAACGAAGTCTCATTTAAGTCAGAGTAAGTGCTAGGTCTGTTACTTAAAGTACCGCCACCCGCTAAAGGATGAGCTGTGCTTACTAGAGCAACACCATCTCCACCAGTAAAACTGGATGAGAAAGCATTGTTCAAAACAGAAGCTGCTTTTACTTGCTTAGTATGAGCCATAGATCTTGCTAACGCTTTGGTGTATCTAGCACCTAAACGGTCGTAAAGATTGTCTTCGATTGCTTCTTCGGTAAGAGCAAACGCTAACGCAACAGTTTCGTGAGAATATCTTGAAGTAAAGCCTTCGGAAGCTGAATCAAATTCTACAGCATTTCCTTCACCTTTTACTTTAGCATTCCCGAAACCAACGATTAATGTTTCTTCTTCAAAAGCTCTGTCCGAAGACTCAGTTTCAAAGATTTCAGCATGTTCGTTTTCGTAGCGGTCGTACTCCATTCCAAATAATGCATTTAAACCTGGTTCTAGCTCTTTTGCTAGTTGTGATCGATTAATCGCCATTATTATACCCCTGTAGTTTGAGCATAGAGGTGCTCGTTAATTTTAACAATCATGTTGACATTTGTAGAAAGACTTCCAGTACCTAGAGCGTTATTCTCTGGGTCATTAGAAAATCCTATAATTCTACATTGAGCCGTACCTGTTGCCATAGTGCCACTGAGATCTACATTAGATCTACCGTTAGTTGTACTACCAGCAGTGTAAACAATATCAGCGTTTAAACCGACAACTGTTTGTACCACACTACCTGTAGCTGCACTTTGAACTTCAAATAAAGCATTAGGGTCGTCAACCACGAAAGCCACCGCATCGGATGAAGCAGTTAATGTCGGCCAGAAAGGTGAAAAAATCACATCTCCTGCTGAATCAGTATACTGACATCCTTGAAAGACTCCCAATAATAAATCGCCAGCAGCAGCGACAGCTATGCCACCTGTGTTGACCATTTTTACTGGATCGCCTGAGAAAATAGTTCCGGTTGTTCCTGTAAGAATATCGTACTCAGTAGTACCGGTACTGTTGGAATTACTTCCAAGTTTTCCTATAGGTCTTAAACCGAATTTAGCATTTGTATTTGCCATAATAGTTTCCTAGTTAATTTATATATTTAGAAGTGATTATTTACCACTTCCACCAAAAGTAACCTTGGATGACATTTTACTTGAAATTGGCATCGCAGGGTTCTCTTCACGCATTAGGTCGTTTTCCACAGCAGTCATTTGGTTTTGGGTTTGTTGTTCAAAGTAATCGTTCCTTTGATCTGCGATATCTTTATCAATTTTGCACAATATCAATCCACCCACTCCTATAACTCCAGCGTGTCGACCATCATCGACTGTAGGCAAATCATGGAAGCCTGGGAGTTCGTCTGGTCTTACCGGGACGAATCCTTCACGAAATCTTTTTGAGACATTCGTTTTGTCATCTTGTCCTAATACAGACTCTCTAATCCAACGATAAGTTATACCTTGAGATGCAGCTAATTCTACAGCTTCATCCGGGAGTTCTAAAGCAGAAGGCATTTTCCAAACTTTTGGCCTATTGTCCTTTTCTCTAGTGTCAGCACTTCTTGAAGCCCTAACATCTTTATCGTCAACTACGTTCTCTTTTACTTTTGTCATGATCTTTCTAACCTCGCTTTTTGTATTGCGTAATCTTTAAATGACACTCCAAGCCTCTTAGCTAATGCTTGTTCGCTCGGTGTCAATTCGATACGATTTTGTTTGCGTCCTGTCGATGTATTGCGTGTTGCTGAAGCGACTGTCTGGACGGGTTTATTGTCCGCTTCCACGTTAAACTTATGAGGCAATTCTTTTTGCACTCTGTTATTTAATTCAGTGTAGTACTCATCAGACTCAGTGTCAAAGCCTTCATTTTCCAATTGTCCATGAACAGCAAAAGCAACCGATGTTGCAACTTGATCTTTTCCAAACCAAGTATTCTGTTGAGCCCATGTACGAGCTTTGTTTGATGGTTCTTCATATTGCTCATCAGGTTGTTGAGCAGGGTACTGTTGTTGAGCTTGAGCTTTTTCAGCATAAGCTTCTTCTTGTTGTTCGTATTGTTTTTGAGCTTGTTTGTATTGACCAAGTTGAGCTTTGTCTGAAGTAGCCATTGTTAAGGCTTCAGTTGCATTAGCTATTGCCTCTGAATCTTGAGACTCAGAAGCCAGTTTTAAAGCTTGTCTTGCTAAAGTTATTTGAGATTCAACACGATTTGTAAATTCATCTCCGTAACTATTCTGAAAAGACTTCTGTGATTGTCTTAACTGTTCGTTTTGATCTTTTAAATCTTTGGCGTATTGAACGGCCATGAGTTCTCTTCTTTGAAACTCTTTAGCCTGGGCTACTGCCTTGTTGATTCTATTTTGTGCAAGAGAAGCTCTCTTTTCTACATCCGATAAATCTTTTGCTTTTTCTTCTACTTGAGGAGAAACTTTAAAATCTTCTTTAATTGTATCCTCAGTAACCGGGGATACGTTGTTATTTTCTTCCAGAACAATATCAACTGAGTTTTCTTGAACTTCGTCTTCTACTCTTTTGTGTTTCTGTACTGCAGCTTTTTCAATTTTTTCATCTGAAATTTCTACATCAATGTTTTCTAATGCTTCAATGTTTATTGCTTCTTCTGACATAAGTTACTCCTATAAAGATTTAATATCGTCTGGATTAAAAATGGTGGCAATGACTTCATCGTCATTAATGATACGAACTTCGTGGTCATCTTCTAATCTAAAACGAGTTCCGGCATATCTTCCTATTAAGACCCATTCTCCTTTTTTACACCACGGGTTGTTATCAAATTTGTTTTCATCTTTATAAGCTAGAGGTCCAACTTTTAACACGTAGCATATAACCGTGGACAAAGCTTCTCTGTCTACAGTTTCTTTTACTAATTGAATTCCAGCCTCTGTAACTCCTTTGCCCTTGTATGGCAATACTAGCAAACGCCATCCAGATGGATTTGGCATCCTGTCTAGTAAGGACTTGTCTAGGAGAGTAGGATCTAATACTTTTTGATCTGAGCTTACAAAAGCTTTATCTAATTCTGAAGAGCCTTCAGATTGATTCTCTGTAAGTGATTCTTTATGTTTTTCAAACTCTGTTTTTTCTGCGACTTTTTTATTCATCGATATCATCCATATGCAGCGTATCTTTTAAATCCTCTATGAGTGAGCGGTACGCAGATAACTCTCCCATAAGATATTTGTAATCTTCCATCGATCTTACATTGCCACCAGATATGATGTCAATAGTATTCTTCTCTCTCTGTCTTAAATTTTTAAAAAAGTACTCTGCTAAATTTACAGCGTCCATTGGCTCTCTCCTGCCTTATTTTTTTATCTTTCGAATCTAGGGTCTCTTATCCTTCTATTAGCGTTAGGGCTTAATGACGGCATCATCGGTGGCATTCTAGGTGCTAAAGATGGAGGAGAAACTGGTGCTACGTCTAATGCTGCAGGCATCATAGGTGGTACTGCAGGCATCATAGGAGCTGGTGGTACTGATTTACCCGGTATGTTCAAACCAGCTAAACTAGCTTGTATCTGTTCCATATTAATGTCAGGTATTTGTACAGTTTGACCACCAGGTATTGTAATGGTTTTCATTGGTGGTGCTGGCATAGGAGCTGGTGCTGGTGTATTTTTACTAAAAAGCCCGCTAAAGATTGGTTTGCTTCTGCCAAACATAGAAGGCAATGATGCAGCTACAGGAGATGATGCTGGTGAAGGCATTGGTGTTGGAGCAGGCATTGCCATAGTCACAAGATTTCCAAAATTAGCTTCACCCGTAGTACTAGCCATATCTTCTGGTGTTAACGTACTGCCCGGAGAACCTAAATCTAATTTTGGTGCTAGAGTTGTTGATTCAGCAGGAGCAGGATTTGTTACAGGTGTTCTTCCTACTTCTGGAGTTTCTCCTCTGTCTTCAAAAGTCCTAAATTTTTCTTGAGCATTGGACGCTGATTCTGCATCTAAGTACGTGTAACCTTTTACTGAATCAGGAACTCTGCTCCAACCTTCTGTTGTACTTCCAGTTTTCCCAGTTGTTGGATCAAACCAATGGAAGGTTTTTGAATTAATGTATTCACCACCCAATGCTCTTTTACCTAAATCAGTTTGTGCATAAGGATTGTATTCTGGTTGTGGTGCAGGTGCAGTAATAGGATCAGGATAAACTGGTTGTCCCGTTATTGGTCCTGGATCAAAAGGAGGCTCAGGTTGAGGCTGAGGTGTAGGCATAGGCGGAGGAGGCATAGGCCTATCTGGATATTGTCTTCTAAAGTTTTCCCCTATTGGATCGGGTTTGGTATCAGTAGGCATGAATGCCTGCTCTGGTTGTACAGGAGCTTGATAGCCTTCAGGTGTAAAGTATGCGGGACCGCCTACAACAAGACTTGGTCTTGGTTGCCTAGGTGGCATCGGTGCTGTGGTAATTTCTTCAGCCATACTAGCAAATGCCGTAGAACTTAGTACCTCTTAGAGCTATACCGCCACCACGAGAATTACCTTGTCCGTGTCTTCCGGGTTTACCGCCATTAGCAATGGTCTGTAGATCTGAATAATTAACAGTGCCTTGATCTTTAATGTTAACGCTTGATTTAACGCCTTTTACTTTTTCCATTTTTTTTCACCTTTTTTGTTTTTTGACTTTCTTGCTTCTTCAAGAGCTATAGCAATAGCCGTCTTTGGTTTCTTGCCACTGCTTGTCAATTCACTTATGTTAGCAGATATCGTCTTATCACTGCTACCTTTTTTTAGAGGCATTGGTTTTACCTATTACCTTTCATTATATCCATTGCTTTAAATTGAGCAGACTGATCTATTCTTTCTCTGGCTATATCGTCTTTCATAAGAGCAATGTCTTTTTGAATAGACAAACGTTGTTCTGCTAATTGGTTGCCTTGCATGGCTTTCATAGCATCAAACTGTTGGCGTTGAGAAAACTCTTCACGCTTACGTTGTACGTCATCCGCTTTAATGTCTAACTCTTTGCCTCTTAGCTCAACCAAAGGATCTGGTTGCGGTGGCGGTGGCATAAACATAGCATTAATCTGTTCGGTTAATTGTGATACAACGGCAGCTATATCTTTTGCTACAGACTCTTGCAATTGTTGTTGATACTCCATACCCGTTTCTGGTGGCAACTGTTGTATCTGTTGTATCATGGTTTGCATTTCTTGGTTCTGAGCATTTTGTTCGTCTACAATTTCAGAAGCTCTAAATGAAACGTGCTGATAGATGTGTGCTTGTATTAAAGACAACACAACTGGATTTGACTGTGCGGTTATCGTTCCATACAAAGACATGTGGCTATTGATGTGTGAATCGTGATCTTGTCCAGCAAACGCTTGAGCTGGCATTCCTGCTATTAAACTTGCGTTCTCATTGGCTGGGTCAATTGGTTGTGGTTGAGGAGGTTGAGGCAAAAGCTGTTCAATGTTTTGCACACCCATAGAAGAATACATTCTTCGGTAAGCCTCGTATATACCAGTTGGGCCATGAATCTCTGGATTGCTTTGTACTGTTCTTAACAGTTCTTGAGCCATCATGACTCGTTGACTCATGGAAAAAGTGTTTGGATCTGAAACGGGCAATACGTCTACTCTTTCATCAAAGTCTGTGGCTTTGATTGTTTGATTGCCATTCGATGTGGAATAAGGATAGCTAGGCGGTAGATACTCTCCAAACACCTTGGCTAAAATTTCAAACTCAATTCTTTGACTTGCATGAAGTCTTTTATGAATAGCACTCATTACACGAGTACCACGTTCCAATAGAGCTATGGTTGTGCCTACCGGTGCATTCTGATTGCCATCTCCAACTTGTGTATCAGCAATAGATGCGAAACGCCTTCCGCTGTCAACCAAGATCCCTAGGAGAGAGAGTAGGGTTTGGCTTGGTTCCTTAAAAGGTAGCGGAACAAAAGCGTCTCGCAAACTACCACCTGGAGCGTCCATATCTCTGAACTCTCCGGGTTGCAAAGGCTGGTCATCATTACGAATACGGATTCCACGTGCTTTGAATCCAGCCGGTAAATTGGAAAGCGTTCCAGCATCAATAAGCTGACGCAAGATAGACGTTGCAGCTTTAGATAAACCACCAATCATATGAGTCAAACCAAAGCCATAGAATCCTAGACCTGGTAAAAATTTGTAATGTACGAAGTAATTGATTCTTTGTTTTAGTTGATCGTCTTCTTTGTAGTTTCTTCTAATGGCTAAAACTTTATTGTTGCCGATGGTTACAATGTAAGGAAGTTTGATTCCCGTCTCTTCGCCTTCATCGTCAAGATCTTCAAAGCCCGGCATGTCTAGTTCGGTATGAATCTCATGTACTTTACACGTATCGTCATCGCTGTAATCTGGGCTAACGCCTTGCAAGTCATCTATGCCTTCTTGAATACCATCGAGGTCTTCTGCCGTCATGTTGCCAGAATCTATATCCACATCGCTGTAGAAACCTGTTTGTTGTGATTTGCGTATGTCGTTCATGGACATATTGATTACGTGAGTAATTCTGGTTGCACTGTGCAAGTCTGTAGCAGCGTAAGGCACAATTAAATCTTCACTTGGAATAAACTTAGATACGGCTCTGCCTAAATTTTGATCGTAATAAACCTTTCTAAATGCTGAACCAGACAAGGGTAGATAGAATAACATTTGATCCGTTTCTGAATCGTATTCTTTCATGACCTGCATCAATTGATAGTTCATGAATTCTTGAACACGAGAAGCTTGTCCTTCGGTATCTGGAGTTGTCATACCCAACACTTGTGTCTTAACTGGTCCTTGAGATGGTAGTAATTCGTTGTAGGCTTGAGCTTGGAACTGAGTTACGGATTCAGCCAATAAAGGATGCATAACACCAGCTGCTCCTTCAAATGGTTGAGATCTCTCTTCGTACTTCATGCCCAGGTATTCAAGGCCTTCTTTGTATGTTTTCTCCCAATCGCTACGAGATTCTTTATCAGAATCAACGTTACTCATCAGATCATTCTTTACAGAATTAATATCTGAATCTTCCATTAGGTCTGCTAAATTAGCATAGAAGTCTTCTGGATCTTCAATTGAAGGCAAGGTATCGCCAAAGGCAATACTTCCATCTTCCATCTGTTCAAAAGAATCCATCTCAGGATTTTCTTCAGTCACATCGACTTCGACATCCATCCCCTTGGTTCGGTTTCTAATTTGAAGATCTATTTGTTCTTCAACGTTAATTGCCTTATCTATATCTGCCATTATCTTTTACCTTTTATAAAAGCTCTCCCCTGACCTTTTGTTGCTAGACCACCGTTTCTTTTCTTAACAGGCTTAATAACTTTTAATGTTGAACCGCCATATGAATCATCAAGAGCTTTCTGTATTTCAGGTACATAAGACTTAAGAGCTTGTTTTCCTTTTCGGTATCTCTCCTTTTCTTTATCAGAAGGATTGGATTCCTTAATCTCTTTAATAAGTTTCTTTATTAAAGACTTGGCTATTTTTTTAGCCATGATCTATCTCTTAGATTTCATGTAGGCTTTGCCTAGCCCTTTAGTAGCCATGCCACCCGCTCTGTATTTCTTAGGTGCAGATGCATTAGCCATACCGCCACCCATTTTTTTCTTAGGTGTAACTTTCTTCTTAGGTTTTCTAACAAAGTCTATAAGACCTTTATCGCCACCGAACTTTTTATCTTTGCCCAAAAGAACTTTCTTAATGCCTTGTCCTGCTCTACGCAATGGACCTCTGGCTTTGCCCTTTCTGTTGGCGTACTGTTTCAGTTCATTGGCATCGTAGCCTTTCTTCTTTAGATCGTCTTTGGTTACAGCAGTGTAAGACTTACCTTTATAAGTAAATTTAGTTCCTTCGCCTTTCTTACGAGCTGCTTTGAAAGCTTCTCCGAAAGTTACTTTGGCTGCTTCTGCTGATTTTGGTTTTTTTCTTCCAGTTATAGCTAATGTTGTTAATCCAGCTAGGGGTCCAAGGGCAGCTACTTTCATAGCTGTAGGTACTTTACTTAATGATTTATTTCTTAATCCTGCACTTGGATAACCTCCCGTGAATGAAGCTCTGGTTAGACCTGTAGGTTTAGCTTTGGTTATACTTCCTGTTTGTCTAACTTTTCTTTTTTCTATTTGTTCTTTTCTTATTTTTGCCCCTGGTGTTCTAGAAACACCAACAATAGCACCTGATTTGTTATTTGTTTGTCTAACTTTTCTTTTTTCTATTTGTTCTTTTCTTATTTTTGCTCCTGGTGTTCGACCAGGGCTTGCTGATACTGTTGCTGCTGGTTTAGGTTTGTTTTTAACACCCGGTGGTCTACCTCTACCACGTTTAGCTTCTTTAACTTCTATAACTTTTTTAGCCTTCTTATTAGCCTTCTTAAGTGCTTCTTTTGTTAGTTTTTTTATTGCCATTTTAATTACCTCTTAATAATATATTCGTTGTTTGGGCACTGGATCATCGTCCTCTTCGTCTGACAATAGCCTAACAAAGTTACCCTGACGAAATCTCAGTATAGCCTGTGTTGTCGAATCCACAAAGTCATCGTGTTCACCGAACGGGAAGGCTGCACATTCTTCGATAACTTCTTCTGCGAAGGCTGTGTCCGGAGCCCAAACCATTCCTGCTTCAAACACTGGAGAAGCAGAGTGAACCCTTGTAACTTTGTCCTTACCCCTGGTCGGTCTATAATTCACGACTGGGATCCCCATCATTCGCAACTCCTGCGTCAAAGGTGTACCACTTGCTTGAGATTCTACCAACACAATATCGGGTTGCCAATAGTTATATTCATCGTAAGCTTTTGTCTTCAGGTCAGGGAAATCCCAACGCCCTCTCTTAGCGTCCAATAACATAATGGACTCCGGTGCACCATCGCTTGGTTTAAACACACCCCACGTGGTAATGGCACTGTAGTCAGCCGTCTCCTTCGCACTAAAAGCCGTATCGTAAGATTGCAAGATGTACGAACAGGGTGGTGGATCATCGTGTTCCCACATCTGCCACCAATCTCTTTTGATCAACGCCCCTTCTTCCGAAGTAGGATTCTGCATGTACTGAGCGTTCCACTTCGATATAGGAATGGAAGCCTTAACGGACTCAAGCTCCTCGATCTTCCAGAACCCCGGCCAAAGCGGTGTGTTGTCATCCATAACGGCAGGAAGCTCTAGGATCTCCCATTGGTCTGCGTGTTCTTCGCTCATCCGCTTAATCAGCTTCTCGGTCAAATCCAAGGTAGACCACCTCGTCATCACAATTACAATGATGCCTCCCGGCTGTAGTCTCTGCCTAGGACCGGAGGTATACCATTCGTAAGCCGACTCCAGGGCATTCGGACTGAGAGCGTCTTGTTCCGAGTGTGGGTCATCAATAATCAGCAAATCCGCACCTCGACCCGTGATGGCTCCCCCGACTCCCGCTGCAAAGTACTCACCGCCTTTGTTCGTCTCCCATCGTCCAGCCGACTTGCTGTCAGCGGACAGGCTCACCTTCTCGAAAATCTGCTTGTATTCGTCCGTGTCCATGAGGTTACGCACCTTACGGCCAAACCTAGCGGACAGTTCTGCGGTGTGAGTGGTCTGCATGATCTTCATGTCCGGGTTAAGTCCCATCATCCAGGACGGGAAGAACACAGAAGCGAACTCGGACTTGGTGTGACGAGGGGGCATGTTAACGATCAGGCGTTTGCACTTGCCTTGGGCTACTCGCTCTAGCTTCTCAGCGAAGAGCTTGTGGTGTTCGCCTTCTATGAAGCCGTCCCACACGTGCTTAACGTACTCGATGAAATCCGTCTGTGATTTTTCCTTAACTCCGAGCTGTTCGATTCGGTTTTGAATCATCACGATCTCTTTTAGAGCATCGTCTGGAACGTGTTTTAATTTTGTGTTTTCAGCAGACATCTCAAAATATTTTTTTTTGTGTGAAATATAGTACCCCAATAGGGGTCCCAAAAGAAGAGGGGGGGGTAAAATGGTTTTGTTGGTAATTGTAGATGTTGATAGTTATATATATACCTAATAAAAAAATACACGCCCCTCTTATGGGGGGTACCCCCTCAAGAAAATACGAATGGCAAAAATCGGGACTCGTTCCAATAGAGACCCATACGCGTAATATATGTATATTCAATGCTTGTAATATGTATGTAAATCTGCCATACTGAACGTATGTTCAGTAGCAATTAAGCTACTGACAATTGGAGAAAACTAGATGTTAAAACAACTAGATACAATAAAAAGCCTACAAGATAAACTTGTGGGATTGAGCCAAGAGCCAAAGGTAATTGCATACCTTGAGACTAAGAAGACAATGGATTCTTTAAAGTCAACGATAAGGAAAGCAATGATTGAGCATTTCATTATTAAGCCTAACGGCTTTGGACAAAGAAAGACTTTGAAGTCTTTCCAAGATGTCGAGATGGTCAACGCCAACATGAGCAAAGACAAGAGAGTCTTTCAGGGTGTTCTAAAGGGAGACAATGAGCAAGCTTATATCAAGCTAAGTCATCGTTCATCTTATGAAGTTAAGCCAACATCGATTCTTAGAATCGAGCAATGGAGAAACTAGGATGATGATATTTAATTACGAGAGTAAGAAACAGTTGAAGGAAAATATCGGTAAGCGTTTAAAGTTTACTGAGACCTCTTTCTTTGGCGAAGAATACAAGTCGTATGGTTCTATTGTTGGATGCAATAGACCATATGATCCCAGAGGGACAGGAAAGAGGGAGTTCTTTGCTGAGGTAAGTATGGAAGACGATTTAATCAAGGGAGTAAAGTAATGCCTAATCATACACAAAATGAAGTGCTGATTGAAACCAACACCAACGAAGAGCAAGAAATCCTTGCTCTTCAAATCCTGAAGAATGATCTGGGGATTAAAGATGGACAATTTGATTTCAATGGAATAATCCCAATGCCAAAAGAAATAAGAAAGGGTGCTGAAATAAGCATTGAAGATTTCGTGGATGGTGACGAACCAGAAGGATATGAAAATGTCATGGGTAGGTACGTTCCCAAAGATAAGAAGATCAGAAAGATGCTTGTCATAAAGTATGGTTCTGATAATTGGTACGATTGGGCGATAGCTTGGTGGGGTACTAAATGGAACGCTTACGATGTAGAAATATGCCAAGATGAAAAAAGCACTTTACAAGTTGACTTCTGTTCAGCTTGGGACAGTCCAAGAGAAGTAGCAGAAAAGCTTTCTAAGTATTGCAAGAAGCATAACTTATCTTTGGATTGGTCGGCTACTCACGAAGGAGAAGAAGGATACGAACAAATAATATAGGAGAAGAGAGATGGGAAAGAGGGAGGCTAACGCCTCCTTTTTTTCGTCTTATATATTGTTATTTTGTGTGTAATATGCCACAATGGACCTACATTATTAAACCAATAAGGAGGAAAATATAATGGGAACAAGAAGCAATATTGCATATAAAAAAGAGGATGGATCGATAGTTAGTAGCTATTGTCATTACGATGGTTACATAGAACATAACGGAGTAATGTTATTGAAGCATTACAATGGAGAGAAACAAGCAAGAGACTTGGTAGACAATGGTTACATGTCTTCTCTTGGTTCTACCATTGAAGTTATTAACGAAGGGAGAGCCAACAAAGACGAACCAGAAAAATTTAGAACTGTATATCATATGATGCGTGACGTAGACGCTTTATTTATAGAGTTTATCTATCTTTTTAAAGATGGAGAATGGAAAGTTTCTCGCTCTATGTCTGTGTCTACACCAGAAGGATATAGCACTACTCAATACTATCATTCTTCTTTTAGATCTTTGAATGAAGTGGTCACAATTGAGATGATGAAAGAGGAGAAAGCATCATAAAGACATGTAAAGCATGTGATGGAACAGGCAAGTATAGGGGGTGCTTGCCTTGTTACCGATGCAACAGCAAAGGACATTTAACCCAGACCGACCAAGCCAGATATTACACTTACATAAACACGGAGTACAAAAGATGAGAACAGGATACGCATATGGATTTCTTTCAGCTGGAGCTTTAATCATGGCCATAGCTATGATCCCACAATATGCCGGGATAGTTCCGGGCGCATTAATATTTTTCTGCGGAGCTACGTTTGGCATTATGGTAATTAAATTAATAGAAGGCGAAGAATAGATCTCCAGGATCTGATGACCTGGTCCGGGTAGATCCTGGCCCAGATCATTTACTTCCAGGGTCGCAAATGTTATGGTTCGCAAATCTATATTCATAGATATTAGTTTTCTCCAAAAACTTAATGAGAAGGCCCGGCTAATACCGGGTCTTTTTTTTTACGCACAAGCTCGCACGTGCCGGGTCGCAAGTTACGTACCCGGTCGCAAATGCCGGGCATAAAAAAACCCGGACTAAGCCGGGCCTTTTTTGTAGTGATGTATTAAAGAGTAGGTAGCATTTCTTCGTTTAAATCTTGAAGCATTATATCCTTAACAGTCTCATAATCATCAAGTAACCACAACGGCTCGCCATTCCATCCACAAAAAGCACCTGTTTGAAATCTCATATCCTCATCTGCTACTTTCAAAGCATGAAATCTAAAATCAGTTTTTTGTTCTTCCATGTCAACGTCTAACCAATTAATTATCCCATGTAAATATAATTC
>Ga0208814_1001125_pt1 | contig 13150 bp, 29 predicted proteins | sample MalvirAntarct_55_FD_184253 | JGI IMG/M metagenome (GOLD analysis project Ga0208814, IMG submission 184253) | Marine viral communities from the Global Malaspina Expedition - Malaspina viral metaG Antarct_55 (SPAdes) (version 2) | ecosystem: Environmental > Aquatic > Marine > Oceanic | place...
GGGGTACATGGTAGAGAATGTTATGTTAATAGTATTGTTAGTATAACAAAACATTTAAGAGTTCGTATGAACCGAGTAATCGATGAGATTGAAAATGATGGTAGTGGTTATGTAGTTGTAGAGGACTACGATGGACTTATTAATATGGATAATAGAGAGGACGAGAGAGAGTTTCTTGTTATTGATTCTATGGTTGATGTTGTCCGTAGACAAACATACGCTGAGATGAAAGAAACTGATGCTGATATAATGGATAGGATTGATGTATTGGAAGTTGGTGAAACAGGAGCAAGAAATGATAGCGAGATTTTTTATATTAGAGTAAAGTAACAATATGTTTTAATGATAGTTGGGAGTGATTACCTAACGACTAATGGGTAGCCAATTTGGTTACCCATTTTTATTTAAAGAAATATTAAATAATATTTTGTATATCCAAATAAAGGTTGTATATTGCAGTATCATTAAACATTAAAACTTATATATTATGAAAACATTAGCTTATTCAGTAAACGTAGAAGAATTATTTAACACACAAGACGACCAGCTTTCTAATAACGTAGCAGAAGAAAATAGGAGAGTTGCTATTGGTAGAGCCAATAAGACAAGGTTATTAAAGATAGTATTACCATACGCTCATAGTGTGTACGCATTACACAACAGAAAGTGTAATCGTGCTATGGACTCAACTACGGGTTGTAGAGGGTTGTTAGGTCTTAGTAAGGTTAATATTGAAAAGGAAATAGACTACATTGTTAATACTGATTCGCATTATGTGTGGAGTGACAACTATGCTACCTTTAAGTTTAATATTGGTAGGGATAGTATTAAGATATGGTTAAATGATAGAGAGAGTGGTTGTTATAAGAGTACACCACATTTGGACTATTCAATGACTTCTATAAATAATAGTTACGGTACTTCAATTAAGGATGAATTAATTGCTATTGCTCAACTTTGTAGTAAATATACAGATGAGTGGAAATAAAATTAGGTTTATTAAATATTATTTACTATATTGTGGTATCATTAAAAAACAGATATTATGAAAAAAGAAAATAGAATTATAGAACAATATGATATGGCACAAGAGATTGTTAATAAGGTAGGTATTAATATTGTTACTTGTGGAAACTGTGGTGATGTATTATTACATAATATTAATGATTTAGATTCAGAAGGCACTAGTAATGATATAGTTTGTCCAAGTTGTGGATGGGAGAGTGAATGTTGTGATTTCCCCGATTTATTTTGTTTATAATTTTTTATATTAAATATTATTTACTATATTGCATTAACATTAAAACATAGATTATGAAAACTAAAGAGAATATAAAAAAGGTAACAATTTGGTACGAGGGTTGGGAATTAGTTGTTAATGATGTATCTGTGGTAGTGTCAAAAGATGGTGAGCATAGGGTTTACGATTTAGATGGTATCGAAAGTGTAGTACATAGTAACGACTATGTTATATTAGATAGAGGTACTAATGGTTTTTATCAGGTAAAGTTTGAGGAGGAGAATTTTCTGGTGATAGATGAGTTTGACTATAACCACGAATTTGTTGACAGTATTGCTAATTATGTTTTTAATGAATAAATAATTAGGTTTATTAAATATTATTTACTATATTGTAGTATCATTAATCATTAAAAAAAAATATATTATGGCAGTTAAGGAAACGGCAGAGCAAAGATGGACTAAGATAAACGAGAAACAATTAGTTGGTAAAACAATTAAGAGTGTACGTTATATGACCGAAGATGAAGCAAGAGAAACCATGTGGTACAATAGACCTGTGGTGATTGAGTTCACAGATGGGACTTATATTATTCCACAGAGTGATGATGAGGGTAATGATGGTGGTGCTATATATTGTAGTGATGGCTCACTAATCCCAGTAATGAGATAACAAATAATTAGGTTTATTAAATATTATTTACTATATTGCAGTATCATTAATTATTTACTTAAATCAAATAGAGATGGAAAAGTTATTCGATAGAGAAATTTACAACATTGTTTTAATTCATGTTTCTAGAACTTGGGAACGTACAAGAGTTACCCGACCACACGAAGAAATGCCATTGGATAATATTGAAAGTACTGATGCAATTGAAGAGATTGCAACAACCATTATTAACGATGATATGTTACAAGAGTTTCTAGTTGATAGAGATGGTGATGTGTGGGATAAGTTTGGTGATGGGTGTAGTGATAGTTACATTGAGCGTGTAGCTTCTGAAGTTATTGAAAAAGAATACCCCTAATAATTTTTTTTATTAAATATTATTTACTATATTGCAGTATGGAAAAGATAACGACACTTACAGAAGAGCAATTCGAAGAGCAATTCACAACGGTAGAGAACCACATAGACGACAACGCAGGTTGGAATGGTTCTATGTTTGAAACCTTTGGAGAGGAATTGGAATACGTTAAGATGAAAGCACAGAAGGGTAACAACGTATGGACACTTGTTGAGGGTGATGATGATACAATGTATATTTCTAACGGTATGAGGTTGGTTAACCGTATGGGTTACTTTATTACTCGTGAGGAATGGCAAGGAGAAACTGATGTTGTAATTGATATGGCAATGGATTAGGAATATTAAATAATATTTAGTATATTACATAAAGAATTAAAGTACCAAGAGTTAAGCCAAGCTTTTGGGTAGTTCAACAAGAGTAACATTCAGTTGGCTGAATAATGTTACAAATGTTTTGGGGGAGTTTACAGCCACCCAGCTATTGGTAAAAGATAAATGAGAAATAATTAGGAATATCCAAAATAATATATTATATTTACATAAATCATTAAAAGTTATATAAAATGGAAAGAGAAGATTTAATTAGAGAGTATGTTGATTTAATGGGTAGTGATTCTGAGGAGCGTGGCTTTTATAAGGAACTAGCTTCAGCGACAGATGGCGAAATAGTAAGTAAGATAATTGAGGTTGCCAATTATTATAAAGATGAATATAATAGTTAAATAATTATTATATTCATCCTTGACACATCTGTTAATTATACACAATTGTGTCAATCAATATCATAAAGATAAGGTGTTGCGGGTGCAACACCTTATCTTGCATTATATAATTAAATGAGATAGATATGAATAACGTAAAAAAAATAATAGAAGAAAAGAATGAGTTGGTAATTAATATGGCATTCAGTAGTGACGAAAACGAAGTTAAAGATTTGATTAAAAAAATCAGAAACCTTGAGAACGATATAATGACCATGACTTATAATAGTCAACAACGATACAATAAATAAAAGACAATGATACATAATAATTATTACCTAACCAAATCATTATGTTATTTAGAATGATTATAAATAATGTAGGTTTTAAAAATATGGTGTAGGTTGGAGTCTATCTTCATACGGTGCTGTTCCGTTTGGCTGGTAGTGTTATTGCTACATTGTAAAGATAAGGTATTTAAACTTATAAACCTAATAAAAAGTGAAATAAAATAAAAATAAAGATATATTAAATAACATTAGGAATATCCAAATAAATAACTTAACTTAGCAATCTAATCATTAAAACCAATACATTATGAAAAAGCCAAGTGGATATATTATTTATGAAGGGAAGTCTGAATTAAACGGTGGTAACATTGTAGCTATTGTTACTATGAACAGTACAAACATTAAGACAGGTAATATGGCTTCTATGTGGATTTTAAACGCTGACATGAAGCCTACGGAAGCAAGTAAGCAAGGTAAGGACGAAAGTGTTTGTGGTGACTGTAAACATAGAGCAGTTAACAAGGGTGCTTGTTATGTTACATTATTTCACGCACCTTTACAAGTATACAAGTCTTATAAAAAAGGCAATTACCCTATTGCAAATGATATGACTATATTTGAGGGAATGAAAGTAAGATTTGGTGCTTATGGTGACCCAAGCGCAATACCTACTCAAATACTTGCAAGTATTAAGGCAGTAGTTAAAAATAACACTTCTTATACTCACCAATGGAAGCAAGGTAACAAAGTACTTAAACGAGTTTCAATGGCTTCTGTTGATAGCATTGCAGAACAAAAACAAGCAGTTTTAGAGGGTTGGAGAACATTTAGAGTTACTTCTGATTTGTCCGATAAATTACCTAATGAAATAGTTTGCCCTAATACTACAAAAGCTATTCAATGTGCTGATTGTGGTTTATGTAGTGGTACAAGTAGTAAAGCAAAGAATATAGTTATTGAAGTACATGGTAGTAAAAAAGGTAATTTCGATAAACAAAAATTAGCTATCCAACAAGGGTAGTTAATTTTTTTTTAAAGATATATTAAATAAAATTAGGAATAACAGAATAAATAGCTTATCTTTAAGTATCACTAAAAAACACATAGACATGGCAACAAAAGTAAGAATTTTAGCACAGTACGAAGAGAACGGTAAAGCTAAGGGTGGTATGGAATTTGAGTTTAAAATTTCAGATGCGCACAGTATGTATTGTAGTAATCTTGAAGAGGTATTTTCTGAAATACTCAGGGTTACAAGCGAGTCATGGGCTGGCGATTTTACGTACATCTCGCATGAGTTATTGTTTCAAGAGCCAATACAATTGGACGTAGCCTTACCGAACAAGGTAATTGAGGAGATGGGTGTTTTATAACACTCATTTTTTTTTTCATACATAAAAAAATATAAGGTAGGTTGGAGTCTATCTTCGTGTAGTGATTTTCTACTCGGCTAGTACTTATTGGGTACATAGTAAAGATAAGCAATTATAAGTTACCAACCTAATAAAAAGTGAAATAAAAATAAATTAATATTATTTTGTTTTTATAGTTGGTAATCCAAATAATTGTTGTATATTGCAGTATCATTAATCACTTAAATCAAATCACATGACCGAACTAGAAGCTAGAGAATTCGAAGTTAACAATAACAATTTAGATGTAATTTCCGATGAGGATTTAATGTTTGTTGAGCGTATAATGGAGCAAGACTTTAATGATAAAAAAGAATTTTCATTAACTGCATATTCTGAAGTAGTACGTGAATTGACATTAAGAGAATCTTAATTAGGAATATCCAAATAATTGTCGTATATTGCAGTATAACTAAAACAGATAAGATATGGACTTTGATTTTAAAATTACAACTTGGGAACGTATATCGGTAGATAAAAAACACGAAGAGCAATTATTAAGGCTTATTAAGGAAGGAGAAATAACTTGTGCTAACGATGTATTCAATTATGACTTTGACGTTGATTGTAGTAAGTTAGCTGAATCTGACGAGCAAATGACATTAGATGAAAACGGAGGTAGTGCCACTATTGAGGTTATTGGTAATAATGGAGATACTATATTCAGTAATGAAGTTGAGAAATAATTAGGAATATCCAATAGATTTATGAAAAATCGTTTTAACTATGAAAAATAATATTGAAATTACTATTGATGAAATCAAGGAAGTAGCTAAAGAGTGTAAGTTTAAAGAGCCTACACAAGAGCAAATAAAATACATTATTGAATACTATAATGATAAAGCAGATGAAGACCCAAGTGGGTATTGGAGGTTATGGGTAGAGCAATTACTTTACGATGCTGATGTTACAAAAACTAACTAAGTAATGTTTGCTAATGATAAAAATAAAAATTAAAAATAATTAGGAATAACCAAATAAAGGTTGTATATTGCAGTATCACTAAAACACATAGACATGAAAAACTTAAATAGAGAAGATTTAGTAATTGCGATTGAGAATAAATTTCCAAAGGTTGAGTGTATGAGAACTGAGGACTTCGATGGCTCTGAGGGTGGTATATGGCTTAGTGGTGAGAACGACATTGCAGATAAGAACGGTAAGCAGTTGTTTAGTTATTATGGGGATTATACAACGTATGAGTTTGGCATATTAAAAAGTGTGGCTAACTTTCTTGAAGTGAGAGGTTGGCACGGTGAGTGGCACGATGCAGGTACACTTATGTTATGGGAGTCGTAACATTTTCAAATAATAATTAATTTAAAACTAGGAGCGATAACATGAATTTCGCTCCTTTTTACGTATAGTCTAATATATTTTATAGGGTTCGGTGGAGTCTATCTTCGTGTGATGTCTGTTTCACTCGGCTAGTACTTATTGGGTACATAGTAAAGATAAGCAATTATAAGTTACCAACCTAATAAAATAGCAAATAAAATAAAAAAAAGAAATATTAAATAATATATTAAATAATATTTGTTATATCCAAATAAAGGTTGTATATTTGACTATCACTAATCATTAAAACATATATTATGAAATTTGAGGAAATCACATTTTTTACAAGTAAAGATTACGAACATTTTAACCTATTACCTTTCAATAGGAAAGTAGACCCAGCTCACGCTAGAAAGTTAGTGGCAAGTATGAGGAAACACGGATTTAAAGGTGTACTTCATGTTATTAAAACTAAATTTGTCGATGGTACTGTTAGGTATTATGTAGTTGATGGTCAACATAGATTGTCTGCGGCTCAACAATTAGGTATTAAATTTAACTTTGAACTTACTGAGTTAAACACTAGAGTAACTACTGCTGAGTTTATTGCTGAGTTAAACACAAGTGCAAAGTCGTGGGGTACTTCAAACTTTTTAGATGTTTGGTCTGCTTTAGATATCCAAGAGTATGTTAAGCTTAAGAAAATTCAAAAAGATACGGGTTTTCAATTAACACCATTATTAGAAGCGTATTTGTTTACTTCAAACCACAATGATTATAGAAAGGGTCAAATGGCATTTCCAAATGAGAAAGCTTCTGATACTATAATTGCTCAAATGGTTGACTTAAATAAATACTTACCAAGTAAGGCATTTTGTAGACGTTCAATAGTTAGGATAATGAGAAACCCTAAGTATAAGCATTCTAAAATGATTGTAGCAATTAAGAACTATAAAAATTTAGTTGGTGACTTTACAGAAAATGAACAATGTCTAAAAAAAGAATTACAAAAGTTAATGGATAAGAATTGTTAATAAGATTAAAAGTACCTCTAAAAAAAAGGGGTACTTTTTTTTTAATATAATTAGGAATAACCAAATAAGTTTATTATCTTAGTACTCTAACCAATTAAAACATATACAAATGAAAAACTATTCATTAAAATCTTGCGAAAACTTAATTGATACTTATGTTAATGAGTATAAGGGTGAGGCTACAATATTAGACGAGGGCGTATTAGGTTTAGGTAAAATTCTATTACATAGTGCTGATGGTAAAAAAAGTATTGTTATAACAGAATACTACATTAATGCGTGGGTTAGTGGACATAAGGTAAGAAAATACAATAAGCTACCAAACAAATATAAGTCAATGATAAATTAAATTAGGAATAACCAAATAATTGTTGTATATTGCAGTATCACTAAAACACATAGACAGATGAAATTAGATTTAGAAAAATTAGGAAATTAGATTTAAAAAAATTAGGAAATGAAAGTAGAGTTCAAAATTGTAAAGAAACTCTAAATGTTATTAGTCATAACAAGGTAACTTTCTGGAGTTGGGGGGCACACGCTTTTAAAAACTACCAAAATAAAATATTAAGGTTTAAGGTTAATGGACATCATCACAAAGGACACGTTTACGTAGCCGTTAACGGCTCGGACTTGTACGATGTATATCTTACTACCACTCGTGGGAATATCGTTAAGGAGATGAAAGATATTTACTTCGATGAGATACAAGATAGAATTGACAATGCTATTGAAAGAATTGAAGAGTATGAAGCTTAGTTTTATTGGTTAGGAATGGGTGAGGTATTTATATCTCACCTTTTTGTTTTATATATAAAAAAAATATAAGGTAGGTTGGAGTCTAGCTTCGTGGGGTGGTGTTCTCCTCGGCTCGTCCTATCGACAATACTAAGATACAACTTTTATTTGGATAAAAAAAATTAAATAGCAAATAAAATAAAAAAAAGAAATATTAAATAACATTAGGAATAACCAAATAAGTTTATTATCTTAGTATTCTAATCATTAAAACAGATATATTATGAGTAATAAATTAGTATTCAAACTTGAAAGGGATTGGGGTAGCGATGATATACTTTTAATTAGTAATAACCATAAGGACTTAGAGGATTATTTAAATTCCAATTATGATTGGTACAAGATTGAAGTAAAAGAAGAAAGTGTAATAGTAAAAGCTCGTTATGGTTACGAAAATGAAATAGGTACACTTGAATGGGTTAAGCAAATTTAATTTGCTAGATTAAATATTATTTACTATATTAGTATTCTAAACATTAAAACACTAACAGATGAAAGCAGTTGATAAAATAGATTGGGAATTATTAGATAAGCAAAGAAAAATATTAAACGATATGTTAACCGTAGATGATACGTTGAACAATAAGTTTACTGATAAAGAACTTGAACAATATAACGCACTTGTAGGTGTTGTAAATCTACTTGATGAAATGTCAGATGAAAAATATTTTTCAGATAAGGTAAAAAAAATTACTGATAAATTTGGAATAACCAAATAAAAGTATTATCTTTAAGTATAACATTAAAACACTAAGACAGATGAAAACATTTATTGTAAAAAACACAGAAGGAATTATTTTAGGAACAGTATTATTTGGCTTATTTGGTCTTATAGTATTTAACGTAATTACTTATGGTATTTATGATACCCCAAGTTTTGAGTTCTAAATAAAATAAAACTCTCCAGGCTAATGGATGAGCAAGTGATGGATTCTATAAAGAAGGTTGCTTAGGGTGTCGTAGTCCCTTAGAACTATCACAACACTATCAAGAGTGTTAGCTTTGAAGTTAGATAATAGGACAAATTAGGGTGAATAAATCGGCAACCTTCCTCTATTATTCCACTTGAAGGACTTGGAGAGTTTTTAATTTAACAAACATATGGCATATACGGGTTGTGTTAATTCACTGTTCAACTAAATGGAAATCTTTAGTCAGAAAAGCACCATGAGCCTAAGTGTTTGTTTTTTTAAAATAAATTTGGTAGAATGAAATAAATTTATTATCTTTAACTATAATATTAAAACACTAGAGAAATGGAGGAATTGATTATTAAGAAATTAGATGGAGGTATGAGAGGCTTAAGAAACGGTACTAAGACAATCGAACAAGCTAAGATTATGTATTTTCTTGAAAAGTTATTGGAAGTTAACGAAGGACTTTATTACGATTATAGTGATAAGTATAGTGAGATAAAAAAAGAGCGTGAATAAAAAACATTGAAATAAATTAGGAATATCCAAATAAATATATTATCTTTATAAAACACTAAAACATTAAAACAATTTAAATTATGGGGACTAGAAGCTTAACAACATTCGTAGAAACTTACAAAGATAATTCAGGTAAGAAAGTTAAAAATGAGATTGTAACAATGTACCGACAATATGATGGCTATATGGAAGGACACGGTAAAGACCTTGCTGATTTCTTAGCTGGTGGTGAACTTGTAGATGGTTTCGGTATGGACGATAAAGTTGTATTTAATGGAATGGGTTGTCTGTCAGCACAAGTGGTTGCACATTTCAAAGATGGTACGGGTGGAATTTACCTACAAAGGGCAAATAAAAATAGTGGTGAAAATTACCGATATAAAGTTATTGGAGATTTCGAAACTAAGGAGATAACTATTGAAGTCTTTGAGGTTGGAAATAGGGCAAAGAAGATATTTAGTGGCTCACCTAAACAGTTACAAGAGAAGGTAGCAGAGGTTGTGGAGAGTTAAAACAATATAGGGTTCCCTACTACCTAAAAGTGGGGATGTGTTTTAAAAAAAGGGGAGTGGTTGCCCCAAGATTAAGGATAGGTAGAAATACTTATCCTTTTTTTTTAACCCACAACACCACACACTATGGTTCGGTGGAGTCTATCTTCGTACAGTATTGTTCTGTTCGGCTCGTCCTATCGACAATACTAAGATACGACAAATAAAGTGAACCACCAAATAAAATAGCAAATAAAAATAAATTAATTTTATTTCATTTTTATAGTTGGTAATCCAAATAATTGTTGTATATTGCAGTATAACTAAAAACATATATTATGAAAACGTATAAATTTAAAGTAGAAGTAGCTGAGGTTAACAATGGTAAAAGTAGTTTATTAGATAGTTTTATTGATGAAGCTAGAGATGAGCAAAGACAATTAGATATTACTCATAAGATTAATAGAAAAACTACAGAGGTACATAGACAGATACTTATTGATTTTGTTACTGAGGTAAATGAGGAATTAAGTAGTATTGGTTTTAATGAGTTTAAAAACATAAAAGATAGTAGCTTGGGTAATAACCATTACTATTGTAGTGAAGCTAAATTACACACGATTGATAGAACTCCTTATAAACTTGAGATTGTGGGAATAAATGAACTACCAAGATTTAAAGATAGTAAATATACTACATATACAGGTAAATATCAATTTATATTAGTTTATGGTAGTTCATATAGTCAAGTGAGGGTTAAGACAGTAGATGATGTGTTAACTAGAATGAAAGATGAAATTATTAAACACATTAAAAAAAATAGAGAAATAGTTGCAAGTTAAGTTATATTGTTTTATATTTACAGAAATCATTAAAATTATAGAGTTATGGGATTAGATATGTATTTGAGTAAAAGAACTTATGTTAAGAATTGGAACTTCCAAAAGGATGAAGAGAAACATAAGGTAACTGTAAAATTAAACGGTAAGTCTAGAAAGGATGTTAAATCTAAAAGAATTAGCCACATAGTAGAAGAGGTTGGTTATTGGAGAAAAGCTAACCACATACATAGTTGGTTTGTTGAGAATGTCCAAAAGGGTATAGATAAGTGTCAAGAGAGTTTTGTTTCATTGGAACGGTTAACAGAGTTAAGAGATTTATGTAAAGAGGTTGTTGAGCGAAAAGGGGATGATGACTTTATTAGTGAGAACTTACCTACTGGTAGTGGGTTCTTCTTTGGTGGTACTGACTACGATGAGTATTATTATGAGGATTGTAAAGAAACTATTAAAATACTAGATAATATTATTAAGGATGAAGAGGTTGTTAGTAATATTGAGGGTGTGTATGGTGGAGATTATTATTACCAAGCAAGTTGGTAGTATTAAATAATATTTAATATAATGGCATTATTATTTGGTAGTGTCATTATATTTCCTTATATTAGTATTCTAAACATTAAAACACTATATATTATGAGTTATCAGAGCGAATTAGTACAGTTGTTTACAACACAACAATATGCAAAGGAAATAGGTAGTACATTATCCAACACGGAAATAGATATGTATATTGAAGCAGGTTGTAAGATACTTGAAGATGCACAAGAGATTGTTGAAAAGGACTTATTTGATGAAGCTAGAATGACTAGAAAAGAAGTTGAGTTAGATATAGAGAGAATTGAATATAACCTTGATGAATTTACTAAGGCATTTATGAAAAAAGAGAACGCTATGCTTATAATGAAAGATGATAAGCCAATGTTTTTTCATATGAATTAAAAAAGATTTGGTAGTCTGGAATTAAATGACTATCTTTAATAAAAGAGATAAAGAAATAACTATAAGTTGAGGCAAATTCGTTGTAAAAGAATTGGAATGGTAAGTAGAGATTATTCTTGGTAACAAGTTTGCACATCTCTTGAAATTAGTGCGAGGTACGTAACGTGTATCAATGGTCTATTACCCTCTTATAGTTTTTTAAGATATAGGGTTACCTACTACCTAAAAGTAGGTATGTGTTTTTAAAAAAAGAGGAGTGGTTACCTCGAAACAAAGGATAGGTAGAAATACTTGTCCTTTTTTATTTGTTATATTCGCTAAGGACACACTAGGGTTCGGTGGAGTCTATCTTCATACGGTGCTGTTCCGTTTGGCTCGTCCTATCGACAATACTAAGATACGACAAACAAAATGAACTACCAAATAAAAATGCATTTATTTTAAATAAAAAATAAGTCACTTTTTTCTTGCATAATCAATTGTATTATATTATCTTTATACCATGAGACATTTTGAAACGAAAAAACAAGCTAAAGAATTCATAGAAGAAAGTAATAATTCAGGACTTAAAATTTTTAAGAAGAAAAAAGGACATAAAAACAGAATTAAAAAACCTTTTGTAGTTGGTTCTGAAATGGAATGGCTTAATTTATATTAAATAACATTAGGAATAACCAAATAAGTTTCTTATCTTTAACTATAATCATTAAAACACTAAGACAATGGCAAAATGGAATATATTAAGTCCCGATGGAATCCCAATAAGAATGGAAGATTTCAAGACTAAAAAAGAGATGTTATCTTATTTCACAGAATGGAAAAATGGGTTTAAACGTCAAGGTTATTATTCCTCAAATAATTGGGGTAGAATTGACTTGGAAGACTTAGATGATTTTTGTGAGATAATTAGAGTATAATTTGGTAGTTTAAATAATATTTCTTATATTGTAGTATCATTAAAAACATATATAACATGGCAAAGAAAACAAAAACTTGGAAGATAGGAGAATACGCTAAGGGTGGTGTAATAACGGTAGAAGTACAAGGAAAGGTAATTACTGTAATTGGTAAGGATTGGGATATGTCGCAAGGCACAAGGAAAGGTAGTAACCAAAGTAACGCAAAAGAATTTACTCGAATAGAGGTTAATGTTGAACAAAGAGATGCAGACAGACAACTTAGTATGTTTCTTAATGACCTAACTACTTCTTATTATACCGATAAGCTTATGGAGTGGATTGAAAGTAAATCTGAATTAGATAAAACAATGTTTTGGTAGTCTGAATATAATTCCTTATATTAGTATTCTAATAAATTAAAACAATTAAAAATGAGAGATAGTCATAGTCCAATTCTACCTTGTGGTAGTGTAAATGTTAAAACGGGTAATTTCAAATACGGTGATTTCTACGGTTTTTGGGGTGATGATACAACTTATGAGGTATATAAGACCGACAAGGATACTATAAGAGTTGTAGCTACTGCGGGAACGACACCAATAGTTAAGGTGGGTGAGCATAGTAGTTTTATACACGACCAAAACTCTAGGTTTTTATTTAGAGGTGAGGTTATTGAAACGGTTGTGGGTGATGCTGGGTTTAGAACACTTGGTGAGAAGTACGGTAATAAAATAAATGTTGCAACATATAAATAAAAAAGA
>Ga0208814_1001128_pt1 | contig 13136 bp, 13 predicted proteins | sample MalvirAntarct_55_FD_184253 | JGI IMG/M metagenome (GOLD analysis project Ga0208814, IMG submission 184253) | Marine viral communities from the Global Malaspina Expedition - Malaspina viral metaG Antarct_55 (SPAdes) (version 2) | ecosystem: Environmental > Aquatic > Marine > Oceanic | place...
ACCAAATACTCTTTTGTATATAGTAGAGAACTCTTTAGGAATGCTCTCACCACCATATACTTTTTCATAATCTTCTAAATGCACGATTTGACTTCTCGTGCCTTTAGCGTCAATAGTTTTAGTTGGAACACCTTTAATCCTGATGACTTCCTCATTCTCAATACTACAATTCATGTAGTAGAACTTTTTACCTAACCAATAAGAAGCACCTTTAGAAATATGTTCCACTTTAACATTTCCTAAATCGCTACCAAAAGCAATAACTTCCTTATAATCACCACTATAGTTTTCAGGTTTTAGTTTTTCTCTTAAGTCAGGAACAAACTTATTAGGAAAATAAAGTCCATCTGTTTCAATATGAATAATATCGTCAGATTGGTTTGGAAGTGGTCTGATATATTCCCACAATATGCGTTTAGAATATGAATAAACCATAACACCAGCATTCACCCAAATATTCATTTTCATATCTTCTTGGTCTCTTTCAAAACCAAGACCATTAATATTATCTTTTTTATTATCAGGAGTTAGTGAGTATTTAAGTTGAAAGTATGAAGAAGGGTCTTCAACTAATTTACCTGTAAGAGAGTTCATAAACAATTTACAGACCTCACGATAAGCATTATTAAAATCAGGTGTTCCCTTAAGTGTATCTTGTCGTGCTTTCTCTTCAAAGAAAGTATCAACATATTTACCAAAAAGTGTTTGACCTTTCATGTAATACTTACTCACCAATCCTTCAACCACATCAAAAGAAACAAGTCCCAAATATTCAATACAATATTTAAGCAATTCACTATCAACGAAAGTTGCAGTATCAGGTTTCCAGTCAGTAGTCCAGTTCAAACTCTCACCATTTTTTCTATCAGTTGAAGCACAGATAGGTCTAAACTTTCGGTCATTATCCCATTTGAGATTTTGGATAGTGTAGTACCCATACATATTAGGATTGTATTCCTTAATCCATTTACTATTACCTGAAGGTATTTTCATGTATTTAAGAGCAGTTGGATATTGAGATGTAATATCAATTCCTGATACACTTTCATTATGCTTACCTGCTTGATTACAGTGAGAAATACCACCTCTCTTAAACTTACATACATATTTGTACTTATCTTCATCACCATTAATAAATCTTAAGTAATTTTCCATAGGGTTAAACTTGCTATTAGTTCCTTCCACAGGGTTAAGAATATCAATAATTTTTTTAGCAAGACCACCAATAGTAGTTTTTGCAACCACAGAACATTTCTTCAAAATCCAAGCACCATCATTTTCTGTTCCATCTTTTCTTGTATAAGCACCGCACTTTTGGATAAGGTTAGTTGTTTCAAATACAAACTTCTTCCAAAGTTCCATAAGTGAAATACAATCAACTTCGCAGTAATCAACATATTCCTTCCAATATTCAGGTTCAGTATGTTCTAAATCTAAAAACTCATTAAGAGTTAGTTCAGGTTTATAAAAACATAATTCAGTATTATTCATTCCATTATAAATATCAGTAGTCTTTTTAGCATTAACAACTTTAAAGTTTCCACACAATCTATCCAAACTACCAACCAAGAAACAAGCAGGGTCTCTAAAAACATGATTGTAGAAGGTCATACCAATAAGTGAATATCCTCTGTATTGAAAATCTGCGTGTAGCAATTCACTTTCAGTCATAGTTGCTTGGAGAATGAGATTATCAAATCTTGCTCCATTATGTGCTACTATTGTATAGTGTCTATTTGCTCTGTGTTCTTTACATAAGAAATCCTTAAACTGCTCTGCTGATGAGTGTTCATTATTAGTTTTGAATGTGATTGTTTTAACTCCGTCTTTAGTTTCATAATGCACTCCACAAATAGTATCTTTCATTAAGTATCTGTATGATTGTCCTGTTTTAATTCTGTAAGGATTTGTATCACAATCAGTACGGTCAATAATTCTTGTTTCAAAATCATAAGCAAGTAATCTACGACGAACTTTAGTATGTTTCTTTTTACCATTAGGGTCTTCAATAAAATCAACTACACTATTCTCAAGTTTTTCTGCTACTTTATAATGGTTCTTTTCATATAGGATATATGTATAGTTTTCCTTAAACTCACAACTAAAATCCTTATCAATAATATTAAGAAATGTAGAACCACCATTTGCGTAATAAATCTTGGACAACATATCAGGTTCAATTAACTCACCCTTTTTCAAATTATTCTTTTTCCTGATTTCAGTATAGTTAAGTTTCTTACCTAAAACATGTGCTAAACAAGCAAGACCACAATTGTTATTTTCTGCTGTAGGATTAAAGTAATGAATATTACCATACTGACCCTTTACATATCCACGAGATGCTTTCTTATGATTACAACCACCAGCAATATCAGATACTTCCAATCGTGCAAATCTGTAGAGATTTTTCTTATTTTCATTTGTTCCTTGTTCTGTTTCCTGATACTCTTCAACAGGTTCGCTTCCTACTCCACGACCACTAAAACCTCCTTCTTCTCTCATTTGGTTTTCCTCCACTAACTCTAACCAATTAAGGAACTGATACATATTTTTAAAGTTAATATTTCTTCTAAGACCATACTGAATAGCACTATTTAGGGTTAGTGTGAAAGGTTTAGTCATTTTATTTTTTCTTGAGGCAAGAATAGTCTTATACCAATCAGTAATAGGAAGTGCTTGTCTCTTTCTGCGTCGTTCAGCAAACTCACGAACTGCCTTCTGTTGTCTTGCTTTTTTATTTTGTTCTTGCTGAATGAATAGATTACGAATAGCATTTCTTCTAACTACTTCATTCAACTCACGCTGTTTTCTTAGAAGTTCATACAGATAATTAAGAAAAGTGTATGCTCTATCATTTGTGTATAACTTAATACCCAATTGGCGCTTTGCTTCTCTAATGTTCTGAACTCCTATAAAGTTTAACAATAATCTTTTTTCTTGGTTTTTCATTTCTATAATATATAAAAGAAAATAATCTTTAAGCAATTTACGAGATTTTATAAAGTTTCTTAAAATCCTTAAGGTTTTCAATTTTTTATTCTCCTGAAGATTTTCTCTTGAAGATTTTATTTTTTTAGTTCATCAATTTTTTCCAACTTGATATGACCATATCTGCTTAAGAATGAATTATCTTTATTCCGTTTTGCAGTATCAACTCGGTTTCCTGTAGTAAGTCGCCATACAATATCATTACTTAAGTTAAGGTTGAAGTCTTCATTTAATTCCTTAATGGTTGAGTATTTACCTTGCTTCATTTCATTAGTTTCTTTATCAAACATAATAATACTCCATTTGTTTTTCTTGTAGTTTGTAGTACCCTTACCTCTTCCTTTAAATCCTTCAGGTTTTGCATATCTCTTAAGAGTTTTTTCATCAGGAGAGAACATTTCTATAATATATAAATATTTTATTTTTTTAAGTATATTTAATAAAAAATATTTTCTTAAGATATAATATAAGATGGATACTCCTGAAGTTGCACGACAGAGAAAATATGGATTAGCAAAAGAACATGAAGTCTTAAAGGATATACAAAATAAGTTTGGTACAGATTTACAAAAAACTATAGGAAGATATAATCGGTTTGACTTTATAAGTAGTAGTTGTCTTATAGAGTTAAAGAGTAGAAGGTGTAATGTTGAAACCTATCCTGATACTATGGTAGGTTATAATAAAATTGAATATGCTAATAAGCACCCTGATAAATCAGTAATATTTTGCTTTAAGTTTGAGAATGGTTTATACTATCATGAGTACAATCCTGAAATTAAATATAACATTCGTGATTTTAATAGTCGTCCTTATTGTTTCATTCCTAAAGAACAACTACTTAAAGTTTAAATCTATTTTTAAAATCCTGAATACTTTCACTTAAAGTTTTCTTATTCCACAAAATCCATCTTGATAATGCTCCTGCTGTTGTAGGGTCATTCCAGTTTTCATTCACTTTATGTCTTGCTAAATAATTTTTCTTTTTATCTTCGTCTTTATGGTCTAAAAAAGTTGAACTTCCTTTTGAACCAAAATGCACAATCTTATTATTCTTACCTTTACATGCGTCTTTCTTTTCACACTTACAAAAAGTAGCAACCATTTTCTTATCAGGTTTTGTTGAGTTCTTAATATTTAACAACCACATTTTATATTGTATAGTAATAAATTAATTAAATCCACCGAACATTTGATTATAAAGTTTATTGTAATTCTTTTGTGCTTTAAGTTTTCTCATGTCTATTTGAGGTGGAGGTGCTTGTTTCTGTTGAGGTTTCCGTTGAGATGGAACTTTCTTTTTTACTATTACTACCTGTTCTTCCTCATCACTTTCACTTTCACTTTCTTCAACTACAATAATCTTTTTCTTTTTCTTTTGAACTTTTTTAACTTTTACAGGTTCAACATATTCTTCCTGCTCAATAACTTCTTCCTCCTGTGGTTTTTTATTTTCGTATCGTGCAACTTTATCTTTTCTATCCTTAAGTTGTTTTTCTTTTTCTGCTTTTTCAATTGCTTTTTCTTTATCACGAAGTTCCTTATTTGACTTGCGAACCTCTAATGCTTTTGCTCGTGCTTTTGCTAATGTTTCTCTTTTAAAATCACTAATTTCTTTTTTAACTTTTGTTTCAACGAGTTCAGTCGGTTCAGTCAAGTCAGTCATTTATAGTAAGTAAAGAAAATAATTTCATGGAACAATATTCAGGACACCACCATTACTCCATACTGTACCTGAAGTTAGACCTGTAGCAGATGTTGGAATACCCTGAAGACGGAACTCATCTCCAGCAGGAAAATAAGCACCAAATCTCCCTGAAGTTGGATTGTATGTAATACCAGCAACATCTGCTCCTGAACCAGCACCATTAAGAAAATGACCGAAACCTAACAAATTGAATTGACTATTTGCTGAAATATTCCAAGTTTGAGTATTATCATTCATTTCTATATTTACTTGATTAACGCTTGGATTTGACTTAAGGGTAAGTCCTTTAAACCCAGCACTATCAACCTCAATTCCACCATCTACTTTAAGGTCTCCAGTAATTTCTAAATCTCCTGTAATAAGATGAGGTTCTGTGGTATTTTTAGCAACCAGTTTCTTACAATTAATAGTTCCACCATAACATTCATTTCCTAATCCACTCATTTTTATAATAAGTAAATAAAATAATTTCAATCAATAATTTCTTCAAAACAAAAAAATAATTGAAGTTCATCAGTATTAAGAGTAATAGTTCCTTGTTCAACAGAACGAACACTTAAGGCATCACCAGCATTAAAAGTAATATCATGTTGTGCTGACCTTCGTGGATATGTTCCATTATCTGCTGTAGTTATTTGATGGATAAGACCTCCAACTTGTGTCCAATTAAGATTACTACCAACACCACCATTATTAGTTGGAAGATAAGTTCCTATAGCAATATCACATCTTTCAGTTCCAGTAAGTGCAATTGGACTATTACTTAACCAACTTATAGAACTTGATACCAACCTACATTTATAAGGAAATACTATAGGAGTTATTTCACTATTTCCTGAACCACCAGTAGTTCTATTAGTCCATTCCATATATTGAGGATTGTTAGAACCTTGTTGGAAAATATTATTAAAATATCCAGTAAGAAATTGTTTCTTTTGTGGTGGTTGGAAAGATGGATTAAGATTTTTATAATTGAGAGTTCCTACATACGCATCTACACCTAACGAAGTCATGTTTTAATATAACCAAATATTTTAAAATTAAACTTCTATCTCTAACAAGAATTGGATTTCTTGAGATGTTGGTAAGATTGAACCTTGCTCTCGTGCTAATACACCTATACAATCACCAGCACTTATACTAATATCTGTTTCTGCTATAGTTCGTGGATAAGTTTGGTTATTATTAGCAAAGTCCCAAGTTAAAAATCCAGTAGTACCAGTATAACTTGTCCAATTAGGAACTGTTGATGGAAGAGCATCAGCAATCTTACCAATATCAAAAAGAATACTATCAGTTGGAGCACTAAATCTTAAAGGTTCGTCCCCCATATATACCACTGATATAGTTTTTACTTTACAATCATAAGGTATAACTATAGATGGAATTATTCCACTATTAGATGGAATACTTACCCATTCCATAAAAGTATATCCACTTCCTGCTTGACCCAAGTTTTGCATTTGTCCTTGTAGTACTACATCTTGTTTTGGTGGTTCTCCTAATTGCTTTAGTGTTTTATAGTTAAGTGTTCCAACATACGCATATTCACCTAACGAAGTCATGTTTTAATATATGTTAATATTTTAATTTTTCTCAATCACTATACTTATTTGAACATCAATATTATTTGGTTGAACTACACCTTTTTCTCTACCAATTACAGCAAGAGTATCCCCTGCTTGAATTGGAATATCAATATTACTTACCTTAATTGGATAAGTAGCATCATCATTTTCGTCCCATCTCATTACACCTTCACCAGCAGTAAGGGTATTAAAGTTAAGTGAAGTTGTCTTAAGGTCAGGGGTCATAATTCCAATATCTATATCCCAAGTTGCTCCTGCTGCTACAATTAAAGGACTATTCCCTTTATAAACTGCTGTTAATGCTTTAATATTACACCCAAAAGGTATAAGCAAGGAAGGTAGAATATCAGCAGGTGTTGGATTACTGACCCATTCCATAAAATCCGTACCATCGGCAGCGACAAATACATTTTCAAATTGACCAGAAAGTATAAGAGTTTTAGGAGGAGGTGCATTCTTAATAAGTTCTTTGTAGTTTAGTGTTCCTACATACGCTTCATTACCAAGTGAGGTCATCTTTTACAATAACCAAATATAATAATTTAAAATATTTGCTTATTATAAAAATGGATTACTTGGAACAATATGATAAGTTTAAAAAAGAGTATTGTGAAGAACTCTCCCCTGAACTTAAATTGAGAACAGGATACAAATCTAAAAAGAAACTTAAACAAGGATTAGAAACTTTTGTAGCAAATGTTAAAGGTGCTTCTTTAGATGAAAAAGTTCTCATGAAAGCACTCTTTCCTGAAGTTGCTGTTGGTAAAATCAATCTTGGATATAAACTATCTTCAGGTGATGAACAACCAGTAGCAGTAATAGATTATGGATTTGATGATAATTCAGTAAGTGGATATACAGAGTTTGAAACTGACCCTGATGAATATCCTTCACCTTATTATGAAAGTGATTATTCAGTAGGTATTCCAGCATCTGTATTAGACCCTGATGAAGAACAGCAACGCAGAAATGAAATTATTGAGATGTATCAAAATGACGAAATTACTGAAAATCAACTAATGAACATGTTAAGAGAAATTAGAGGTTATGAAGCAGATGCTGAAAGTATATTTTATGAAACTTGGTATCCACCAAATAATGAAGTAGGTTTGCCTTTATATGATAGTAGTGCTAACCCAAGAGGTGGTAGAAGAACAGGAGCAGGTAGATACAGTAGAAGAGATAGAGAAGACGCACGAAGAGAAAATATGCCTCCTCGTGATATTAGAGCAGTTAATCAAGCATTAGAAGGTGCTATTGAATATGCTATAGATGAAGAAATCCTTGATACTGATTAAATTATAAAATGTTAGTTAATAGTAAAAGATGAGTGAAAGAAAAAGATTTTGTGAAAAGTATCCTGATTTATGTGAAAAAGAATACTATTCAAATTATTCTAAAAGTAATCTTGGTCTTCCTATAAAAGAAAGAAAACAACCTCAAATTGCACAACCACCTCGCAGAAATATTACTGATGTTGAACCACCACCTCGTAGGGATTTTAGACCAGTTGATGAGTTTGTACCACCACCTCGTAGGGATTTTAGACCAATACAAGTACCACCTCGTAGAGATTTTAGACCAGTTAGAAATCAACCTCGCAGAGATTTTAGACCAGTAGAAAGAGATACACTTGGACTTCCTACTCGTACAAAAAAGACCACGACATTCGCCGTTTCTGAACAAGCAGAAACTCCTGAAAGTTTATTGATTGCTATGAAAGAAGGTAAAGAAAAACTAAAAGAACTTAAAATTGAAGGATTATCTAAAATTGGATTAGGTAATGAAGTAGTTAAAGAAAGTATTGAACAACATAAATACGGAAGATTAAGTGAAGCATCATATAGGTATGGTTATGGTGATAAAGCAGGTGCTAATGATGTTATTTCTAAAGGTGATTATATTCCTGATATGGTTGATTTTGAAATTATTGACCCTTTAAGCACAAAAGATTATACAACTTTGAGAAATAAAACAAGTGGTGAGGTGGTCATGTCTTTTAGAGGAAGTGATACGAAGTTTGCTGATGTGAAAACACTTATGGAAGACCCTTCTCGTGCTACAAATGTAGAGGATTGGTGGGTCAATCTTCATACTATGATGGGTAATCCTGAAAAAACACAACGATATAAAAGTTCTACAGAAGCAGTAAGAAATGTAGCAAGAACTTTAAGAGTTGAACCAAGTGATATTGTATTCACAGGTCATTCTAACGGAGGGGGAAATGCACGAAGACAAGCAGAGATTTTTGGAGCAGAAGCAATAACTTTTAATGGTGCTGATAATCCACTTAAGGATATGAGTAATCCTGAAAAACTTGGTGGTGTAAAAGAAGGAGCAAAAGTTAAAGCATACCGAACTTATGGTGATATTGTTTCAGCAGGACATGAAACTAAAACACCTGACCATATGGAGGTTGAACGACTTACTGCTAAAGCAGGAACTGAAACTAACTTGATTGAACAACACGGAGTAGAGCAGTTCTTTCATGATAATCCTAAAGTTAATTCTTCAGGAGAAATTGAAAATGTTAGAACAGGAAAATTAAAGAACTTTCTTGGAACAGCAGGAGGAGTAGCAGTGAAATCTGTATTAGGTATTGCTGGAGCAGAAGCATTTGCACCTATCTATGCTGATAAGGCAGTAGAAACAAAAGAACAAGCATTTTTACTTGCTGATACAGGAAAAGCATTAGCATTTGAAGGTATGCTTGACCCTTCTGCTACTCTGCTTGATGCTATTGATGTTATGGGTATGGGATTACAACCTGAAGAAAAGAAACATATAAGAAAATGGTTAGGTATTAAAGAGAAAGAACCACCAAAATCTAAACCACCTGCTATAATAACTTGGTTAAGTAAATTAACTGGAAGATATGAACAAGACCAAGAATTAAAAAGAGATAGAGAACTTGCTGATGAAATGGGTTTAACCTTAAATGAATATCTAACAGCATCTCACGGCAGAGGATTTACAGGTGAAAGTGCTACTGAAATCAGTCAAGAAGATATAGACCAAGCACAAAACTTCGCTGATACTATGAGTGGTATTACTCAACAACAGCAAGAACAAATCGCAAGTCAAGATATTAATAACGCTGATGGTTCTTTTACTCGTGGTGGTAAAACTTATGTAGAAGTACCATAATTTAAAAATCTTCGTTTATAGTAATAATAATGAAAGAAATTATAGTACCTAACATGAAAATTAATGTTCCTGATGGTTCTCCATTCACTTATGAAACAGATAGTAGAATGCCTAAAGCACACCAAAACCTGTTATGTATAGCACCTCGTGGTATGGGTAAGACAACCTATGTAGTTAATTTTATGGAGAGAATGCCTTACGATAGGATAATAGTTTGTAGTCCCTCAATAAAGTCAAACAGAGAACTTATGAGTAGATTGAAAATAGACCCTGAAGACATTTATGAAAATCCTGATGATATTAGTATTCTTGATGAAATTAAAGGTAAGATTGAACAAGAAAGAGATGACCTTGAAAAATATGAGGAAGATAAAAAGAAGTATAAAGAACTTATGACTAAACTAAATGATGAACAATTTAATATTAGTGATGACCTTCTCATGAACTTTTATAGAAATGGTCATTTTGAACCGCCAACTCATAAGTGGAATGGTAAGAAACCCTGTATAGCAATATTGTTTGATGATTGTTTAGGTTCAGGTATTTTTACTAAAGGAATACGGAAACTGAATGCCCTTACTATCTACCACAGACATTTAGGACAACTTGCTAAAGGTGGTTCTTTAGGTGCGAGTTTATATTTTTTAGTTCAATCTTATAAAGCACAATCAGGAGGCATCAGTAAATGTATTCGTGGAAATACTACAGCAATAGCAGTAGGCAGAACTAAAAGTGAAAAAGAACTTGAAGAAATTGCTGAAGAGTGTGGTGGTGAGGTTAGTAAAGAAGATTTCATGAAAGTTCATCACCAAGCAACAAAAGATAGTAAGTACGACATGCTTCTAATAGATTTTAATAAGAAGGATAATCACCCTTCTATGTTTAGAAAAAACTTGGATACTTTCATAATTCCTTGAAATTATTTTCTTTTTTATATTATATAGTATGACTACTGACCTTAAGGAGTGCAAAACCATTTCTAATCTTACACCATTTCAAATTAAACAAAAGCAATTTATCCTACAAGAATATCCTATGCTTGATGACTTTATGGTTGATACTATTGTGAGAATGAAAAAAGATAAAATTAATGAAATTGTTAGTGAAATGAAATCAGGGGAACTAAAGTTAGATGAAAAGGACAATCCTGAAAATTATACAATTAAATCAGTAGAAATTGAATAGTATTTTTATAAAAAACACACTAAAGTTAATCTTTGAGTATAATTAAAATATTTGTATATATTAAAAAATGAAAGTCAAGTACTCAAGAGTTGTTTTTGTAGATAGTGAAATTAACAGTATTGGAAATGGACAGATTAGTAAAATAAACTTTCCTCCAAGTGCCTTTAGTGTTTCACAAAAAGAGCAAATGAGATTAACATTAAGTTCTTTTGAGATGAGAAGAAATTGGTACAATATCAATCCGTCAAATAATACTTTTTATTTGTATAATCCTGCTGGAGCAGGAGTTTATACACCTATTGTAATTCAACAGGGAAATTATGATGATTTTAATACACTTGCTGGAGCAATTCAAACAGCACTTCAGTTAGTTCCACTTTTAGGAAATGCAACTTGTGTATATCAACCAATTCCAAGAAAATATCTAATAACTTTAGGAGCAACAGCACCTGTTGGTTCATATCTTGTTTGCTTTCAGGTTAAGTTAGACCCTGCTAACCAACCTTCTACAGTAAGTGATAATGGATATTACAACGATAGTCAAGAGTTGCTTGGTGCAATTCCTACACGAGATGGTTGGAATGGTGTTCCTGTAAATGCCTTTCGTACTGGTACAGGTATTACTCCTATGCTTTCACCTTATGTAGTTGCTCTTAATACTTTAGAAGCAATCTATATTAGAACAAATCTTCATTCAGGAAACTATCAAACATTCGGTTTTGAGAAAGACCTACCAAATCAACAGGGACTAACACCTACTCAAATCTTCGCACGAATACCCTTAAGCAGAGCATACTTTGACCCACAATTTGAGTTTATCAGTTTTGAAGACCCTAACTCTCTTTTCAGTATGTATCTTCAGCAGACACAATTATCTCAAGTGTATTTTACAATCACAGACGACAAGGGTCGCCTTATCCAAGAAGTCGCAGATGGTCAGGCAGAGAATGGAAACCTATCCTTTAAGATGTCTTTCAGGTATGATATTCTTGTTGATGACCTTCCTCCAACAGACAGAGTTTTAAATCTAAAAAATGTTAGAAATAAACATGAAGATTTAGTCATGAATTAAAATTACTTAAGGAAATTATATTGTGAGAAAAGTTAAAGGTTTTCTCATATTTTTTTTCTCTTTATATATTAAAAATGTCCCTCTCTTATGAAGAAGTTGAAGATATGGAAGGCAAGTTCCTTCCTGAAAATGTTCGCTATATGGTAGATAGTATGTCCAACTATGCTCGTAATCGCTTTCGCCTTGAAACTGTATCTGCTGATACTGCCTCAAGTGGTAGAGTGATAACGGTGTCGCTTCCTGAAGGGAGTTGTTTAGATATGTCCTCTTTTCGGTTTCATTTTGACGCCAAAACTACATCTGTTGGTGCTGGTGCTGATGAAGTATTTGGAAAACTTCCACAAGATGCTCAAACTCTTATCCAACGAGTAGAGGTTAATCTTAATGGCGTTGCTGTAGGTGGTCAAGGTGGTACAGAATGGAATACCGTTTATCAAATGAAAAAACTTGGTGAAAGTTCTATTGACCGAGCATCATCAGTTGATAGAGCACTTTCTCACGGAGAAATTGATGGTGCAGATGAGATTGATGATGAAAGTTTAGTAGTTGCTGACTGGTGTGGGTTTCTTGGTGCTCATGAACGCTCAACAAGATTTATCTCAACTGATTTATGGGGAACTTTTAGCGTTCGCATAACATTAGCACCAAACGCTGTACTTGTACCAAAACAGAAATTAGTTGGTCTTGGAGAACCATTTACTGGTGCTGGTGCAACTAATGCTGAAGCAATTTCTTATAGCATCAGCAATATCTTTTTCACCGTTGATAGTGTATCATTAAACGAGGTTTATTCAAAAATGCTTCGTTCTCGTCTTCAAGAAGACACATACCTTCCACTAAACTACAAGGAACAATACACCTTCTCACTTGATAATATTAATACAGGTTCTTCCACAACTCGCTTCAGTTTATCTTCAGGCAGTATTGATAAGATTTATGGTGTGTATCGTGATAGTAATTATCAGTCAGTCGGTATCCTACCAAAACAACTTGAAGATGCCTCTGCTGGTTCAGGTGCTTTCACAGCAAACTACCTTCGTTTTCGCTCATATGATAGTTCAGTAAAGAAAGCAGGTACTCTTCGTTATAATTTTTCTGTAAATAATACTTTGATGCCTCAATATTCAGCGGATAAAATGGACGCTCTTGCTGATGTTAATTACCTGCCTAATAAAGTGGGTATGGGTGCTGGTGGAACTCTCATTACATCAAAAGCAAGTTTTCATGATGGTAAGTTCCTGTGTGGTCAAATCCTCAACCACCCTACTCAATATGGCGTTGGTGTTAAAAGTGGTTTTAATTCTCGTGGTATAAATACTATGATGACTTGGAGTGTTAAAGGTCAAGTTCTTCCACCAATTGACCCTACTAATACAAAAATTATTTCTGCTTTTGTTATGCTGGATTGTACAAGTGAATTACGCTGTGGTGTTGGTAAATCTATTGC
>Ga0208814_1001129_pt1 | contig 13135 bp, 21 predicted proteins | sample MalvirAntarct_55_FD_184253 | JGI IMG/M metagenome (GOLD analysis project Ga0208814, IMG submission 184253) | Marine viral communities from the Global Malaspina Expedition - Malaspina viral metaG Antarct_55 (SPAdes) (version 2) | ecosystem: Environmental > Aquatic > Marine > Oceanic | place...
AGCATCAGCAGAACTTGCTAGGCAAGGGTTTCACAAAGAAGCTAAAGCACTGGCAATGGAACTAAAAGCACTAAAGGAGCGGTCTTAAGGAAGACTTCTTACGTTGGCGAGCAGGGGTCTGCTTGCTAATTTTAACATCCATATTGATAACCGACTCATTTGGTAGAGGCAAGATGCCAATTACCATGAGAAAGTTTGAACACACACAGGAACTTTATATATGATTAATAAAATCAAAGAACTACACTCAAATTGCACAGGCGAGTTATGCGAGGGCGCCTTAATGGCTGCACTTGCTTTAACTGTAATAGCATGTATGTGGCTTTCAATCGCACAGCTTTAGCTATGTGGGAAGTATTTAAAAAAGTATGGAGGGGATTAACTGATAGTTATGAACCTTCACAGCATTATTTCAAAGGAAAAAAGAACAAATGAATACGTTAACAACATACTACTGTGCATTCTGCGATGCAATAGTAGCTTTTTTTACAGGGTTAGTACCCAAAGCTAGTTATAACAAAGCAACTTATAACCAATTATCCGTACTGTCAGACTATGAGTTAAAAGATATTGGCTTATGTCGAGGTGACATTATGCATATTGCAAAAGGCGGAACTGTTTATCGAGGCAGACATTTAGCTGGGAATTACCGCTAGCATGTGGCCTTATACCGACGAAGAGAATGACTGGCTTAGTGAAAACAAATGAGTGAAGAAGACCACGAACAAGGTAAAGCAATCTTTGGTGTAATTTTACTCATAGGTTGCTGCTTATATTACTTCTATCGTTTAGTCCAATAAACTAATACCAAAGGGCATTACGCTTCGTGATGCCTTTTCTTCTGACAAGTCTTCCGCCTTTCGTTAAATAGCTAGTCTATATGAGTTAGACTGAAACAAAATGAAAGAAAGGAACACTATGTTTGGACTATTTAAAAACGTCGATAAAATAATGATGATGAAGCTTGCAGCTTTACATGTTGTTGTTATCGTTATTAGTAATGCACTAGTAGGAATCCCAGTAGAAATATTTGGAGTTAAGCTTACTTGGGCTGCATTTACATTCCCATTAGTTGTACTTGCTACTGACTTAACAGTTAGAATGCTAGGCAAGAATATTGCTAGGGCAACAATTGCTTGTGCATATCCATTAGCTATTATTGGATCAATTCTTGTTGTACTAGCCGAAGGCGCACCTGAGAGTGTAGCTATGCGTATTGGATTTGCAAGTGCAACAGCGTATGGTGTAGGTACAATGCTTGACGTATATGTATTTCAGTACTTTAGAGAAAACTGGAAACAGTGGTGGATTGCTCCGGCAATTTCAACTGTAGCAGCAAATGTTATTGACACATATGCATTCTTTTATGTTGCATTTAATAACAGCGCAGACGAATATATGTCAGCTAATTGGGTTGAAATTGCTGGATCGCAAGTTATACTTAAAATTGCAGTAGGATTAATTATATTCCTACCTGCTTATGGTATGTTACTACGTTATCTAAATGGTGCGTTAACTGATGCTCCAGTAGTAGAAGAAAAGCCTAAGAAGAAAAAAGCTTCCAATAAGAAAATGATGAAAGAATAAAACGATTGACCCCCGACATAGTTTCCTATGCCGGGGGTTGCTCTCTCTAATATATATCTAAGGACTATGTCCTGCTTATTATTACTATCTCATTATTATTTTTTATCGTTTACAAAATCGTAAAGTTTACCAGCTGTTTCTAGAATATCATCTACACTAGGCACTCTAGGCGAGTCACCATTGTCTACCTTAGCATGGTATTCAAACTGTTCTTGGTCCTTTGCAACTTGCAAAATCTTAGCACGAATTTCGTAACCATTTTTATTAGTATTAACCTTTGGCATCATATCTTTTACCATCTCTGCCATGGCTTGGGTCTGCTTTAAAATTTCAGCACCATGTTTACTTTCTACTGTACTCATAATATCCTCTCCTTGTGTCTGTGTGTGTAACACTATATATTATAGCATAGTATTTATTATGTGTCAAGGTATTTTCCGGCTATCCTATCTTCTAAATAGCCGACAACTGTTACTAGCTCTTGTATTTTAGCAACATCGGGATGTTCTTCTTGTCCCATTTCTTCTACTAGATCTCTTATACCATCTCTTTCTGATTGTAAAAAATCTTTAACACTCCATATTTGTGGATCGTCATATTCTACTTTAGCCACGCAATTCTCTCCTTTGAATCTACTCTGCGATTGTACTCTGTAAGTGAACCTGGATATCTCCAAGCCCATATTGCTACTAGTGCCATAAACGTGCCTGAGTAAACTACTGCCTTAATATTACCTGTTGCTAAAAATGTGAATACTAATGTACTAGACATAACAAGTACCATTGCGTATTTGCCTCTTGTTGGGAAAACTCTTTTAGTATTCCAGTTTGTTAGGAACTCGCCGAACCACGGATGGTTATATAGCCAAGCTTCCATTTTTGGTGAGCTCTTAGCAAATGCCCAAGCCGCAACAACTAGGAAGATACTAAATGGTATGCCGGGTGTAACAAATCCAATGTATGCCATACCGACACAAAAGATACCTAAGGCTTGGAAAAGCCATTTCTTAATAATATTCATTTTTTTCCTTTTCTAAAATTTCTTAAACACAATTGCTAACGCTTCTGCTAAATCACTCATCATAGCATCTGTATGCAACGGTGTAGGTGCAATACGTAACCTTTCTGTACCTTCCGGAACTGTGGGATAATTAATTGGTTGGATGTAGTGACCATACTCATTTAAGAGCTCGTCACTCATTGCCTTGCAACGTATTGGATCTCGAACCATCACAGGAACAATATGTGTTGTAGATTTATCCAACACTTCTACTCCTACTCTATCGAGTTTCTTTTTCAACTTGCGGGCATTAAGTTGATGTTGTTCACGTAAATCGTGGTGATCTCGCAAATATTTAATTGATGCTAAGGCCCCTGCACAAATCACTGGACTTGTACTGGTAGTGAATATAAATCCACTGGCTACACTACGGATTGCGTCTATGACATCCCCATCTCCGGCTACATAACCGCCTTGCACTCCAAACGCTTTGCCTAAAGTTCCATTGATAATATCAATCTTGTTACTACAACCAACCTTGTCAGCATATCCTGCACCTGTTTCGCCATATAGGCCGACAGCATGCACTTCGTCTAAATAGGTTATAGCATGATACTTTTCAGCTAGCTCACATACACTTTTAATTGATCCTACGTCTCCATCCATGCTATACACAGATTCAAATACGATACAAGGTACCATATCGCGGCTAACGCATTCTATCAATTTACTTTCCAGATCGCTCATATCATTGTGCTTCCACCTTGCTCGAAGAGCACCACTATGTCTCATACCTTCAATCAGGCTGGCATGGTTCGAGTTGTCACTTAAAAACATAATGTTGGGAATGATCTTGCTTAGAGCAATAAGTGTCCATTCATTAGCTACATACGCACTTGTAAACAATAAAGCACTTGAAGTACCATGCAATTTTGCAAGCTCATGCTCTAGTGCTACGTGGTAGTGTGATGTACCGCTAATGTTTCGCGTACCGCCTGAACCGCTTCCTGTCTGGTCCAATGCAGTATGCATTGCATCGATGACGACTTTATGTTGACCCATCCCTAGGTAATCATTACTGCACCAGTTTACAATTTCTTTTATATTGTATGGTCCGTACCAAATTGATTTAGGGAAGTCACCGCGCTCACGAACTATGTCGTTAAACACCCTGTACTTGCCTTGCTTTTTTAGGTCCCGTAGAACCTTGTTAAATGGATCCTTGTCTATCATCATTGTATTTAAGATAAATACTAACATAGGAGACATAACATGGCTACAATAAAATGTAAAGGATTAACTGGTGTAGTATTTGACGTAACAGTTACATTTGCATCAACTACAATGAACGGACTTACTGCATTAATAAGAGCTATTGAAGGGGCTCCTATTGCAACTTCAATGTACGGCGAAGTACGTGCTGAAAAGAAAAAAACTATCAACCAAGCTACCGATGGAGCAAAGACCTTAGCAGCCGCAGGGCTTGTACAAGGCGATTTAGTTGTTTGTGTGCCATTGAAGACTGGTAACAAAGAAGCACGTTCAGATCAAAAAGGTGCAATAGCACAAGCCAAGCGTGAAGGACTAGCTGCAGGTACTGATAGTGTAGTTTACTATAGAGCATTGAGTACTTGGAACAAGAACAGATTGCCTAATCCTTACGAAGGAAATGCATACAATGTAGACGATGATGAAAACACAGGCACATTAGCTGCTAGCAGACCTTGGACTTAACAAATGGAATTAGAAGCTGAAAAATGTACCAAGTGTCATTGTCCATCACACTGTAATAAGGTGTGTCCGACGTGTCCTAATGATGTCTGCGGAGAGTGCGACTGTCCTAAATGTCATGTATCAAAGGAGCCCGAGTACTATCGTGTTTAATGCTAAATAACTTGATGAAGAAATAACGCTCCTTTTTTTTGAGCAAAATTTTTTTAGGCTGAATTAACTAAAAGGAAAAAAGAAGATGACGCAACTAATATCACCGCAGAAGTTTACAGATACCATTGGCCTTTTAAGGTCATTTTTTTTGGGCAAAGGATTTTTAGAAGTCCACACGCAGAACAGGCTTAGTATATTAGCCGCATGCGAAGATCCATTTAATGTAGCAACTTACAATTACGCAGGCCAAGTTTGGCCATTACCACAAACAGGCCAGATGTGGCTAGAACATGAATTACTTACTAAGCCCGATTCAAAGGGCTTTTTTTGTGTCTCCACATCCTATAGACAGGAACCAAATGCTATTCCAGGTAGACACGATATTATCTTTCCAATGTTTGAGTTTGAGATGCCAGGCAACATCAACGACTTAAAAGCTATGGAATATGAACTATGTGAATACCTAGGCTTTGATGTTCCAACTGAAAAGACTTACCGAGAATGGCAACAACATTATGGTGTAAGTGCTAGTACAGAACTAGATGCAAAACATGAACTAGCTATGCAAGCAAGCTTTGGTAGCTGTATGATTACTGACTTTCCAGAAATGACAAGTCCGTTTTGGAATATGAGTAGGCATTATAAAATTGGTACACACTATCAAGATGGTGAAAGTAAAAAGATTGATGTTATACTAGGCGGCATGGAAACTATCGGATCAGCTGAACGTAGTTGTGATGTTGACATGATGCGTGATACATTCTATACAATTACAGACGGAGCTTACAGTAACTTATTGTTTGAATTGTTTGGTAAAGAACGTGTGGAAGCAGAACTAGAAGAGTTCTTTAAGTTTGACTTCTTTCCTAGAGTAGGCGGCGGTATAGGTATTACACGTATGATACCTGCACTTGAAGGTATAGGCAAAGTATAGTTATAATCCGGGGTGGTGGAAATGGTAGACACGCACGGCTGTTAACCGTGTGGTAAGTTACTCGCAAAGTATTTACCGTGGAGGTTCGAGTCCTTCCCCCGGAGCCAATTAAATAGACATTCCTAGACCTGTGTCATGTTGAAGTTGATCAACTACTTGTTGCGAAATACAATTAACTCCTTTGATAGGACCCGGAAGGTTTCCGTTATAAGCTTCATTAAGTTTAATTTTATATGATTCGACACTCGGCTTGTGTATTAACGTACTTCTGCAGGACTCTTCTGTCTTAAACGTTGGTGCTGTAAACAAATACATTGGTTCAGAATTTGTTGCCATAAAAAAAATTATTACGTACCACATGTTATTTCCTTTCTATTCGTATGTTTCGCCAGTACTCCTAAAGAAGTTCTCGCTCCAAAAAGCTTTGTCGTCAATCCAAACATCATAGTGTTCTTTTTTGCCAACGCTAAGTTCGTGATGCTTTGCACCCCATTCTACTAATTGGTTGTTGGTTAGTGCATAATAGTCTACGCCACTTACTGCACCTCTAGCTGTCATATACTTGATTGTATGACCTGCATCGTATAGTGCATTTACTTTTGCGATACGGTCCATCATAGGCTCGTGTATAGCATAGTTCTTTGTACCATCTTCGTTCATTACTTCATTACAGATCGTGCCGTCTATATCAATTACATATTTCATTTGTTTACTCTCTTTCTAATCAAAATGGCCGCCTAAACAAACAACCTTCTCAAGTTCTTTGTCAAGTTCATGCGCTTCAAGTTCGGACCAAGCTTCTTCAAAACCCTGTTCAGCTACGTAGGCTTCTTCCATGTACCAAACACGTTTGAAGTATCCAGTGTACGAGTCAAATGCTGTTTCGTCATTGGCTGCAAGATGTCCTTTTACAATCCAAACTAGTCTGTATGCTTGTTTGCGGGATACTTCAACTTCGTTTATTAACATCGTACACTTGTCCTTATCCGCTAGCTGCTACTATTTTTTTGATGTTATCATTAATTTGGTCATTAAATTCAAACATCGTTTGCCCCCATAGTAAGTTTTCGCTTAATGCTCTACTGAAGCTAGCACTCATACCAATGTTAGTACTTAAACGCTGGCAAGCTTCTCCGGTGCTATATCCTCCGCTTAGTCCAACAACTTTATGTACGTTTGGATGTGCAATCAAATCTTCGTATAAGTTAGGTACTTCAGGAAGTGTAAGTTTTAGTATACACTTGCCAGTAAATGAATCTAGTTTATGTTTAAGGTAAGCACATAACACTTGTTCGATATCGCCCTTGCGAGGATGATCAATTGGAACTTCAGGTTCAATAATTGGCATCATCCTCGGTAGCAACTCCTTACCATGAATTTCTTCAGCTAAATCAAATTGTTGGTTGAGTACAGCATTGACCATACTAATTTCTTTAACAATGCTACGCATCTTAGTTCCTGAGCATTTGTTTGCTACTGCATAATTCAACATCTCTGTTAGGTCAAAGTCTTTAAGTGTACCATCATCGTTACAACCACTATCAATTTTAAGATAGCCCTGTATTCCTTTTGATGCTAAGATAGGAACCATGCCTCGCTCAACAGTGTCCTGGTATAATATAGCTGCCCAAATATTGTCGCTTGTGAAGAGCGGTGAGTTTACCATGCGTAGTCGCATAGCATGTACCTTGGGCATTTTATCTTCTTCTGTATAGCTTTCACCATATCGTTCTAACACACCACCGGTACTCCCGCCACTGTGATCCATTGCTGCTATAAATCTACTCATATATAAGTCCTCCATGCTTCATGTTTAAATGTAATATCTAATTGCTTACGTTTTGCAACTAGGTCATAGTAACTTGGCACGTATGGTACGTGCTTAGGTTTCATACTTGTTTTATTAGCCTTTAGTGTATTACAAGGTCCGCATGCGGCAACCATGTTGTCCCATCGTGTCTTACCGCCAAGGCTAATCGGCATGACATGGTCCATTGTTAATTCTTTTCTGGTGTGGAGAGTGTTGCAGTATTGACAAGTGTATAAGTCACGGATGTAAAGGTTAGTCTTTGAAAATCTAGGCCGGTTACGCCGTCGTTGCATTGTCTTCAACATGATAACCGCAGGTACTCTAGTTTCCCAACTTGGACTACTTACCATCCAATCATCGTACCAATCAAGTACAATTACTTTGTCCATCCAAACATATGTAATTGCTTCTTTCCAGTTGATAACTGATAGCGGTAGGTAGCTAGTAGGCTGTGCGTCTGCGTTCAGTAAAAGTACATCACTCATCTTAAACCATTTTATCTAATTGTCGACAAGGCTCAGGTGTCCTTGTCTTCTATTTACCGTACAAGAAAATGTTTGCGTTAACTTACGGGTTAAGTAGCCCTTTGAAGTTTTCGCCGCTTGCTAGTATACAAGCATATCCATTATCCCACAGGCCTAACAGCATAAACTTCTTTGTTAAAGGGTTAACCATCATTAGCATCTCAGGCCTATCAAACTCTCCTGTTGTAGCATTGCGTACAACTGCACGACCTTGTGCGAAGGGAAGCATTGCATACTCATCTTGTATTTTCTCTAACCAAAGGTTAACTGGATGGCAGGGTAATGCTTCTGGGAATATTAACAACACAGGCGGTTGCAAGGGAATCTCTGTTTCTATTTTTGGGGGTGATGGTTGAGGAACATTCATAGTGTCCTCCATGTCTTTGTATCCGTCTGTTGACACAACGATCCATGGGGCAGCTTCTTCTAGCTCTGTTATAGCGTTTGCTTGGGTAGCATAAGCGAACGCGAATGCTATAATTGTCATTGTTATGACAAGTGATTTATCTAAGGTTTGCACGTTACTTCTCCTAAAAGTATTGGGCAGTGGTCTCAGATGCTACTACGTTTAGGGCCCTTCTCCACTGCTTCAGTCCTGTACTATTAAATATTGTAACATCATTAGGAGTAGCTGTCAACCAACTTTTATGTTTTTGTATTTCTTGTGCTATTTGTCCAGGTGCCCAACTACATATGCCTGTTACTAAACGAAAAGCATTAGGTCGATTGTCCATTAGGATTTTTTCAATCATTAGCTCGTCACTGCTTACTGCTATTCCTCCTGGAAGGTACATTGTATTTTGCGAACTAAAGTCATCAGTGTGTATCATTACTAGTGAAGACGTATTAAGCGGTCCGCCTTGATACAACACATCGTTAGTAGTCCATTCCATCCCTTGGTCTTTCAGCTGTGCTTTTATGTTATGTTGCGAAGGTTTGTTTAATATGAAGCCTACAGTTCCTGAATCGTGATGTTCAGTAATAAGTATGACACTCTTACTAAACAGACTGCTTTCTAAGTTAGGATGTGCAACTAAAATTTTACCTGGTGCTATCATGAATTTAGCCTGTCTTTGTAGGACTAACTGGTCCGCCGTAATCTTTTGATTTTATCTTCTTCCCACCAAGTGACACACGGTTGCCTTTTTTGCCGCCCATCTTTTGGCTTTTGCCTGTTTGTCTAGCGCGAAGCCCTTGTGCTTTGCAAGATGCAAGAGCACTTGCACCAATCGCAGAGTCGGGCTTGGAGCCTTTACAAAGACTCGATGTAGCAGCCCACTCTTCAATATCTGTATCTAACTGTAATAATTCTTTAACTTGCATACAGTTATTTAGCGGTATTTGTCGGCAGCTGTCTCGTAATGGTTATTATCGTCTTGCTCACATAACTTAAACGTAAGAGCACTCCTTGGACCTCTTGTGGTATTCAATGATACCTGGCCTGACTTCTCATGAAACTCTATCTTTGTAATCTTTGCTGGTGAATCATTTTGTCCCACAAGAATTGTTTGCCCAACTTCGAGGTTAAGCGATATGTTTTTTAATGTCATTGGAGTTCTCCTTTTGATGTACACTGGGTGTACTCAGATATTTATCTTCAAAATACCCCAAGATATAAGTACATTATAATTAACAGGAGTGCTAAAATGAATATGGAAGATATACCAGCAGGTGAAACTTGGGCTTGTCGTTTCAAAACAACTACGTTTATTGATAAAGAGTCTGGTGTTGCTGTTGAGGATAAAAATCTTGCAGTTGGTGCAGCTCATCGTGGTATTCCTGGTGAATATGAAGGTGTTGGGCTTATACAAGTTAGAGATACTGATAGTCGTATTGTAAAACTGTTAGACACTGTAACAAATATTACTTTTAAAGTTAAATTTGAAGACTGTTGGGATTTAGACACAGTCGAATGGATTAATGAGCCCAACGAAGCAAGTATAGCATAATCTTTTTTTAAACAGAAGGAATCCTATGAATGGGATCACAGAACTGGGCTCGGCTTAACATAAACACTAAGGATGCTGTTAGCATTAATATTAAGCAACACTGCTTTGACAATACCGATAGAGCTGATGTGTACATTCCTAATCACGGAGGCATATGGACCTTTGGTAAGGACGAGATCTTTAATCAAAAATGGGTTGACTACGTACAACTTAGCTGTCCTTACTTAGAAGTAACAGGTGCATTAGTATTTTGGAGATCTCCTGGATATCAACACGAAGGTGCCCACATAGATGTTGCTCCTAACAACAGTCCTAGTAGAGTAGAAGGGGTTAATTATGAAAACAATTTCCACGCTACTAACGCTAGTGACAGTATGAGCAAGAGTGACTTCTACCCTGTAGTTAGTAGCTACAATTGGGTGCTAGATGAAGGAGACGATAGTGCTATGACGTGGCACGAGCCATTATCTAGTGCTAACATTGAACTAAAGAAATTTACTGATGCTGTACATTATGACGAAGTTCCTGTTACTGATTGTAAGGAGATAGACCGTTGCGTTATTGGTCATGATAAACTAGTAATGGTACGAACTAACGTGTTACATAATGTACACATGGGTCAACATGAGCGGTGGGCTATTAGTGCCAGGTGTGTCATGAACTGGGCTACGTGGGACGAAGCTGTTAATAACTTACAAACATGGATAATATGAATATGGACTCAAGAATACAAGACATTTTAAGTAAAGAAGTAGCAAGACAAGAAAATACAATCGAGCTTATTGCAAGTGAGAACTTTGCGAGCCGAGCAGTTATGGATCTCGCTGGTAGTGTATTCACAAACAAGTATGCTGAAGGCTATCCAGGTAAACGCTACTACAATGGTTGCGAGAACATGGATGACATTGAGCAACTTGCAATAGACACGCTTTGCAAACTGTACAAGTGTAACTTTGCTAATGTACAGCCTCACAGCGGTGCTAACGCAAATACGGCAGTGTACCAAGCATTCCTAAAGCCCGGTGATACGATACTTGGCATGGACTTAGCAAGTGGTGGGCATTTATCACATGGTAGTCCGCCTAACATCTCAGGCAAGATATATGATGCACACTCCTACGGTGTAAAACCTAATGGATATTTAGATTACCATGCTATTTTAGAGAAGGCAATTGAAGTAAAACCTAAAATGATTGTTGCTGGTGCTAGTGCATACCCACGTGAGATTGACTGGCAATGTTTTAGAGAAATTGCTGACGAAGTAGGAGCATTGTTATTAGTTGATATGGCACACTATAGCGGACTTATTGCAGGCAATGCGTATCCTAGCCCTGTGCCGTATGCTGATGTAATTACATCGACTACACATAAAACACTACGTGGACCACGTGGAGGTATTATACTTTGGAACAACGAAAAATATACCAAACGTATCAATGGTGCAATCTTTCCAGGTACACAAGGTGGTCCATTAATGCATATTATTGCTGCCAAAGCACAATGTTTTATAGAAGCTGATAGAGAGTATTTTAAGCAATATAGTAAAGATGTTGTACGCAACGCCAAGGCAATGTGTGACGTGCTCAGACAGCGCGATATACTAGTACAAACAGGCGGCACTGACTCGCATATTATCCTAATGGACCTAAGCGGTAGTCATTATAGTGGGCGCGAAGCTGCAGACTTATTGGAAGAGAATGGCATTACTGTAAACAAGAACGGCATTCCAAATGACCCTAGAAGTTTTGTAGAGACAAGTGGAATACGTTTAGGTACTGCTGCCGAAACTACTCGAGGCCACGACGAAATGTGGTTCCGTAAACTTGCACATAAAATAGCGGATATTTTAGAATGAAACTTTGGCACAAAACAAGTATTGACAACAGCGATTGCTATTTGCCTGGATTAGATATGGATGCATATCTAACTAGCGATGCAACTATGCAAAAACATAATACATTTTTTGTAGAAGGCTCTGGAGGGATATGGAACGTCCCGGCAGATGAAATATTCAACACAAAGTTTATTAAGTATATGCGAGACTTTGTAGGACAACCTATTTCAATTGTTAATTGCTTTATGCGTTGGCCTCACTATCAACATGCCAGTGCCCACTATGACTGCTACGAATACAACGGTGAAGTTATACAACACGGTGGTGGATTGAACTGGTGTTGGGAGCCTGACAATGCTGAAATGGTTTGGTACAAGCCCCCTGAAGGTGCTGCAATTGTTACAGAGAAACGCAGGGCAATTGAAATGAATGTTAGTGTAGATATAGACGATACCCTAATTGAATTAGATCGCTGTGTCATTGGACAAACACCTACCCTCGTTAACACATCAGAGTTTCATTCAGTTGATATGAACGATCGTAAACGTATTGTATTAAGTTTAAGGTTTGAATGGGTAGTACCTTGGGAACAACACTTAGAAATATTTAAGTCTGTACTGCTGTAACCACTAACTGCACGAAGGACAATTAAGCTTATGCCAAAGCTTGTCATTCCGCAGTTCTCTTTGTGTGCTAGTACGCACTTGTCCTAACAGCATAGGACCTGCACCACTCTTCAACAAATCAGTTATTCTTGAAACACCCTTTAGTTTAGATTTAATGTAAGGCTGTATGATTGTTGCATGTTGATGTTCGCTACCTGCATTATTATCGTCATCATATCTAACTGTTAGCTCTAATGCTTCTTGGGGTGTATGGAACGGAAAGTGATTTAGCATATGGAAGCTAGGTAGTTTCTTAATATTGTTGTGATGATAGGCGTGATTAACTTCGTATACAAAGTCGGTTGCTTGCCCAATGTCGGCCCAGTCAGCGTCCCAGAACAAACTGTTATCATCAAACTTATGTTGAACTCCACCGTGTGTTCTGTCGTACTTTTTATTAATCTCACCAATACGTGCTTCGTCAGTTATCTGTCGATAGCCATGCTTTTTCCATTCTCTACTAAAAATACTAGTAGTAGCTGTGTTTGTATCCAAACTAATTTCTAATGGCCACCACTGCCAGTTTTGATCGCTCCAGTTAGCTTGTAGCCAGTCTTCGCTTTCCTGCCAACTTTCTGGTGTTTCATAAGGTAACCCTGCAATCATACCTAGGCTTCCCCTGTACAAGCCTAGCTCTGTCATAAAGTGTTTACGAATGTCCATAAGACCTTGTTTGATACGTTCAGATGGCATGCCCTTGCTTACTGCTTTGCCTGCTTTGTTATCAAAAGTTTCTACGCCATAAAAATGATTCCATACCCTTGCTCTGCTAAGAAGTTTAAGCTGTTTTGGTTTAGCAACAGTTAAGTCTAAACGTATGAAACATGCAAAGTTAGGCTCAAAAGGCAAACTCTGTACTACATCGCCAAGCATCTCTAACTTGCTTTCTCTATCATTAAATGTATCGTCTGCTATTATATAATTAGTAGTGCCAAAGCGTTCGTAGTTG
>Ga0208814_1001133_pt1 | contig 13125 bp, 11 predicted proteins | sample MalvirAntarct_55_FD_184253 | JGI IMG/M metagenome (GOLD analysis project Ga0208814, IMG submission 184253) | Marine viral communities from the Global Malaspina Expedition - Malaspina viral metaG Antarct_55 (SPAdes) (version 2) | ecosystem: Environmental > Aquatic > Marine > Oceanic | place...
TCTGGGTAATTTCTTCGATAGCCACAAATACAGCAGCAATGCCGGCACGCCCGCGGCTGTTGAAAAGATAAAGAAGCCGGAATAGCCCATGCCGGTGACCATAAAGCCGGAAACGCCGCCGATGAGTTTGCCGGGTAGCGCGACCAATGAGCTAAAAAGGGCATATTGGCTGGCGGTGTATTCACGGCTGACTAGTGCCGATAGCCACGCCACGGCAACCGAACCCAAAAAGCCGCCAGAGAGATTTTCGCCGCCGATAACGGCGACAAACACGGTTAAATTGCCCGGAAATAGCGCCAATACAACATAGAGGAGATTACTGGCGGCACCGAGCAAGATGGCTACCAACAGCATGCGGTGAGCACCGTAGCGCACGACGGCGGCGCCACCAATAAACGCGCCTGCAATACCTACCCACACGCCAAAGAGCTTTGACACGCCGGCAATTTCGGTTTTTGTGAAGCCGACATCTAGATAAAACGGTAATGCCATGACGCCGAGCATTTGATCTGAGACTTTGAATAGACCGATAAACAGCAGCAGGCCCCAGCCGAGCGAGCCGCCATAGCGCGAGAAGAAGTCACGGAATGGGCCGACGATGCTGCTGGCCAGTGAGCGCAATAGTGGCTGGCCATCGTCAACCATGACTGAGGCTTCGAGCTTAGGCTCTGGCGAGAATAAGGTGACGACAATCGTGAATACGACAATCGTGGCCATGGCCTGATAAATCAATGACCACGGCAAATGGTCAGCGAGTAGCAGAGCCAAGGCGCCAGAAACAAGCAGTGCCATGCGATAGCCCAGCGTATAGGTTGCGGCTAGCGCACCTTGCACATCCATAGGTGCAATTTCGATGCGATAGGCATCAACTACGACATCTTGCGTAGCGCCTGCCCAGCCGGCGACTACAGTGAGGCAGACAAATAGCGCTAAGCCGCCGCTAGGTGAGAGTAAGCTCATTAGCACTAAACATAAGGCCAGCAGGGCTTGTGCAAACACCAGCCAACCACGGCGACGGCCGAGCCTGCGTAAAACTGGCAGCTGCCAACGGTCTACTAAGGGCGCCCACAAAAACTTAAAGGCGTAGGCGAGGCTGGCGAGGCTTATTAGGCCGATGCTTTCTAGCGAGATGCCGCTGTCTTTGAGCCAGACCGAGAGCGTACCGCCAACCAGTAAAAATGGCAGGCCGGAGGCAAAGCCAAAAAGAAACATGGTGCGTGCGGCGGGTAGGCCAAAGGCGGCGATCAAGGAGGTGTTGGTTTCGGTGCCTTTAGCGGCATTGGCGCGTTTGGTCATGACGGCTCTCATCTAATGTGCAGACACTCTAACGACTCAGCCGCGTATCGGCGACGATTGCTGCAAAAATTTTCATCTTTGCCCTTGAAGCGCTGCGCTGCGCCCCCACCTATGACAACAAGGCGATCTTTAAGGCGCCACGGATTTATATCCGCTCGCAAGAGCATTTATTTCACGCCAAAACCTGGAGGTTTTATGAACATTCGTCCTTTGCATGACCGCGTTGTGATTCGCCGCGTTGAAGAAGAAACCAAAACAGCTGGCGGCATCTTGTTGCCTGGTTCGGCCGCTGAAAAGCCATCGCAAGGTGAAGTGCTTGCTGTTGGTAACGGCACCATTAAAGAAAATGGCGATGTGCGTCCGCTAGATGTGAAAGTGGGCGACAAAGTGTTGTTCGGCCAATACGCCGGCAGCACCGTGAAGATCGATGGCGATGAGCTGATGATCATGAAAGAGTCTGAAATTTTTGCTGTTCTGGGCTAAGCCCTGTTTTTTTAACCTAATTTGGGAGAGTAAATTCCATGGCTGCTAAAGAAGTAAAGTTTGGTGATTCCGCACGCGCTCGCATGATTGCCGGTGTAAATATTTTGGCCGATGCGGTGAAAGTGACCTTGGGCCCTAAAGGCCGCCACGTGGTCATCGATAAATCCTTCGGTGCTCCGCACATCACCAAAGATGGTGTGACAGTTGCTAAAGAAATCGAACTGAAAGACAAGTTCGAAAACATGGGCGCTCAGCTCGTGAAAGAAGTGGCCTCGAAAACAGCGGATATCGCTGGCGATGGCACCACGACTGCTACTGTGTTGGCACAAAGCATTCTCAACGAAGGCTTGAAAGCTGTTGCTGCTGGCATGAATCCAATGGATTTGAAGCGCGGCATCGATAAAGCCGTGCGCGCTGCTGTGGCCGAGATCAAAAACATCTCGACACCTTGCACCGACACCAAAGCGATTGCCCAAGTTGGCTCGATCTCTGCTAACTCCGACACCACCATTGGCGATTTGATTGCACAAGCCATGGAGCGCGTTGGTAAAGAAGGCGTGATCACCGTTGAAGAGGGCTCTGGCTTCGAAGACACGTTGGAAGTGGTTGAAGGCATGCAGTTTGACCGTGGTTATGTCAGCCCATACTTCTCCAACAAACAAGACACGATGACGGCCGAACTCGACAGCCCATTCATTCTCTTGGTCGACAAGAAAATCTCTAACATCCGCGAACTGATTCCAGTGTTGGAAGCAGTGGCTAAATCAGGCAAACCATTGCTGCTGATTGCTGAAGATGTTGAAGGCGAAGCGCTGGCTACATTGGTAGTGAACTCGATGCGCGGCATCGTGAAAGTTTGCGCCGTGAAAGCCCCAGGCTTTGGCGATCGTCGTAAAGCCATGCTGCAAGACATCGCGACATTGACTGCCGGCACGGTGATTTCGGAAGAGATCGGCCTGAGCTTGGAAAACGCCACGATTAATGATTTGGGTTCGGCAAAGAAAGTTGTCGTATCGAAAGAAAACACCATCATCATCGATGGCGCTGGTCAGGCCGAAGAAATCGATGCGCGCGTGAAGCAAATTCGCATGCAGATCGAAGAAGCAACATCTGATTACGACAAAGAAAAACTGCAAGAGCGTGTGGCCAAATTGGCTGGCGGTGTTGCCGTGATCAAAGTCGGTGCTGCTACCGAAATTGAAATGAAAGAGAAGAAAGACCGTGTTGATGACGCGCTGCACGCAACTCGTGCGGCCGTTGAAGAAGGCGTGGTTGCTGGTGGTGGTGTTGCATTGGTTCGTGCGGTTGCGGCGCTAGAAACGCTGCGCGGCGATAACGAAGACCAAAATGCCGGTATCAACATTTTGCGTCGCGCCATGGAAGCGCCATTGCGCCAAATCGTCACCAACGCTGGTGAAGAAGCTTCGGTCGTACTCAATAAAGTGAAAGAAGGCACAGGTAACTACGGTTACAACGCCGCTTCTGGTGAGTACAACGACATGCTGGCCATGGGTATTTTGGACCCTGCAAAAGTCACGCGTTCAGCACTTGAGCACGCGGCGTCGATTGCAGCCCTGATGCTGACCACTGAATGCATGATCACTGATGCGCCAGAAGATAAGTCTGGCCCATCGATGCCTGATATGGGCGGCATGGGTGGTATGGGCGGCATGATGTAAGCTGCTGTAAGTTGTGTTAAAAAGCCCAGCATAGCTGGGCTTTTTTTTGCCTGCAGTTATTTGATAGGACTCAGTAAATATGCCTACGCCACCGTATATTGCTTGCCGTGTTAGCGACACCTTGCCCGATGAAATTGCCGTGCTTAATGATCATCTGCAGCGCGGTAGTAAAAACTCACAAGCTAAGCTCGCCGGCCGTCTAATCACCGATGCCTCTTGCGACATCATCGATGCCTTTTTTGGCAATATCATTAAGCAAATGCTTGATGAGACAGGCGAAGAGGGCTTCCGCGAAGCGCATGGCGTTATTGAAGATATTAAAGGCAAGACGCGGCATTACTTGGGCTGGATTACCGGATTTTTTAGCAATGAGCGCTTAGCGCCAGTGGTGGCGCATTATCAAACTCTGATTGTGCGTATGTCCACCGTTGATGGCCCACATGCGCACTTATGTTTTGCTATTAGCGAGGCATTAGCGCGAGATTCGGTAGCATCGCTAGTGAATTTGCGTGATCCTGCAACGACAGATTTGCGGCCTGGTGTGGAAGTGTTGATTCGCGTCATCGACGAGGCATTGCAGCCATTGTTGTTTGTGCCCAAGCAGCGCATGAAGTTTAACTTTGTCGTGGATAAAACGCTCAATGGCGTAATTTCAGTGACCATGGCCTTGGCTTATCGCAGCTTTCGTAAACTCGGCACTCAGCTGCCACCGGAGCATTTTTCAGTGGTGGCGGATCATCTTGAGCAGTTTTTTCACGCCGAGAAGGTTTAAAGCAGGTGTGAAGATGTGAGCTCCCTGCGCCGCAGCAAGTGTGGCGCAGGGAGTTTGGCATTAAGCGACTTGAGCAACCGCCTCTAGGCTAACCACGCGCTGAAGGTGCGCGGCGAGGATAGGTTGGTGCTCGGCAGGCACATGCGGGGCAAGCTTGCGCAAGCTGCGGAAGGCCACCGTTTGTGTCAGTGAGATAACGCCGCTCAGGGTCTTATCCACGACAAAGTTAAACTTCATCAGCTTTTTCGGCGTGATCAGCAGCGCATGCATAGCGGCATCAATCACTTCAATTAACGCCTCAATGGCATCGTGCGCATTCTCAGCTTGGCCGTTGTGTAATGCCGGCAGCATGGCATCGATGCGTTGCGCCAAGTCACTAGAGCAACTAAACGCGATATGCCCGCGCAGGCCATCAGCCTCGGGCAGCATATACAACATGCTGTGATAGTGCGCGACCGCAGGGCGGATGCGATCGTTGCTAAAAAAGCTCGATGCCCAACCTAGGTAGTGCGTCAATTTTTCGTTGATGTCGCGTACCACTGCGCGAGCTTCGCGATAGCTGTGCTCGGTCTCATCTGCTGCCACAAGCTTGTTTAGCAAGTCAGCAAAAAAGGTATCGATAAGTTCTGCAGCGGCAGTTTGGATTAATGCAGTGGCTAGCTCAGCTTGTGGTTCTTTAGTTTTTTGGCTGAGGCGCTCGTGCATCGCCGCCACGTCGTGCGGGAGCGTTGGCTGCGTTGGATAAGTGATGCAGGGCGTTGGCAATTGCTTTGAAGCGAATGACATAAAAGCGAAACCTGTTAAGTGCAAAAAATCAGGCGCGCAGACTAGCAATGATTGCGTAGATATTGGTCAAAATGTGACAGATTTTTGGCGAAAAAACACGCGAACGAATGTCGGCTTTTCTGGAGTGTTTACAGTGCATTGATTGTATTTAATTTATTTCAATAGTTGGGCGCTGATAAGCACACATAATGCTTGAAATGGCGTTTTGCCGACTCAGTAAAGAAATAGTTTATTGAGAACCTATTGCTGATCGTTCACTATCTAATGAATACATGCGTCGGCTAATGTCGGCGAGCTTTTCAAAATGGAAGTGATGTGATGAGCAAAGATAAATTAATAATTTTCGACACCACCATGCGCGACGGCGAGCAAAGCCCCGGCGCCTCGATGACGCTTGAAGAAAAAGTGCGCATTGGTAAAGCGCTGGAGCGCATGCGAGTCGATGTCATTGAGGCTGGTTTTGCGATTGCTTCACAGGGCGACTTTGAAGCTGTTCGCGCGGTAGCGGCGGCGGTGAAAGATTCGCGTATTTGCTCATTATCACGCGCTCGCGCTGAAGATATTGATCGCGCAGCAGAGGCGCTAAAGCCGGCTAATGCCTCGCGTATTCATACATTTATTGCGACCTCTCCCATCCACATGAAATACAAACTGCGCCAAGAGCCCGATGCCGTGCTGGAAAGCGCTGTGCGTGCTGTGAAGTACGCGCGCAATTTGGTCGAAGATGTTGAATTTTCCTGTGAGGATGCAGGGCGCTCTGAGATCGATTTCCTATGCCGCATTATCGAAGCGGCTATTGATGCCGGCGCGCGCACGATCAATATTCCAGACACTGTTGGCTATGCTATTCCCGGCCAATTTGGTGCCACAGTTGGCCAGCTTTTGGCGCGCATTCCTAACGCCGACAAAGCCATTTTCTCTGTGCATTGCCACAATGATTTAGGCTTGGCAGTGGCGAACTCGTTGTCGGCTGTGCTGCAAGGCGCCCGCCAAGTCGAGTGCACGATTAACGGCCTCGGCGAGCGCGCCGGTAATGCCGCGCTCGAAGAAATTGTTATGGCGATAAAAACGCGCCCTGATTTATTTCCAGTGGAAACCACGATTTGGACGCCGGAAATTGTTCCGACTTCGCGCTTGGTATCAAGCGTCACCGGCTTTCCGGTGCAGCCGAACAAAGCCATTGTCGGTGCGAACGCCTTTGCTCATGAGTCCGGCATTCACCAAGATGGCGTGCTCAAGCATCGTGAAACCTACGAGATTATGCGCGCTGAAGATGTGGGCTGGGGTGCGAATAAAATGGTGCTCGGCAAGCACTCAGGTCGTGCCGCATTTCGCGCTCGCCTCGATGAGCTAGGCATTCCGGTGGGCAGCGATAATTCTCTCAACCAACTCTTTGTGCGCTTTAAAGAATTAGCCGATAAAAAGCATGAAATTTTCGATGAAGACATTCACGCCTTGGTTAGTGATGCTCAACCGAATGCCGTAGAAGTATTTAAATTAGTCAGTCTTGAGGTTACCTCGAAAACTGGCACCAAGCCTGAAGCACAGCTGACCTTGAATGTGGACGGCGTTGATAAAGTGGTAACGGCTACTGGATCAGGCCCAGTCGATGCCACGTTCCGAGCTATCGAGGCGGTGGCGAACTCAGGTACATCGCTAGATTTGTATTCGGTAAACGCCATTACCAGCGGTACCGATTCGCAAGGCGAGGTGACGGTGCGCTTGAGTCGGGCAGGTCGCATTATCAATGGTCACGGCTCCGATACCGACATTGTTATTGCTAGTGCGAAAGCTTATTTGAATGCGCTGAATCTGCTGCGCGGCGGTGTATCGCGTGCTCATCCACAAGGCGAGGCAATTTAAGCCGTGCAAGCACAGGCATTAAATGAGCCGAGGCGGCGTTCGTATTTGCAGGCTTTAGGCTTGGATTTATTGCGTGCACGCTCGGCCTTGCCGGGCGCGGCGGCATCGGTGGAATGTGATGCGCCGGTTTTACCCTCGGTCAGCTCGTCGTCTATTGTCGCTAATGCTTTGGCGGCGACCTCCGCGGGCATCAAGCCTTCTGCTGTCACAAAGGCTTCATCGCCAAGTGTTTCACTACCTGCAGCTTTGCCTGCTGCTGCATTAGCTGCCCGCGAGGCTCTGCGCGGTGGCCAGCCTAGTGCTGCTGCACGAACGGTTGAACCTGTGCTGTTGCTTCCAAAAAGTACTGAGCCAACACAAGCCCCTGTATCAGCGCCCATTCCTCAGTCTAATAAGCCATTAGTAGCGCGATTTAGCCTACTGCTAGTGCCCATAAATGCCACGCATATCGCACTGATTGATCTCGATAATCAGCCAGCACTAGAGGGCTCAGAGGCGAGATTGTGGGCTGCCATTTGCTCTGCGCAGCAATGGCAGCACCAAGCGGCAGGCATGCCTGCGCAATTCCATTGGCCCATACCTGGCTTGGCGGCCACACAAGCCGTAGCGCAAGAGGCCTTGGCTGGATGGTTGCAAACACAGCACGCGGAACACATGAGCTGTGTTGTATTTGGCGAAAACTTGAGTGTGGCCGCGCCAAGTGAGCATAAATGCCTGCCTAGTCTTCAAGCTTTGCTCGCTGAGCCATTGCGCAAACGTGAGCTCATGCTCAAACTGCACGGCGCTATTTAACGCCCCACTGAGACTCGCTAAGCACCTTCCCATGACAAGTTATTTTCGCGATATGAGCGCTGCCGATTTAGCGGCGGTTTTTGCCATCGAGCAAGTTTCGCATCCTAGCCCATGGCCCATGCGTGGCCTTGAAGAGTCGCTAGCAGCGCATAAAGGCATCGTGCTATGTGACGAAAATGAGCGCTTGCTGGGCTATGCCTTCGTGCAAAAAATAGTCGATGAGGCGCATTTGCTCGACATCGCCATCGCGCCATCTGAGCGCGGTAAAGGTTATGGCCGCTTGCTTATGCTGCACCTGATGGAGTCGGTTATGACGACAGGCATTTCGCTCTGGTTTCTGGAAGTGCGTGCCTCCAATACTGGCGCTATCGGGCTCTACACCGCGCTGGGTTTTAACGAAATGGGCTTGCGCAGAAACTACTATCGCGATGCGCAGGGCAGTGAGGATGCGGTGCTGATGGCGTATACTGTCTAGCTAGATTTTTCGAGCGAACACACGCCCATGAGCTTTACCGAACAGCTGGCCGCCGAGGTCGCCTCGCGCCGCACATTTGCCATCATTTCTCACCCTGATGCGGGCAAAACCACCATCACCGAAAAGCTGCTGCTCTGGGGCAAGGCGATTCAGGTTGCCGGCACAGTGAAGTCGCGCAAATCTGATCGCCACGCGACTTCGGACTGGATGGCTATGGAGCAGCAGCGCGGCATCTCCATCACCACCTCGGTGATGCAGTTCCCCTATCGCGACGCCACCATTAATTTGCTCGACACGCCAGGCCACGAAGACTTCTCTGAAGACACGTATCGCACGCTGACTGCTGTTGACTCGGCGCTAATGGTTATCGACGCTGCCAAAGGCGTTGAAGATCGCACCGTCAAGCTGATGGAAGTCTGCCGTCTACGCGACACGCCAATTGTCTCGTTCGTGAATAAGCTTGATCGCGAAATTCGTGACCCTATTGAACTGCTCGATGAGATTGAGTCGGTGCTTGGCATTCAGTGCGCGCCGATTACTTGGCCCATTGGTGCTGGTCGTGACTTTAAAGGCGTTTACCATCTCGTTGAAGATCGCTTCTATCTCTACACCCAAGGTCATGGCCACGAGATTATTCCTGACCGTTGCATCGATGGTCTGAATAACCCAGAGGCCGATTCGACACTTGGTGACCAAGCCGCTGCGCTACGCGATATGCTTGAGCTTGTGCAGGGCGCTAGCCATAGCTTTGACCTTGAGCTATTTCGAGCAGGCAAACAAACACCAGTATTTTTTGGCACCGCCTTAGGTAATTTTGGCGTCAATCATGTGCTTTCGAGCTTTGTTGATTGGGCACCAACGCCATTGGCACGAAAAGCACAGCAGCGCGTAGTTGAGCCGACGGAGCCTACGTTCTCCGGTTTTGTTTTTAAAATTCAAGCCAATATGGACCCTAGGCATCGCGACCGTATTGCCTTCTTGCGCATTTGTTCTGGACGCTATGAAAAGGGTGTGAAATTGCAGCATGTGCGCTTAGGCAAAGAAGTACGTGTAGCCGATGCGCTGACCTTTTTGGCGGGTGAGCGTGCGCATTTAGAAGAGGCATGGCCCGGCGATATCATCGGCTTGCATAACCACGGCACCATCCAAATTGGCGACACTTTTACCGAGAACGAAAACCTGCAGTTTTTGGGTATTCCGCACTTTGCACCGGAGATGTTTCGCCGCGTGCGCCTGCGTGATCCATTGAAAAGTAAGCAGCTGCAAAAAGGTCTGAAAGAGTTGTCGGAAGAGGGTGCTACTCAGGTTTTCATGCCGCAAATTAGCAATGATTTAATCTTGGGTGCAGTCGGCGTTCTGCAGTTCGATGTTGTCGCCTTTCGCCTGAAAGAGGAATACAAAGTTGAGTGCGTGTATGAGCCGGTTAACGTCTCTACGGTGCGCTGGATTCAATGCAGCGACGAGCGCAAACTTACTGAGTTTAAGAAAAAGGCACACGATCAATTATCGCTTGATGGCGGCGGCCACTTAACTTATTTGGCGCCATCACGCGTGAATTTACAGATCATGCAAGAGCGTTATCCTGACATTATTTTTTCGCCTACTCGAGAGCATTAATGCAAGCGTTACGTCTGATATTGCCACTGTGCGCCGTTGCTGTATTAGCTGGCTGCGAGCGTAAGCCTGAGGCGGCGCTTGAGCCTGAAAAAGTAGCGCCAACGGCAGCCGTTGAAGCGATTGAGCAGCCAGCTACTTTTGCTCCTGCGCTCACGACCAATCCGATTCGTTTTACGCTAAAAGACAGCATCGACTGCGGCGATCGTTGCGCTAGTTTTGAGGTCGAGTGGATCGAGTTTCCACGCAATGCGGAGCTGAATAGCTTGGTGTTGGATCAGGTCAATGCCCCTGCTGGACTATCGACAAAAGCTGCGCTGAGCAAGCAGGGGCAGGATTTTCTGCGTGATGCCATGGAAGCTCAAGAACCTTGGGAACAGATTTTTCGAGTCAGTGTTTTGCCCGGCCTTGGCGATGTCTCGGTGATCGAAGTATTGGCCTATAGCTACACTGGCGGCGCTCACGGCATGACCACTATTAGCACGATTAACTACGATCGAGCCAATAAGCGCGCGCTGAGCTTGACTGATATTTTGCTGCCCGAAAAAGAGACGCAATTCTGGCAAATCGCCCGTCGGGTTCATCGCGAATGGGTAGATCAGCAGGATGATCCGCTTAACTATGCTGGCTGGCCATTTCAGTCAACATCGATGTTTTTGCTAACGCCTGAAGGCTTAGATTTACAATATGACCCTTACGCCATCGGGCCGTATTCCATGGGTACCCCGACGATCACTATTAGCTATGACCGCCTGCGTGATGTGCTGAAGCCAGATTATTTGCCTGAGCGCTAACGTGCATTGGCCTTTGCTCGATAGCCACTGCCATCTCGATGCGCCTGAGTTTGATGGTGATCGTGAGCAGGTGATGCAGGCAGCGAGCGAGGCGGGCGTGATGGGCATTGTGGTGCCTGCATATGCAGCCCCGCGTTGGCCGGCGTTGATGGCGCTCTGCGCGCACGCCAAGCAGCCAGTCTTGTGGCCCGCATTAGGCCTGCACCCGATATATATCGCTGAACATGAGGAAGCTAACTTACAGGCTCTAGAGGCGCACTTAATTAGCGCATCTGAGCTTGTCGCGGTTGGTGAAATCGGCCTCGATCGATTTTTACCGGAACTCATCACGCCAGATATGTGGCATAAGCAGCAGCGATTTTTTGAAGCTCAGCTGGCGTTAGCACAAGCGTATAGCAAGCCCGTAATTATCCATGCCCGCCGCTGCCATGCCGACATTGTGCGTAGCCTAAAGCGTGTGAAGTTTTCGCAAGGCGGCGTTGTGCATGCGTTTTCTGGCAGTGTGCAAGAGGCGCTGGCCTATGTTGAGCTTGGTCTGAGTTTAGGCTTGGGCGGGCCGCTCACATATCCACAGTCGCGAAAATTACGCGAGATAGCCACGCAAATACCCTTAGCGCACTTGCTCATTGAGACTGATGCGCCAGATATGGTGCCTTGGCCGCAGCGTGAGCAGCATAGCGATGGCCGCGCACGTGAAGTCGGCGAACGAGTACGCAATAGCTCGGCTTATTTGCCCGCAGTTTTTGATGCTTTTTGCCAGTTAAGGCCGGAGTCGCCCGAGGTATTAGCTCGGGCATTTTGGCAAAATACGCAGCGCGTATTTAAACTAACGCAGCCGACCTTTCCGCCGCTTCAGCTGGAGTGATGGCCGGATCGAAACTCTCTGCTTGTGACATCTTCCAAAACAACTGATAGACCGGATGTTGTGGGCAATGCTTGAGTAATTCGCCTGGCTGCAAATACGGCACCAACGCCGACACGAGCGCGACTTCATTCACCGATACGCGGCGAACAATATGATGCGGCCGAAGTAAGTTGGGGTGAGCTAAACCTGCTGCGCCTATTATTTCCCCCAAGGCTTTCAGCGTATTTTGGTGGAAATAATAGACACGATTACCTTTGTCTTCGGGGTCTAGCGCGCGTTGACGCAACCAGCTTTGTGTTGCTACGCCGGTTGGGCAGCGGCCGGTATGGCAGGTCTGTGACATCAGGCAGCCGAGAGCAAACATAAAGCCACGACCAGAGTTGCACCAGTCCGCGCCTAAGGCCAAGGTGCGAGCAATATCAAAGGCAGAGACGATTTTCCCTGCTGCACCAAGCTTGACGCGACCGCGTAAATTCAGCCCCACCAAAGTGTTGTGCGCGAGTATTAAGCCTTCGTGCATGGGCGTGCCTAAATGATCGGTGAACTCGGCTGGCGCTGCTGCTGTGCCGCCTTCAGCGCCATCGATAACGATATAGTCGGGCGTGATATTGGTTTTGATCATGGCCTTGCAGATAGCAAAAAACTCCCAAGGATGACCAATGCAAAGCTTAATACCGACGGGCTTGCCTCCTGAGAGCTCACGTAATTGCGCAATAAACTCCATGAGCTCAATGGGCGTATTAAAAGCTGAGTGGCTCGATGGCGAAATGCAGTCCTCACCGACTGGAACGCCACGCGCATCGGCAATCTCTTGAGTCACTTTTGCCGCGGGCAAGATGCCGCCATGGCCGGGTTTTGCACCTTGGCTAAGCTTAATTTCGATCATTTTAACTTGGCCAGAGGCGGCGTTTGCGGCAAAGCGCTCAGGGCTAAACGTGCCATCGGGCTGGCGGCAGCCAAAGTAGCCACTACCAATTTCCCAGATTAAGTCGCCACCAGGCTCACGGTGATAACGGCTGATCGAGCCTTCGCCAGTGTCATGGGCAAAGTTGCCGAGTTTGGCGCCCTTGTTGAGCGCCAGAATGGCATTGGCGGAAAGCGAGCCAAAGCTCATTGCCGAGATGTTGTACAGCGAAAGCGAGTAGGGCTGGGCGCAATTGCCTTCACCGATGGTCACGCGGAAGTCATTGTTCTCGATATGTTTGGTGTGGATGGAGTGGTTGATCCATTCATAATCGTCGCCATAGACATTGGCCATGGTGCCGTAGGCGCGCTTATCGACTACATTTTTGGCGCGCTGATACACCAAGTTGCGTTGTGCGCGAGAAAAGGGGATTTCCTCAGTATCTGATTCGAGAAAGTACTGACGGATTTCAGGGCGTATCGATTCAAAAAGAAAGCGAAAGTGCGCCAAAATTGGGTAGTTGCGGCGAATTGCCTGCTTCTTCTGAAAGTAATCTAGCGCGCCCAATAAGGTGAGGCCGCCGAGCACTAATACGGGCGTGGTGCCTATCAGTGGGTAGAGCCAAAACAACACGAGCGAGGCGATAAAACCGAAGCCGCTAAGTAGCCACGTTAAGTAGCGAAAGGGCATGATGACGCGAAGAAAGTGCATAGAGTGGTTTCCTGCTAACGCCTAGCGTGACGTTATAGACGCTAGCAGAAATCCTACCCAGTAGATGCACCATTGGGCGCGTCCACTGGGG
>Ga0208814_1001135_pt1 | contig 13110 bp, 17 predicted proteins | sample MalvirAntarct_55_FD_184253 | JGI IMG/M metagenome (GOLD analysis project Ga0208814, IMG submission 184253) | Marine viral communities from the Global Malaspina Expedition - Malaspina viral metaG Antarct_55 (SPAdes) (version 2) | ecosystem: Environmental > Aquatic > Marine > Oceanic | place...
AAAGAACTGGAAACAGAATTTGAACAATTATTAAAAGAGCTGGAGGGGACTGAATAATGGCTAGTCCAGGTGCAACAATTGCATTAACCCTTGCAGAGCAAGTTGCTCAGAAGCGTTTAAAGGCGTACCACGGTTCGCCGCATGATTTTGATGAGTTCTCTACTGACAATATTGGAACAGGTGAGGGCGCACAGGCATACGGTCATGGTCTTTATTTTGCGGAGCGTGAGGGTACGGCTAAGAATTATAGGGATGCTTTGTCTGCTGATACGTCTTTTAAAAAGTCTGATGGTACTTTGTTTGATTTATATGATGGGTCTATGAATCACCCTAATATTAGAAGACATATGGCGAAAACAGGTGGCGATCTTGATAGTGCTATCGAAAAGGCGCAGAAAATAATTAAAGATAATAGCTCTAGTCAGTCCGTTGATGCTGCGACTAATGATTTATCTGTTTTACAAAAACTTAAAGAAAACGGCGGCATATCACAAAATAAAGGTTCAATGTACGAAGTAGGTATTGATGCCTCACCAGATGAGTTGATTGATTACGATGCGCCATTAAGTGAGCAGAGTGACAAGGTAAAGGAAATTGCTGCTTTATATAACATTAAAACTAGCGCATCTGGCATGAGAGAAGCGCGTGGCGCTGATATATATTCTGCAATTGCATCCGCAGAAAATACACCACCATTTAATAATAATCGCAAAATAGATGGCGCACAAGAAGCATCAAACGCCTTAAATAAATTGGGCATCAAAGGCATTAGGTACAAAGATGCGCAAACACGTTTTTCTAGTGACGGTGCAACAAGAAATTACGTGATCTTTGATGAAGCATTAATTTCTATATCTAAAAAATACGGTGTATCTATTCCGGTTGCTGCGGCAATTCTTGGGGGTTCAATGACCCCAGAGGAAGCGATGGCAGATCAAAATCTACAGGTAGGGACACAAGCCCATGCAAGCGATGACATTGGGCCAGAATTTCTTGAAGAACGCCAACAGGCTAGGTTAAAAGAAGCGCAAGAACGATTTGCGAATATAGAAACAGAAGTTGCGGAAACTAATCTTACATTTGATGGCATTGTTGATGCGGCAGGGACTGCTGCTAATGCTGCGGTTGATATTAGCACTGATCTAGCTAGAGGTTTAGCTGAAACTCCGCAACAGATACTCGCCGGAATTATTGATGCAACTGCTGAACCAGCCAGTATGTTACGAGAGACATTCGGGGAATTACCATTCGTTCCAGATGATTACGAACCTGTTTCAATTGGTGAAGCAGACAGTAATACAGGTGCGGTAATTCGTAGTATTTCGCAATTTATGACTGGGTTTTTACCTGCCATGAAAGGCTTGGAAAAAATTGGCGTTGCAAATAAATTAATTCGCCCAATGCTTGCTGGGTTTATTACTGATGCAACAGTGTTTGATCCGTTTGAGGAAAAATTAAGCGATTTAATACAATCTAGCCCTATGCTTGCTAACCCTGTTAATGAATATTTAGTTGCCACAGAGGACGATTCTGACGCGTTAGCGCGGTTTAAAGCGGGTCTTGAGGGGCTAGGGTTAGGCGTGGTAGCTGATGGATTAATGCGTGTTGTTGATATTTATAAAAGAACACGAAAATTTCGACAGATTGCCGACGAATTAGATAAGACTCCGGAAGATTTATTAACCGATATCGCTGCGGAAGATCAACAATTGTCGATCCGCATGGGTCTTGAGGCAGAAGCAGAGTTTATTCCATTTGACGATTTAGCCGACCAATCATCTGTTGATCTTGAGATACCTGGCGTAAAAATGGGTAAAGGCAATGCAAAGCCAGAAGATGCTAAAAACATCAATCTAAATAATTTAGAAACAACTGATGATGTTAAAGCCTTAATTGATTCAATTGCAGAAGCTGACTCTGTAAATATTAATAATGCGCGGCGAGAAACAATTACCAATCAAGAAACTCAGGCATTAGCTGATGACCTGGGTATGTCGGTGGATGACCTTCTAAGTCGCAGAGCTGGCGTTGCACCAAATGCTGAAGAGGCGTTAGCTGCGCGTCAAATATTGGTAGCATCTGGCGAAAACCTTATACGTCTGGCAAAAGTCGCTGAAACAGGAACAGATGCTGATTTGGTGCTATTTAGACGAGCAATGGCCCAACACCAAGCTATCCAGATGCAAGTATCTGGAATGACCGCAGAAGCGGGTCGAGCGTTACAGTCTTTCAGGATTATGGCAGATGGTCAAAAAGAACAACAGAGAGCGATTGAAGAGGCGCTTTCAACAACAGGTGGTGCAAAAGTATCAAAAGCAATAGCATCTAAATTTGCATCATTTGATGATCCGCAACAATTAGGCAAGTTTGTCAGAGATTCAAACAAAGCAACATCTCTTGATATGGTTTATGAGGTATGGATTAACGCCCTACTTTCAAACCCAGCAACACACACTGTTAACGCTATTAGCAATATGTTGGTTCCATTGTTGTCTACGGCTGAACGAAAAGTTGCATCTTATCTTGGAGATAGTGTTGTAGATGGTGAATCTGCAATGATGTTAAAAGGAATGGTCGAAGGCGCAAAAGACGGCCTTGGTTTAGCTTGGGCATCGTTTAAATCAGGCAGGCCATCCGATTCACTAGATAAAGTCGAAGTAGACGAAAGGGCAGCAATTAGCGCAAAGAATTTAAATAAAAGTGGTGTTCTTGGTCAATTTGCTGATTTTGTTGGTACTGCTGTTCGTGTACCTGGGCGCTTATTAACAACATCTGATGAGTTTTTTAAAGCGGTTGGATATCGCATGGAATTAAATGCTCAAGCATTTCGTACCGCTTATAACGAAGGATTAGAGGGTGATAATTTTGCAAAGCGTGTTGCAGAGATTATTGAAAACCCACCAGAAAATATCCATTTAGCTGCGGTAGATTTCAAACGGTATCAAACTTTCACTAATGAGTTGGGCGAAGCTGGCAAAAAAGTTGAAGGTGTGCGAAACCTCAATATGTTTACACGAACAATTGCTCCGTTTATAAGAACACCATTAAACATAATGACCTTTACTGTTGAGCGAACCCCTTTAGGTTTTGCCACACAAAAATTTAGAACTGAAATGGCAGCGGGTGGCGCTAGAGGGGATTTAGCTTTAGCAAAGATTGCAACAGGCTCAATGATTATGGCATCTGCTGCCGATCTTTCCTTGGAGGGCAAGATAACAGGCGGTGGCCCATCTGATTATAGAATGAAAAATCAAATGCGTAGCATTGGATGGCAACCATATTCTTTTAGAATTGGCGATACTTATTATGCATATAACCGTTTAGACCCGATTGGCTCGTTGTTTGGATTAGCTGCGGATATCGCTGAGATTACTGGGCAAGGAACTGAAGCAGATGCGGTTCAATTAGCGACTGCATCTGTCGTTTCGTTAGCGCAAAACCTTTCTAGCAAAACTTATTTAAAAGGCGTGTCAGAAGCATTAGATGTTATTAATTCATCGTCAACCGACCCTACAGGCAATAATTATAAAGCTGAGAGGTGGGTGCAGAATTATTTAGGAACAATAATACCATCCGGTTTAGCGGCAGTTGAGCGTGTGATGTCGCCAGAATTATCGGCAACTCAAAAGGGTGTTCAGGGAATTATTGACAGGGTTAAGTCACGATTACCTGGTTACTCTGATGATCTTCCTCCGCGTAGAAATATGTTCGGTGATGTTGTCGTCCTAGAGGGCGGGTTAGGGCCGGACATCATGTCGCCTGTCTACACGACAACCATCAAAAAGGATTCTGTTATTGAAGAGATGATTGCTCAAGAGGCAGCGCCACCTATGGTTCGGCGAAAAATTGGCGGTGTGGAATTAACCCCAGAACAATATGACAGGTATATTTTGCTTGCTGCTGGTGAAGGTGGAGAGCGGTACGCTGGTCTTCCAACATTAAAATCTGCACTTAAATCATTAATGCAAACTTCAGGATATAAGGCGCAAACAGATGGCCCTGATGGTGGGAAACAAAGCGCAATTTTATTGTTCGTATCTAAATATAAAGATATTGGTCAAAAACTTTTGAAAAGTGAATACCCAGAATTAGCGCAACAAATCAACCAAGTGAAAATTGACCAAGCTCAGAAAAAGATGCCCCAATAACACATAATGGTATAATTGAAATAATCGCATGAGGTTATTATGAGTATTACACAAACAGCAACGCGCTTTGATTACATCGCAACAAGCAATCAAAAAGACTTTGTATACAACTGGAAAATTCTAGTTAGTACAGACATAGCCGTTGTTAAAAATAATGTGTTGTTGAATACAGGTTTATACTCTGTTTCTGGTGTGGGTAATACAACTGGGGGCAAAGTTACGCTTAATACCGGCGCAACTGCTGGCGACAAGGTATCTGTATTCCTAGCAATGCCCATAACCCGTTCAACGAATTACTCAAACAGCGGATCGTTTTTAGCATCGACCGTTAATAATGATTTTGACAAAGTTTATTCGGCTGCAATTCAAAACTCTAATACCCGGTTTGTAAAACTTAATACCCTTGATCAGCCTATGATCTACAACGGTTCGCCTCAGTCTGTAGATATGACCTTGCCCCTGGCGAGTGTTAGGGCGGGAAAGATATTCGGCTTTGATGTAAATACTGGTAATCCAGAGATGCTGGATTATTCGGTGGGTGGTACCAATGTTCAGATTCTCACCATTGATGAGTTCACTGGCACTGGATCACAAACTGCGTTTACATTAACCGACGCGCCTACAAGCAATAGATTGTTGCAAATATCCATTGATGGATTGATGCAGCAAGTTAGCTCTTACAGCCTTTCTGGATTAGTTGTTACATTTTCCGAAGCACCCCCATTAAATTCAAAAATAGAAGTACGAAAGTTTATCCGCAATAGCGATGTTGTAGGTGATATTACTGCTGTCGTGGCGGGGACAGGACTGACTGGTGGCGGTACATCTGGCGGTGTAACGCTTGCAGTATCTGCTGCGGCTGGTGCGGTTACTGTAACTAGTCCGACGATTAATACTTCTATTCAAGGCACAGCGTTTCTTGATGAAGATAATTTTGCAAGCAACAGCGCAACTAAAGTAGCTAGTCAGCAATCAATCAAAGCGTATGTAGACGCTAATGCAAGTTCAATTACTGTTATCAATGTAACTGGAAACGGCACTACTGCGAGCAAAAACAATCTTTACTACATAGCAAATGCCGGTTTAACCATAACATTGCCCTCAAGTCCTGATTCTGGGGATGTTGTTTACATAGCGCATGGTGCATTTACCAACACAGTAATAGCTGCAAACGGCAAAAAGGTAATGGGCGCTGCTAGTGATTTAACCGTAGATGTGGCAAACATGGGTTTGACACTTGCATACACAACAGCAGATAGAGGATGGGCGCTGATATGAGTACATTAAGTTCGTTAATTTCTGGTGGTGGTGGTGGTGCTTTACCGCAGATTGCATTAACTCAGGGACAAACTTGGGTGCCTCCGCAAGATGGGAATGTCTGCATTCATGTAATTGGTGCAGGTGGTGCCGGTTTATCTTCTACTGGCACTTTAAACTCAGGCGGGGCAGGTGGTTATTGTAAAAAGAACAGTCTTGCAGTAACTACAAGCGGTAGTTATACGGTGGTAGTTGGAGTAGGTGGCCCAAGAGTAAGCGGTGGAGCAACGCCTGTTGCCGGTACCCAATCTTTGTTTTCTGGCACAGGTATATCAGCTACGTTAACTGCAAATGGTGGTGGTGCTGCTACTACTAGCGCTAGTGGTGCGGGCGGCTCAGCCTTAAACGGCGATGTAAATAACACCGGCGGGGCAGGTTCAAATGGCGGCGGTGGAGCAGTTGGAGTGTACGGAACAGGCGCATTGGCTGTTTTAGCTGTAAGTGCAGGACAATCTGACGCGGCAGCAGACGGTATTGGCTTGTCAGGATTTGGTCAAATTACCGGAGGAAATGCAGGGGTGTTTCATCACTCATCAGCGTCAGTAGGATCGGGCACTTTTAATGCTGCAAATGGTGGAGCATTAAGCGGTGGTGGTGCATCCCAACAATCTGGTTCTAATTCTAATTATATTGCAGGTGGCAACGGAGGCGTAGGAGCGGGAGGGGGCGGTTGTGCAAACGGGGCAACAAACTCCCAAGCAAGGGCCGGAAAAGGTGGCGATGGTCTTGTACTAATTCAATATTTACCGTCATAAGGAGAACAATATGAGTAATTTATGGATAATAAAAGACGCTGACGGAAACGTAACTAACCCTTGCATTCGCGGCGAAGAGTCTTGGGTCAAAGCTAATTTTGATTATGTTGAAGCGTTTGTTGCTCCAACAACACCTGTGCCTACAGCAGAGGAAGAGGCACGTATGTGGCGTGATATGGAGCTATACGCTACTGACAATACGCCATCTGACCACAGCCAATACGATGCAATTATTGCCTATAGAATTAGTCTCAGGCAATGGCCTCAAACTGCTGATTTTCCCGCAAACAAGCCAACTTTGGGTAGTTAATCATGGCGCTAACTAAACTTGCATCAAGAATGACAAACGGAATTACCGGAACGAATGATCTTGAATCTGATGAAATTCGCATTGTTGCCGGAACGATTCGGCAAAATTCTTCAACAAGAACGCAATGGGATTTTATTAATGATTCTTCCCACCAACCGATTGGCGTTTCGGGCACATACGCAACCGCCTCGGGTGGCACAATAACCCTCAATTACGATACAACATTTACTGAAGTAATTTCGATGGTTGTTGGCCCCGACGAAACTTTTGCGAATCAGATGAATATGTCAGTAGGCGGCAGCGTTGGATTGTCGCGTGTTCTTATATCAGCATCCGCTGCATTCACCGGAGCCTTTACACTCGAGTATAACGGAAATGCTTGGGCAACTATATCCGGCACTGCGCAACATCTTGATCCAACCTTTGTGTCTTACAGTAACGGCACGTTAACACTGTCCCATGATTACTGTCGGGGTGCTGCAATAACGGTTACGCCGTGGTCAGACGGCGGTGAAATTATCAATCCTTACCTGCCGATTATTAAAACTGTGTCTCAGTCTCAAGTTGCAATTCAGTGGATCGACACGACCAGCGGAAACATTGTTACTAGCGCACCATCGACAAGGATGAAAGCATTGGTAACGAAAACTAATGCTCAAGGCTTATTCCTCGACGGCACAAACAATGCAACAGACATAAACAACGTCGATTTTAATCTTGGCAATTTTTGGTTTTACGGGATTTTTAAGGTTTAACCATGGAAATAAAATTACAGAATCTTTTATCTCTTATCCCCGCGGCCGTCTTGGCAAGCGGTTTAATTGCTAGCTATACATCTTTACAGGCGCAAGCAACTGAGACTACATCTGATGTTGAAGAGTTAACGGAAGAGGTGGAAAAGATTGAAGACCAGGTTCAAGAGTTGCAGAACAAAATGACACGCTCCGAAATACAACTGGAAACTGCGGTTGATGATATATCCGAAGTGAAAGGAGATACACGCGCTATTTTAAATCTACTGCAACGCCAGCCAACCAAGGACTAGGCAATGAATGAATATCATCGTCTTTGCTTTGTATGTAGTGCTAGATACAGAACCAATATTAACAAGCTATTGGATTAACCAGAGGCATTGTTTAAATGATGCGCGACAGTTAAGCCAGAGACAAGAGAATTACAAAGCTAAACAGGCGTGGTGTGAGCCGATAATGGTCAATCCACAAGACGTTAAAATATTTGGGTATGAGGTAAAAGAAGATGAGTAATCCATTCGAAGGCGTAGGCGCAAGTTTAAACGGTTCAGTATCAACATGGGTGTCAGTTACGCCTAGCGATGCTAGTGACAATGTCGGCACTGGTAATACGGCAATAGGGCTGTACATAGGTACTAAAGGAAACATTGTTGTTATAACTAAAACAGGCGACACAATTACTGTGCCTGTGCCTGATAACTTTTATTTTATTTGCGGTGTGACGCGGGTTAAATCTACGTCCACTACTGCATCTAACATCTTTGCGCTAATCGCATGATTAGTGCCAACGTATCATTTTTTTCAATGCGTAAAGGCGTTGGCGGCGGTGTGCCGAATTTAGGGCCAAGCATTACATCTTCGCCTGTAACGGCTGGTGCGACAGATACGTTATATCAGTATCAAGTCACTGCGTCTGATCCAGAAGGTGATACGTTGACCTTTTCTCTGTCAGTCAAACCAAGCGGCATGACGATTAATGCTTCAACCGGACTTATTCAATATACGCCCACAGCAGTAAGCACGCCAAATGTTACTGTCGTTGTTACTGATACAGCATCTAATTCAGCAAGTCAAAGCTACACAATAAATGTAGTGCAGCGTACATTATCCATAAATGCACTTGTTGTAGCGGGCGCTGGTGCTGGGGGTCATAAATACGGTGGTGGCGGTGGTGCTGGAGGTTTTTTTGCATCGCCAGCAAGAGGTTTTATACCTTCAATTGGTTACGCTATAACCATTGGGGCTGGTGGAGCGGCGGCTGCTAACTCAGTTGTAAACGGTGCAGACTCAAAAATAGTTGCTAATGAAGGTTCTGGTTCAGCAACTATTTATCAATCAAAAGGTGGTGGCGGCGGTGGTGGCCGTTTCACTAACTTATCTGGCGCGGATGGAGGATCGGGCGGCGGTGGCTCTACTCGAAAAGGAAGCGGTGGCGGTAATTTACCTGCGGGTGATGCAAATAACTCTAGTTATAACTCAACAGGAACTGACGGCATAGAAGGTTCTGTAACAGAATATCCTTCAAACAAAACTTATGCTATGTCTGGAGGCGGCGGTGGCTCAAGCGCACAAGGTGTTAACCCACCAAATGCACAAACTGATGCGGGTAGAACAGGCTCAACAGGAGGCGCTGGAACTGCATGGCTTGATGGTACGACTTATGCAGGAGGCGGTGGCGGGTCTATAGAGCAAGGAAGTGATCTTAACTATTATGCTACAGGAATTGGTGCGGCGGGTGGTGGCAATGGTGGCGTTGCTAGAAATTATTTTGGCGACTTTAATTTACTTAGTGCAACTAGCGGAACAGCTAATACAGGATCGGGCGGTGGAGGAGCTGATTACCATTCTGGTGTTCGTGGAAACGGAGGTTCAGGTGTTGTGATAATTCGATACGCAGGAGGAACCGCTGCAAGCGGTGGGACGATTAGTTCGGCAGGTGGTTTTACTTTTCATAAATTTACTTCGTCTGGAACATTTACTCCATCATAGGATTTGTTATGGCTCATTTTGCAAAAGTTGTTAATGAAATTGTTACGGACGTAATCGTTGCAGACCAAAATTGGGTTGATGCTTTAGACGGCGAGTGGGTGCAAACAAGTTACAACACGCAAGGCGGTGTACATTCCGGTGGTAAAACTCCGCTACGCAAAAACTATGCAGGTATTGGTTGCACATACGACTCTACTAGAGATGCTTTTTATGTTTCGCAACCGTTTCCAAGTTGGATTCTTAATGAAGATTCTTGTATTTGGGAAGCCCCTACTCCTATGCCAGAAGACGGCAGATACTATTGGGATGAAGACAATTTAAGTTGGATAGAAGAATAATGCCAACTGTTAAAGAGACTATGAATAAAATTGCCGCGCATGAAAAAGAATGCACGATTCGTTATGAAAATATAGAACGTCGATTAGAAGAGGGCAGCCAGAAGTTCAAGCGATTAGAGATAATGTTGTGGGGCATTTATCCTCTGATTATAGGATTGTTTGTAGCAGGTAAATTTGGATGAGCATTGTTAATGCTTTGATTGGGCCAGTGTCAGGTTTATTAGATAAGTTTATCCCAGACGCAGATACGAAACAGAAGATTGCCCATGAAATTGCCACAATGTCAGAGCGTTACGCGCAAGAAATTGCTCTGGCGCAAATTGCGGTTAACAGAGAAGAAGCAAAAGGAAACTGGTTCCAATCTAGCTGGCGACCCGCAACCGCATGGGTATGCGTTGCCGGATTTGCGGTTAACTTTTTAATTAGTCCATTATCAGCCCCTTTCGGCATTGTTGTTCCCCAGGCAGATACATCAACAATGCTCCCGGTCTTGATGGGTATGCTTGGTTTAGGTGGTATGCGAAGCCTCGAAAGAGTGAAAGGTGTTGGTAAATGATAGATAAAAAATCATTGTTCAAAAGAATCGGAGTGACCGGGTTCAACAAACCAAGGCGCACACCGAATCATCCAACAAAATCGCACGTTGTTGTCGCTAAAGAGGGCGACAAAGTGAAGACTATTCGTTACGGACAACAAGGCGTAACAGGCGATAAAACTGATACTGCGAGATCACGATCATTCAAAGCGCGGCATAGAAAGAATATAGCCAAGGGCAAGATGAGCGCCGCGTTCTGGGCGAACAAATCCAAATGGTAGCATCTGAAGATTGTAAAAAACTGGTAAAGCATTTCGAAGGATTACGTTTAACAGCGTATCAATGCTCTGCTAACGTGTGGACGCTAGGATGGGGCCATACAGCCGGTGTAGAGCAGGGTGAGTACATTGATCAGGATCAAGCAGAAACGTGGTTAGACGACGATCTACACAGTTGTGCGAAGGATATACACCGACTAGTAAATGTGCCGTTGGAGCAGCATCAGTTTGACGCATTGTCGAGCTGGGTGTTTAACCTGGGTGGTACTAATCTTAAAGAATCCACCATGCTAAAAGTCATTAATCAAGACATTGATGGCGACATTGTTTTTGAAATGAAACGCTGGAATAAAAGCGCTGGGCAGATACTTCCGGGGCTAATAAAACGTCGAGATGCAGAAGCTGAAATGTGGCTGGGTTTAGGATTTAATCCTTAAACATGGGTACGTTTGCCATTAATGGGTACGTTTTAAAATCTACCTGCTCTACAGCTCAATGAATTGGCGCACCCGGAGAGATTCGAACTCCCGACCAAGTGGTTCGAAGCCACCTACATATTCCCGATAAATCCTATATTAATCAATTAGTTGCTAAAATAACGTACCCATAATCGTACTATAAAACGCAATATTTTCTTTATAGTTTACGTGTATTTACAAAAAAGATGGGTACGCTTATCGAATCAATGGGACAACAGGTTCGGGCTTTCGGCGGTAGATTCTTTGAGTTGTTGATGTGTTGTGATGTTGCAGTAATTTGGACGCTTGTTCAGCGTTTTCTGCATCTGATGCGGTCTTTGCTTTTAGATCATGTTCGGTAAATCGTTCGGCTAGAGATGTTGTTGCCAACGCTTTTTTCATTGTACGCTGCCACTGCGAATCGAAGTTACTTGTAATACCATCTTCCGTAATAAGTGGCTGGCCTGTACTGCTGGCAAACAGATAAAAGCTTTGCACTCTGCACCAGCGTTGTCGCCAGTACATGATGTTGTAGATAATGTCTTTTAGCCCTGTTGATTCACCCTGATGTTCAAATAAAACAATAGATGCTTTGCCGCCTTTTTTGCCAGCAGTCTTTTGTCGTTTGGGAAACTTTATACCTTCGCTTGTAATGTCGTTTAGTTTAATTCTCAACAACATTGATTTGTCTTTACCCGTGGCAAGTTTTAGCGGAATGTAAACCTTTTGCATGGCGTTACAAACAGTCAGAAACGCTTTTAACTCCTCATCATCAACGTAACGATCTCTATCTGGAATAGAGATTTTGCCAACAATTCCTTTTATCGGATGCTGAATATTGCAGCCCCATTCTACGGCTTTAGTAAACAGATGGGATAGTACTTCAACGTCCAGGTTAGCTCTCTTTGCGCTTAAATTGCTTCCTACATAGTCGCGGTACTGATACGCCTGATGGGTTTTAAAATCGATCACAGGCTGCTTTAGATCGAATACATTTCGAAGACGTTTAAAAGATTGGCGATTACTTTTTTGGGTGGCTGCTGCCTTATTAGGAATAACTTGCAATTCGTAGCGATCAAACAAATCTTGAAGAGTAAAAGGCTTATCTGTTGTTACGATTCTTTCAGTCCAAATTTTATAGGCTTGTTTTTCAGCAACACCTAAAGTTGCGCCGCTGCCTAATAAATATTCTGTTTGGTTGTTCCAGTAATGTTTGTTAGCGTCTGATGTTCTAAAACATATGCGGTACAAGCGGCGTTGTTTTCTAACACGCCACCCTTTCGGATAAACTTTATTATTTTGGTTTCGCTTAACCAAGTCCGCTAAAATCCATTTGATACTCTGTTTGTTTTGGCATCGTAAATTGCTCGACCGGGACAATAAAAGTGCCATCTGGCCTTACTCTGTAAGAGTAGCCCAAATGTTCAAGCACTTTCAATTGCTTTGATCTGGACTTTGCCCCAGTAAGCTCGATCACCTCAACTGTTGATAGCCAGAATTTCATTTTTCCTCTTTAGTTTTTTTAAGTCTAAAAAATCCAGAGTGTTCTGGGTGATAATGATGGAAGAGGCGCGCATAGTACGGCGTATAATTGTTTGACAATTTAAATGTGCCAGATGTCTCAACATCTGTATGCCAACGTATTCGCTCAAAAACACCTTTAGCTGAATAATTTTCATGCCCAGCGCTAATTAATTCGCTAGTGAAATCACAAAACAATTCAAAAACGTGCGGATTATCTTTGTGCCACGCCCACCATTTTTGCTTTGTATTCACTAGAAAGGTATGTCGTCGTCAACAAGCGCCGCTTTTGCCGCACTTGCAGCCCCAGAATCGACGTTCTGATGCGAAGAGGGGGCAGAGTACCCTTCGGACTTTTTGGCCCAAAAAACCTTGCCATTGCCCACATATGGCATCTTTTCTTTTGATGCAGATTCGGCTTCATTCTGTTTGATTTGAATCCCGCCATGATCGCCGTACTGACCAGGTTCATCAGGCTTTAAAAACATTGTGAGATCGCAATAGATTGCGCCGTTTTTACCTTTAACGAATCTCGTTTTGTCTAACTTTGTAAGGTCAATATTGAGATTGACCCCTAAACTTGCAATGCCCAAATTTTCTACAGCCATTTTTTTTGCCTCTTTGATTGAATATAAATTAAAACTTAGTGCGTCGATCATGCAGCAGCATTCTCAGATGTTCCTGCAATCCTAAATTCCGTTGACTGCAT
>Ga0208814_1001138_pt1 | contig 13100 bp, 28 predicted proteins | sample MalvirAntarct_55_FD_184253 | JGI IMG/M metagenome (GOLD analysis project Ga0208814, IMG submission 184253) | Marine viral communities from the Global Malaspina Expedition - Malaspina viral metaG Antarct_55 (SPAdes) (version 2) | ecosystem: Environmental > Aquatic > Marine > Oceanic | place...
ACCATGGTTAGATACGATGGTAGGGGTAGAATTGTACCTGGATCAAATATATTAAAGAAAGGTCAAAAACCTGAAGAAGGTAAGTGGAAGTCTAAAGAGGCTTATGAATGTTGCACTTATACAGGTTCAAAAAAGTCTTGATCTTGTAACACCATAAATATAAAAATAATGTCAAGAAACAGTAGAGATCAGAGAGGGCAATTTAGAACTATGGTGAGGTATGACGGTAGAGGAAGGATTATACCTGGTGGGAATATACTAAAGAAAGGAAGAAAACCTCAGGAAGGTAGATGGGAAGCTAAAGGAGCTTATGAGTGTTGCAATGAGCCTTTTCTTATACAAGAAAATAGTAACCTTATTTTACAAGAAAATAATTTTAAAATAAAAAAATAAATGGCAAATGCAAAAATCTCTGAGTTAGCAAATAACTCAGCACCCTTAACAGGAACAGAAGTACTTCCTATAGTACAAGGAGGAGTGACGGTAAAAACAAATATAGCAGAAATTAAAAAATTTGTAAAAACTGAAACTGTTTCTCTAGAAATAGGAACTCAGGGACAAGCTGCAGGAATAACTAAACTTTCTGGATCTACTTTAGATGTAGGTGGTGTAGAGTATGATATTTATAATTTAAAATGTATAGCATCTTTATTTCCTGAAGCTACAACTTTTGTTATTGCTATTGGTTCTATTGAAGTGGGATCAGGTAATATATTTTTTATAAGCAATCGTTCTAACGTTGAGTCTGTAGACTTTAATGGTTTTGGTGGATACACAAACAACCCATTAAATTTTGGAGCAATGGTTGATAATGCTCTTGATGTATCCAACCCTAACTTGGGTCTTTTATATGTTAATCAAGAAAACATACCAACATTTCCTATAGAGTTTAATGCAATGTACATTGTTGGAGCAAACCCAACAAATTTTGAATGCGATGCTTATATTGACATGGACTTTATTGTTGAAAAAGGACCCTTACAAACTGTAGAATTTACAATAGCTTAAAAAATATAAAATGGAAGAAACACTAATAAAAGTAACAGATGTTAAAGGAACAATCCTTAAACCAATAGACGCAACCTTTAAAGTAGAATATAAATATGAAGGAGAAGCAGTAGCAGAAGAAGTGTTAGTAGGAGATGTAAAAAAGGGAACAGTAAAGGGAGATGATTTTCCTGCACCTGATGCAACAAAAGATTTAGAATATTCAGAGGTTATAATTGTTGTTAAAGAAAAACCTGGAAAATTACCTTACGCAAGTAAGACTATTAAATTTATAGGTATCGTACCTCCAATAGGTTTTCCTACAGAGCTTCCGTTTATAGGAAAAAAACCTGAAACAAAAGAGGAAAAACAAAAAGCAATGCAAGCTAGAAGAGAAAATATTCTTGAGGAATTACAAAAGAGATTTCCACCAAAAAAGTAAGAATAATAAATGGAAATACAAAGAAAGTTCTTTCCTAAGTTAATGAAAGACAACGATGAAACATATTTTGCTCACTTAGAGGGCATTATATGTTCTGTTGATGAACATTCTAGTATGATGATTACAAAACAGCAAGACTCCTATTCTTTTAGAATAGCAACAAGTCTTCCTAAGTATAATAACATGCTCATAGAGCAATTGATTAATTTTCACAATGTTTTTAAAATGAAGTTAATATTTTCTAAGAGTATGAAGACATCAGGAACAATAGCATTTAAAATAGAAATGTAATGGCAAAAGCAAAAAAGAAAAAAGGACCTAGTTGTTGGAAAGGTTATACAGCTGTAGGTCAAAAAAGAAAAAAGGATCTAGTTGTTGGAAAGGTTATACAGCTGTGGGTAAAAAGAAATCACCTAGTGGTAAGAAAACTAAAAGTGGTAGAAGTAAGATGGTAAATAATTGTAGAAAAAAATAATATGATATATTGGTTTACAGGGCAACCTGCACATGGAAAGACAGTTTTAGCAAACATGTTAAAAGAAGAGCTTCCAAATGCATTTAGGATAGATGGAGACGAGATGAGAGAACTATTTACTAACAAAGACTACTCTATTAATGGTAGAGTGGTTAATGTTGGTACAGCACAAAAAATAGCTCACTATCTTAATAATCAAGGACATGATGTTATTGTTTCATTAGTAGCACCTTACGTTGATCAGAGAGAAGACTTTAAAAAGTTGATGGGCGATCAGATAATTGAATTTTACGTACACACATCTCAAGTTAGAGAGAGGGATCATTTTAAAGCTATTGCTTATACAGCTCCTACAACTAAACATTTTGATGTAGATACTACACACGATACACCTATAGAATCTTTTAATAAAATTAAAAAGTATATAGATGGGATATAAAGCTAAAGCAGAAAAAGAAAGCTCAAGCACTGAAGTTAAATACTCAATGTTTGTAGGTAGATGGCAACCTTTACACAAAGGTCATCTATGGTTAATTAATGAACGCCTAAAAGAAGGTAAGAAAGTTTGGTTAGCAATTAGAGATGTTGAACCAGATGAAAAGAACCCATGGACAGCAGAAGAGATTCTAGATATGATTCATGAGGGTGAATTAAAAGAATTAATATTAGAAGGTAAGGTTGTAGCTTCAATCATTCCAGATATTGAATCTATTAATTATGGAAGAGGAGTGGGGTATGATGTTATAGAACACCAACCACCTAAAGAGATTGGAGATATATCTGCAACGTCTATTAGGAAACAAATGAAAAAAGATGGTAAGTTATAAAAGACACTTATTTAAAACTATTTCTTGGAGAACTGTAGGAACCTTAGATACAATAATTCTATCAGGTATAATTACAGGGTCTTGGGAAACAGGTTTAGCTATTGGTGGTGTAGAAGTTTTTACAAAGATGGTACTTTATTACTTACATGAAAGAATTTGGTATAAATTTATAAAGTTTGGAATATGGCCAAAAGAAAAGCAAAAAAAGCAATAAGAAAAACTGTAGGGAAAGGTGGTAATTATAGAAAGACTTCTAAGGGTGCAGGTATGACCAAAAAAGGTGTTAAGGCTTATAGAAAAGCTAATCCTGGAAGTAAACTAAAGACTGCTGTTACTGGTAAGGTGAAGAAAGGGTCTAAGTCAGCAAAAAGACGTAAGTCATATTGTGCAAGATCATTGGGACAGCTTAAAAAATCTAGTGCTAAAACAAGAAACGATCCTAACTCTAGAATAAGAAAAGCTAGAAGAAGGTGGAAATGTTAAAACTAAAAATTAAAATATAATTATGGAGAAATTTATTGATATATTACAACACCAGTGGAATAGGTTAATGTATAAATTAACATTTAGAAACTATAGAAAGTAATGAGTAAAGAAACAACAAATCCAGAATCATCTCAATACATTTTTTGTTACTGGGACGATTATACAAAATACAATAAATAATAAAATTTAAGTTATGAGTATTAAGTCAGCAGGGCCTCAAATAAATCAGACACGAGATGATTTTAACAAGAGGGTGGGGAAAAAAAGTATATTAGGTAATACTAAAAAAGTAATCTGGAATTCTAGAAGAAGACATTCCAATATTTAACAATTCCCAAAATAATAAAGTTATGATGCGTAAAAAAACAACAAAAGCCAAGCATGGAACTAAGAAAGCCACACATGGAACTAAGATGAAAATGGCTAAGTCAGGAACTAAAGTGAAGAAAGGCGGTAAAGTTCCTAAAGGTTTTCATAGAATGCCAAACGGCAAACTTATGAAAAACTCAGATATGAAGAAAGCTAAAAATGGAACTACTAAAAAAGCCATGTCTGGAACAAAAGCTAAGAAAATGGGTTATGGTGGTAAAGCTGCTTCTATGGTTCCACCTAAGTCTAAGATGAAAAAAGCTACATATGGTAAAACTATGAAAGCAAAGCCTGGTAAAAAAGTTAAAAAAGCACAATTTGGAGCTGCAATGAAAGCACTTAAAGCTTTAAAAAAAACACAAGAGGCTTCTAAAATGAGGAAGTTAAAAGGAAAAAAGCCAAAACTCCCTAAAGGAATGAGTAAGGTTATAAAACAGTCAACTATAGACGATTTTTTAAAAGGACCAAAGAAAGGAAAATCTGGATTAAAAACTCCTACTAATAATGGAATGAGAGCTTTACCTAAAGCTGTTCGTAACAAAATAGGTTTTGCTCAGAAAGGTAAGACTGTAAAGAAAGCTGGATACGGTACTAAAGCTAAGAAAGCTAAAATGGGATGTAGTACTAAAAGAAAGAAAAAATAGGTATATTTGATGAAATGAAAACCAACCTATTTATAATTGGAGGACAAAGATGTGGCACCACATGGTTAACTAACCAGCTAGATCTCTGTCCTTCAGTTAATTTATTAAAACCTGTAGCTCCTGAAACTAAATATTTCTTAAATGATGAAGTTAGTCATAAAGAATATATTAGTCTTTTTGATAATAGCTCTGGAAACATACTCTTAGAGAAAGCTACAACATATATAGAGAGGCCTGATGCTGCTCTAAAGATTAAATCATTATATCCTGACGCTAAGTTAATAATATGTCTTAGGGATCCTGTAGAGAGAGCATTGTCTAATTACTTCTTCTCATACAACAATGGTTTAGAAACTAGAACGCCAGAAGAAGTGTTTTTAAATAATATTCCTGAACCAAAAATAGACTTGTCTAAGTTTTCAACTAATCCTTTTAACTATTTAGAGAGAGGGCTATACTCATATTATATATCAGAGTATTTAAAAGTGTTTCCTATAGAACAAATAATGGTCACCTTTCTGGAAGACTTTACAAGCGTTCCAGAAAGATTTTATGAAATAATTAGTTGGGTAAAAACTCATCATTACCCAAAATTAACACCTGTTGTAAAAACTTCTAATAGAAAAAAAGTAAGCCCTGATGTAGTTTCTTACCTAGAAAATTACTACATCAAGGATACTAATAAGTTAATAAAAGATTTTGATCTAGATCCGCCTTATGCCAATCAATAAACATAGTCCTTATAACATTGTAAGAATGTTTGAAGAAGAGATGGCTCATTATACAGGAGCTAAATATGCTGTTTCTGTTGACAGTTGTACCAATGCATTGTTTTTATGTTGTAAGTATCTAGAAGTGAAGAATGTAACTATACCTAGTAAGACCTACTTGTCTGTACCAATGAGTATTATACACTCAGGAGGAGATGTTATATTTGATACTAGCCCTACAGTTAATCACTGGAAAGGAATTTACCAGTTAAAACCCTACCCTATATATGACTCAGCTAAAAGACTTACTAAAGATATGTATATCGATGGCTCTTTTATGTGTCTTTCTTTTCATATTAAGAAACACTTACCTATTGGAAAAGGTGGTATGATACTCACTGATAGTCTTGAAGCAGTAGAGTGGTTTAAGAAAGCTAGGTACGAAGGAAGAAGTGAAAAGTATTACAAAGAAGATAACATTGAAACTCTTGGTTGGAACATGTATATGACACCTCAACAAGCAGCTGAAGGATTATGTCTACTACAGAGTTATTCTGTACACAATGAAGACTTTTATGAAGTTAACGGTTACAGAGATCTTACAGAGTTTAAAGTATTTAAAAACCAAAAGACAATATGCTCCACATAGTAACAGCTTTATATAGACCAAAGTTATTAAAGAAGATATATAAGAGTTTACCTGATGCACAAGATATAACTTGGCACATTGGTATATCTATAGAGGCTGAAGATAGTGCTTTATACATTCTCAACGATATAAGAGTTCACCCATATATAATAAACTGTAAGGACAAGGAATCTTGGACTAAAAGACAGGTTTGTTTAGAACATGTAACTGACGGATATTATTGTTTTCTCGATGATGATACAACTTTTCACGACCAACTGTATCAAGAGTATAAATTACTCAGGTCTTCAAAGTATAAAGGGATGGTTATTGGTGAACAAGTAAAGAAAGATGGGACCAAAAGACTTAAAGCTAACGTTCCTATGTTCTGTCAAATTGATATAGGTAATGTTATATGTCATCATTCTGCTAATGAGCATGTAAAGTTTCCCAGTGTATTAAAGAGTACACCTTCGGCCAGAGATTATGAATATTGGAGAGATGTGTATGAGTTTTATAATAATGAAGCTTTATTAATAAAAAAATCTATTTCAGTTTATAATAACTTAAGATAAACTATGAAAGTATTTTGTATAGGCTTTAATAAAACAGGAACTACATCATTAACAGAAACTCTTGAAAGACATCGTTATAAATTAGCCCCCCAAGACAAAGGTGAAAAATTAGTTTCAGATTGGGCAAAAGGTGATTTTACTAACATTATTGATCTTTGCAAAAAACATGAGGCATTTCAAGACAGACCCTTTTCTATGCCTGGAACATATAAACATTTAGATAAGGCTTTTCCTAACTCTAAGTTTATATTAAGTATAAGAGATACTCCTGATAAATGGTATAATTCATTTCTTAGGTTTCAAATTAAAATCTTTGGTGGAAAACCATCACCTGATGCTTCTATACTAAAAAGATCTCGATATTGTTATAGAGGGTGGATGTATGATGTAATGAAGAGTTTATTTAATACACTAGATGACGATTTGTACAATAAAGAAAGATTAGTTAGTGTTTACTCAAAACACAATGAAGAAGTTATAGAATATTTTAAAGATAGACCAGATGATCTACTTGTTATAAATCTAAAAGATGAAGATTCATACAAAAGATTTTGTAAGTTTCTTGACCAACGTGAAATACTTAAAAAGTTTTACCATCTTAATAAGACTACTTAATGTGGTCTTTTAACATTTTAGCATAGTCTTTATTCCACTTAGGCTCTAAATGTATATCACCTGTAGGAATCTTACCTTTCTTACGTTGGTTCTCTATATGTTCACAATGTCTTTCTATAATGTTTCTTTTACCAGGTTTATCTGTTCCTTGACCAGATTGATGATAACCTCTGCCTCCCCACATATAAAACCATGCAGCTTTCTCTTTAGGCATAGTAACATCTATTCTACCTCCTAGCTTATGTATTTTATTAGTAAGAGTCATATCTCCTCCTGCATTCTCTAGAGGGCTCTTACCTATTTGTTCCCAAACTTTTTTACTGTATACAATCCCTGAGTTTCCTACACCTGTAATTTTAGTTATTTTAGGTTCATTATAAAATACTGCAGTGTTCCAGTGTATAATGTTAGTGTCTTCTTTCCAATGATCTGCTACGTTCTGAAGATGGTTACTAAGTGCAACATCATCATCGTCCCAAACAGCTATAAGTTCTCCTTTACAACGCTCAATAGCATAGTTCTCTTTCTCTCCTATTAGTGGAAAGGTTTCATCAAGGTTATAAATAGTAACTTGTGGATGGTCAAAGATAAGTTTCTGCTTAGGATAGTCATTAACTATAACAAGTTCACACTTATCTGCTGGATAGTCTTGTATAAGAAAACTATGTAGGGCCTCCACTAATGTGTTGACCCTTCCATAGGTAATCATTTTACATGATATGAATGGTACTTCTTTCATTACCAAACGTGTATAACATCAAATGGTGATATTAGTAATACATCTTTGTCATCAGACAAAGGAATAAGTAATGCATCAGTAAGTTTAGCTGGATTAACAAGTACAATGTCTCCAGGCTTCACCATACTAACTGAATCCCCTACATCAAACACTTCAAGTCTTGACATCTTCTTGAGCATTTCTTTTTGTAACGCCTCCTTAGTGTTCTCATCCACTATTATCTTACTTTCTTCTTTCTTAGGAACATTAACATATATTCTGTTTCCTAATAGTTTTTCGTATCCTTTTTTCATCTTACTCAAATTTAGTAATTGATTCAAATCTTTTAATGTCTTCACCTTGTAAGTAAACTTCTGTTTGAAACACTTCACTCACTTTCTTCATACCAATCATTTTATTTGTTTTGGTATTGATATTAGGCACTTCTTTAACACGCTCATGGATATCATCTAACAGAACAACTAAGTTCTCGTCATCCATTCTAACAGATCTAATAATCTTAGTTATGTTAAGGCTGTCTGTAAACTCTTTAAACTCTACAGGGTCTGTATCTTGTATTGGTTCTCTTCTTGTGTAAAAAAATTGGTTTTTCATAATAAATGTTTAATTGTTAATTGTTCTCTTTTTTTATTAATTATTTCATATTTATATATATCAGATTCTACATTTGCATGTTCGTCAATAGTCAAAAGTATGATATTTTCCTTATTCATTCTAAGATGTGGATACTTATTTTTAGGAAGTATGTGATGGAAGAACGCACTTGATGGCTCTTTTCCTAAATAATCACCACTAATTTCAGACTTATGAGGTCTTTCTTTCCATATTTTAGTAAAGAATAAATGATCTTTATTGGGTTTATCAACCCTAACTGTTGGTTTTGCAGCTAGAGTTGACTTTTTTAAACCCTTAAATTGTTTGGCTAACTGTTTTTTAGGTTTGTGTTTAAAACACATATCAGATTCTGACTTAGCCCCACATACCTTACATGTCATAATTTATCAAATAATTTAGGTGCAGGCTCTATAACAACTTCTATAGACTTGGCAGCCTCATAATCAATTACAACTTCACTTTTTTTTTCTTCGACTGGTTCACCCTTTATAGTACTAATGATCTTAGCTTTTAAAGCTTCATAAAAATCAACATCTTCTAAAATGTCTTGCTTAAAATCTTCTAGGTTGTACTTTACATCGTTATATGTGTATGTCTTACCATACTTCCTACCTAGTTCATAATCATGTAAAAGTTGTAAGGTTTCACTAACTCTATCAATACCAACACCATAGATTATTTCAAACTCTGATTTTTGATAAGGAGGGCTCATTTTGTTCTTGGTAGCTTTCACTTTAGTAAGATTACCAATAACTTCTTGACCATCCTTCATTAATGATCTAGCCACTTCTATTCTTACATCAGAATAAAACTTTAGTGCATGGCCACCTTGTGTAGTTGTAGGGTTACCAAACATAACACCAATCTTTTCTCTGTATTGAGAAACAACTATTACACATGTGTTTGTGTTATGAGCTATACTTTTAATCTTTGGGTAAGCACTGCTATTTAATCTAGCTTTCTTACCTATTGCATGATCTCCTACTTCACCATCTAATACAGCTTTAGGAATTAAAGATGAGTCTGAATCTATAATAATAAGATCCACTTCACCAGTTGACATCATTTCTACTGCAATGTTGAAACCTTCTTCACCACAAGATGGTTGAGAAATAAGCATTTTAGTTGTATCAACTCCTAGGCACTCAAAGTAATTCTTGTCTACAGCATGTTCACCATCTATAAATAAAACTTTACCTCCTTGAGCCTGACAACTAGCTACAGCATGTCCACATATAGTAGATTTACCTGTACCTTCCCAGCCCATGAGTTCATACATTTTACCTCTTACAAAACCTCCAACTCCTAGAGTCCTGTAATCAAAAGCGATGCTTCCAGTAGAGAATACATCATATTCTCCTGTAGTTTTACTGTCTAATGCAAGTACAGTTCCCACACCGTATTGCTTATTTAATTTTTCTAACGCTTGTTCAAAAGTGTTAGGGGCATCTTGTTTTTTTGCCATTATTTAATTGTTTAATTGTTAATTCAAATATACGAAATATAGATAACATTGTTCTGTTATATGGTGTAAAAAAAAAGCCTCAAGATTTCTCTCAAGGCCTTTACAACAATTAAAAACAGAAATATTAAAGTTCAAATTATAACAAGAACTTCAAAGTTATAAAATAAATATCAATACTAACGTTATTTTTTATTTTTCTTTTGGATGATCTTCTATCTTCTCTGGATAAGCTCTTCTCATCCTATCTCTCCAGTACTCTGTAGTACGTTTCTGAACATATGAAAAAGTTAGACCTGTCTCTTCAACTATCTCTTTATCAGTCTTTCCCTGGTGTGTCCGTTTCAGAACTAACATCCTCATCTCCTGTGTTATCTTTGTTCCCTTTGGCATCTTCTAATATTTTTTCTAGTTCAACAATACCTAATATAAGACCTGCTTTCTCACAAGTAAGTCTACTGTCATAAACTTTATTATCTTCTGAGGGATAATAATTATTTGTCCATCCTCCTGCTTTATACATATGAGGTTGTCCAATAATTATTTGGTGCTTGACTGTAACAATAATACCATGACTATCTAATAAGTCAAAACATGATCTAGGATTAAGTTCGACTACAGACTGCACTTGATTATCAGACACACCCTTGGCTAATATGTAGTCTTTAAAAGCTTCATCTTTATCAAAGTCTTTAAAGCTTTCTGTAAGCTTATCAAACATCCATTTATGCAAGGCTTCTGTTACATTAGGATTGCTTGCTAGTAATTCTTTTGTTTTCATTTAATATTTTTTTAGTTAATGTTTCGTTTTCTATGTTAAATCCTGACCAAACTTCATATTCATCTTTCCAAGAACTTGATGATCCTATCTTTTCTTGCCAATATTCTATTAAGTCATTAGTCTTATTGAATACTCTGTATTGTAAAGATACTTCATCTCTATGTAAACCATTCTTCTTCAGTTTAATAACTTTAGGAAATAGTTCCTGAAACTCTTTAGATGTCTTTGAATACTTACCTTGTTTGATCTTATTAAAATCCTTATCAAACTTTTTATTTAGTTTATATACAACTACAACAAAACCTTCTTCATAATCATAATCTTCTATAACTTGTTTTGTTCTTTCATATTCACTATCTAAGAAATCTTTAAATAGATTAAGATCATTAGGTTTAAATAGTACATAAATACAGTCTTCATACTCAGATTCTGATAGCTCATCTTTTATATAAGCATTTATAAAACCATTGTCTCTTAGACTGTTCTTAGGAGTTTCTAGTGTTGGTACCATAAATATAGTAGTACAGGTGTTTATTCTTTTCATTTATTTCTACTTTTTAGTTCTTCTAGAGTATATAGTTTCAATACACCATAGTTAGTTCTTATTTGTTTTTTACTTTCTTCAAAGTTTCCCTTGTTAGATTTTAAGTAAGCAGTCATTATTGCTTTGATAAACTGATAATCTGTCATATCTAAATGCATGTTCTTGTTACACCAGCCTTTACCTACACCAAATGCACCAGGAATAGCGTCACCACTATCACCTATTACAACTTGAGAAGCTATAGCTAGTCTACTTTCTTTTGGAGAGATGGACTTAAACTCTCCTAGAGTATCCTTAAAGCTTCTATAATTATAAAAAGGTATGTTAGGACAATTATAGAACACATCTTTGTCCATAGCTGCTACAATACACTTACCTTCACTTACTATTGTGGCATCATACACATAGTCATCAGCTTCTGCTCCTACAGAAGGTATAGCACCAAGTTCTTCTAACATATAATCTGCAATAATTGGAATTAATGCATTCTTTTCTTTTCTATTAGATTTATACTCAGGAAATATATCATATCTGAAGTTGTTACCACCCCCTATAAATATAAAAGTGTTTTTTATATTATAAAATTCTTCTATATTGTTCTGTATTTCTTGAATTTTAGTTCTAGTTCTATACTTAGCCTCTTCTACTCTGTCTTCTTCTGTTGGAAAATCTAATATAGAGTCTTCAGGAAAGTAACTAGCAAAATACATTATACTATCTGCATCTATAATTAGTACTCTCTCTGTCTCATCATATTTATTAGGGCAGTTCTTCACCACCCTAATAACTATTTCATCCCCACCTGTAGTGGGTGCTGTTTTCATCTTTCCAGATATCATTCTGCTGAGTTATTTAAATATTCTATATAAGCTATTTCTCTTTTCAAATATTCAAGAGCCTTGTTCAGATCTTGTATCTCGTTATCTTTTTTACCAGCTCTAGTAACATATTTAATTATGTTACCACGAGTAAAATTTAATTGATATATTTGGCAAAAATCTATTACATCTCCAGAATCATCTGATAAATTAGCCTTGTAGTAATCTGGTTCTATGTTTTTATTGTTCTTCATTTGTTTTTATTTTTTTATTTAAATTTTTTTTAACTGAGTAGCCATTTCTTCGTAAAAGATTAGCAGCTTTTTTTATCTCTCTTTGTTTGATTCTGTAGTGTTCAAAAATTGAATTACTTATTGTCATGTTATTTATTTTTATTTATTAATTAATATGCTAAACATCCTTTAATTTCCCATTTACCATCTCTTTCTTTAGATGATTTCTTGTAATTAATTTCAGCTACCTTGTTTGGTTGTTCTGTTATTCTTTTATTTATTGTTACAGTTAATTTCCAATCAGGGTTCTTCTCAACGAGCTCTCTTGCTTTCTTGATAGCGTCTCCTTGCTTCAGTTCTGAAACTACAACATTGCCCCATTCAGGATGAGTAACTTCATACTTCGTAACCCACTTTCTAGTTCCGTTTGCAGGATAGTTAGTCACTGTTGTTTTGGTTTTCATATCATTTCCTATTGGCTTCTGAATACAAAGTGCCCAAGCTGATTCATGCTTAGATGGCTCTTCGTCACCATAAAACTTTTCTTTAGATACTGATTGTATACCTTGTGCATTATGCCAACTACCATTATAATAGTCATAACCAAGTTCTTCTCTATCTGAATCTTGCAACTTTTTAAATGCAGTTCTTAAATCTCTTCCTGTAATTGTGTCTTCTTTATGTATTGCTCCCATGTTTATTTTGGTTTTTTTAATTTACGTTCTAATTGTGTTTTTTCGTTGTGGCATGTTGTACAAAGTGTTTGTAGGTTATCCACCTCACAAAACAATCTATCTACAAAAGCAGGAAGGTCTTTTGAACAGTTAAGACTACCAGCAGGTTTTATATGATCAATGTTCACTTCATCGCTTTTAAACCAATCAGTACATTTTTTACATTGATATTCCCACTTCTGTCTTTTGTTCTTTCCTTTGTATGCTCTTCTAGATTCTTGCTTACATTGTGCTACAGGTTTCCACCATCTACTCTTTTGCCTAAGAGCACTTCTTATCATTGACCAGAATGCTGCTTCTGTCATTGTTTCAGCATTTCTAGTTCTAGGTACTCTTGGTTTTTTTACTTTCTTTGCCATAATTTTAAATTAAAGGGTTGTAACAAATTTAATTAAAATATTACAACCCCTAATTAA
>Ga0208814_1001139_pt1 | contig 13089 bp, 21 predicted proteins | sample MalvirAntarct_55_FD_184253 | JGI IMG/M metagenome (GOLD analysis project Ga0208814, IMG submission 184253) | Marine viral communities from the Global Malaspina Expedition - Malaspina viral metaG Antarct_55 (SPAdes) (version 2) | ecosystem: Environmental > Aquatic > Marine > Oceanic | place...
CCTAATGATGGTACTAGAATGACAGCTAGTGTAGGAGGCGTGATCCCTGATCAAGAAATCATGAACTATGCAAATGGCGGCAGGATTAACTATGGTAATGGTTCACCAAGAGGACCTAATGAGCCGGAGGGCGATGATTTCTTAAACGAACTAGAATTTAAATTTAATAACATTGATGATGTAACTATCGATGACACACCAATTACATATGATGATAGTAAATCTAAAATTGCACAAGTTGCAGATTTAGCAGACCCAAGAAACCTTCCATACTACGCAGACATGGCAGCACAAGCTGCATTAAGAGTTGGTGAGTTTGGTGCAAGAGTATTACCTGCAACAGGTGAATTAATTTCTGATGTATTACAAAAACCAATGTTTAAAGTTAAATCATCTTATTTAAGAGAAGACGCTGGTGAGATACTTGACTATGGTGAAACAACACAAGAAGATAATGTTAAATTTGTAGGTGGACCTATATTTAAAAATTTTTTAGAAAACATAACACCTACATCTACAGAAAAATTTGTGGGCCTTGATACACTTATCAATGAAGAAAAAAAGAAAATGATAGCAAGAGGTAGTTCATCAATGCCAGTTAAAGTTGCGGAAACAGCGTCACTTGGTGCAGAGTTAGTAGCACCAATATTTCCAGGTTTAAAATTAATAAAAGCTTTTGGTAAAGCAAGAGGAATTAATAAATCAAAAGCTGAAACAACAAAATTAATAGAACAAGAGATTGATACATTAGCTAAAGCTGAAGGTATGGACCGAAGAGAATTTTTACAAGTAAGTGGTGCAGTTGGAACAGTGGCCCTTGCTAAACTATTAGGTATATCAAGTGAGTTACCTAAAGTTGCAAAAGTTGCTGAAAAAGTTGTAAGCACTGGTCCAACAACTCCGGCATATTTTTTAAACTTAGTTGCAAAAATTAAAAACCTAGGTACCGACATAACTCAAACAGGTGCTTTAGTAGAAAGACAAACAGTTATAAAATACAAGGATTATGAAATGACAACTGATACTGCAACCGGTAAAATTGAAGTTGTAAGACTAAAAGTAGCCGATGACGCTGATAACGCTGGTTATTATGGTGGACCCTTAACCGAAGAAACTTACATGAGTTTTTCACCCGGTGAAACTATTATTGGTAAAAATGGTCAACCTATTAAAACACTAGAAGAATATGACGAAGGTACTGCATTTATAAGAAGTGATCGTGCTAATGCAGGGGAAATTGTTGATGAGTCATTTGACATTTCTGAAGACGTTATTAAAGACGGAACTAAATTTGAAGATAATTTAAGTGACTTTGGAGAATGATTAAAAAGTTGACAACGACAATCCCTCCTTTAAAAGGTCCTAGCTCACAAGGGTTGAAAGTTCCCTTAAAACAAGTTAAAACAATTACAAAAGGAAAAATAAATGGCCGAAATAGACAAAGCCCTACCAAACGTAAATAATGCAGTTGAAGTTGAGAGACCAGAATTAGAAGTTGATCTTATAGATCAAGGTACTGAGTCTGACATGCCTTTTGAGGTTACTCAATTAGAAGATGGTGGTGTTGAATTAGATTTTGAACCAGGTATGTCTAAAATTCCTGGAACAGAAAATCACTTTGACAATTTAGCAGAATTATTACCAGACGATATTTTAGATCCTATCGGATCTGAAATGCAATCTAATTACACAGATTACAAATCATCAAGAAAAGATTGGGAAGATAGTTATGTAAAAGGTTTAGATCTTTTAGGTTTTAAATATCAAAACAGAGCAGAACCTTTTCAAGGAGCAAGCGGTGCAACACATCCTGTTCTTGCAGAAGCTGTAACACAGTTTCAAGCAGGAGCTTACAAAGAATTATTACCAGCAGACGGACCAGTTAGAACACAAATTTTAGGAACAGTTGATCAAGAAAAAGAACAACAAAGACAAAGAGTAGAAGATTTTATGAATTACCAAATTATGGATGTCATGAAAGAATATGAACCAGAATTTGATCAAATGTTATTTCATTTACCACTAGCAGGTTCAACATTTAAAAAAGTTTATTATGACGATTTATTGGGACGAGGTGTTTCAAAGTTTGTCCCAGCAGATGATTTAGTCGTTCCGTATTCTGCTACTTCATTAGAGGATGCGGAAGCGATTATTCATGTTATTAAAATATCAGAAAACGATTTAAGAAAACAACAGGTTAATGGTTTTTACAGAGATGTAGAATTAACTAAACCTGGAGAAACTGAAGATAAAATTTCTCAAAAAGAAAGAGAATTAGATGGGACAAGAAAAACAGGAAAAACAGAAGACATGTACACTTTATTGGAGTGTCATATTAATTTAGACATCGAAGGGTTTGAAGACATGGGACCCGATGGCGAACCAACAGGAATTAGACTTCCTTATATTGTAACAATAGAAGAATCTACACGAGAGGTTTTATCTATAAAAAGAAATTATGATGAACAAGATCCTTTAAAAAAGAAAAAAGATTATTTTGTACATTTTAAATTTTTACCAGGTTTAGGTTTTTATGGTTTCGGTCTAATCCACATGATAGGTGGACTGTCTCGTACGGCGACCGCGGCTCTAAGGCAGCTCTTGGATGCCGGAACGCTATCTAATCTGCCAGCTGGATTCAAACAAAGGGGAATAAGAATAAAAGACGAAGCAAAACCAATTCAACCCGGAGAATTTAAAGATGTAGATGCTCCTGGTGGAAATTTAAGAGATGCTTTTTTTCCTTTACCATATAAAGAACCTAGTCCTACATTATTACAACTAATGGGTATTGTAGTTCAAGCTGGTCAAAGATTTGCAGCTATTGCTGATATGCAAGTAGGGGACGGTAATCAAGGTGCTGCAGTTGGCACAACTGTTGCATTATTAGAACGTGGTTCACGTGTTATGTCCGCAATTCATAAAAGATTATATTCCTCATTAAAACAAGAATTTAAAACATTAGCAAATGTATTTAAAACATATCTACCTCCCGAATATCCATACGATGTTGTAGGAGGTGAAAGAAATATTAAATTAACAGATTTTGATGACAGAATAGATGTTATTCCAGTTGCAGATCCTAATATTTTTTCTATGTCACAAAGAATTACAATTGCACAAACTGAATTACAATTAGCAACTTCTAATCCTGAGTTACATAATATGTACACAATTTACAGAAAAATGTATGAGGCATTAGGTGTAAAAGATATAGATAATATTTTACCACCACCGGCACCACAAGAACCTAAAGATCCTGCGTTAGAACATATAGATGCATTAACTCAAAAACCTTTTAAAGCGTTTAGAGGACAAGATCATCAAGCACATATGACAGCTCATTTAAATTTTATGGAAACTAATTTAGTTAGAAATAATCCACCAGTTATGGTTTCAATACAAAAAAATATTTTAGAACATATTTCTTTAATGGGACAAGAACAAGTTGAAATGGAATTTGCGGAACAACTTCAACAAATGCAAATGATGCAACAACAATCACAAATGAATCCACAAATGCAAAAACAAGTAGAAGAACAAATGAAACAATTATCTATGACTATTGAAGCAAGAAAAGCGGTATTGATTGCTGAGATGACAGAAGAATTTATGAAGGAAGAGAAAAGAATTACATCACAATTTGATTCAGATCCTTTATTAAAACTAAAATCACGAGAAGTTGATCTTCGTGCAATGGAAAATGATCGTAAACAACAAGAAATGAAGATAAAACAAGAACTTGAAAGAGCCAAACTTGTTCAAGATCAATCTTCTACCGATCAAAAACTAAATCAAAACGAAGAATTAGCAGGTTTAAGAGCTGAAACGTCTATTGAAAAACAAGAAATGGCAAATGAAAACAGATTAATACTTGCTAACATGAAATCAAATAGGTAAAAGGATATTATTATGATGAATTATAAAAAATCTAAAAAAGTTGTTATGCCAGAACAAGCAAAAATAGTTGACTCTAGATCAGAAACAAGTTTTAGAGGAAAAAATTTTATTGCTAAAGGTGATAAAAACCCTGTTAAAGGAACTGGTGCTGCAAGAAAACAAAAAGACGTAACCTGGTACTAACATGTGGTTTTCGGCAATTAAATTAGCCGTCTCTGCTGGTAGTAAAATTTACGCTAACAAGCAGAAGACTAAAATGGCAATGTCAGATGCACAATTAATGCATGCGTCCCGTATGGCATCTGGAGAAGAAGCTTACCAAGGTAAATTGTTAGAAGCCCGTCAATCAGATTGGAAAGATGAGGCAGTTTTAATAATTTTAAGTTTACCCATAGCAATCCTGGCATGGGCAGTCCTAAGTGACGATCCGACAGCAATGGACAAAGTAAAATTGTTTTTTGAAATGTTTTCAGAGCTTCCAAAATGGTTTACAAATTTATGGATACTTGTTGTTGCAAGTATTTATGGTATAAAAGGAACACAAATATTTAAAGGAGGAAAAAAATGAGAAAAGACTATAGACAAAACAAAATGGGTGGCGGTATGATGCGACCTATGTATGAATCAGGTGGTAAAACTTTAAAACCTGTTGATAAGAAAAAAAATAAAGGACTTGCAAAACTACCGACTGCAGTAAGAAATAAAATGGGTTTTAAAAAAAATGGGGGTAGTATATAATGGCTAAAACGGGATTATACGCTAACATTCATGCTAAAAAAAAAAGAATTGCTGCCGGCTCAGGTGAAAAAATGAGAAGCCCCGGTACTAAAGGTGCACCAACTGCAGCTAATTTTAAAAGAGCAGCTAAGACAGCTAAACCTATTAAAAAGAAAACGTAATGGCAAGCGCAGCTTGGACTAGAAAAGAAGGTAAATCACCTTCTGGCGGTTTAAATGCTAAAGGTCGTGCAAGCTATAAAGGTGGCACTTTAAAAGCACCTACTAAATCTAAAACAAGTTCAAGACGTAAATCTTTTTGTGCTAGAATGAAAGGCATGAAAAAGAAATTAACTTCTGCTAAAACTGCAAGAGATCCAAACAGCAGAATAAATAAATCATTAAGAAAATGGGATTGTTAATATGGAAATTAAAAAAACAAAGATAAAAAAAGTAATTAAAGGTTTAAACAAAGCTTCTAAATTACACGCAGGTCAAGCTAAAACATTAAAAGGAGTTTTAAAAAAAAATGGAAATAGAAAGACTACTAAAAGCAATTAATATTAAACTTGATAATTTAACTATTCATGTAACAACAGGTGTTGACACCATGGAAAATTACAAGTATATATTAGGACAAATAAACGCCCTAGAGGCAACTAAACAGGAAATCTCTAACCTGCTAGATAACAAGGAGCAAGAAAATGAAGGAACAGTCATCGATATTGGGGACTACAACTCCAAAAATAACACTACCAACTAAAAATTTAGTTGGCGTAAAAAAATCAGAAAAAAAAGAAGTTACAAAAGAAGAAACAAAATTACCACAACCAACTGGTTGGAGGATGCTTGTTTTACCTTTCAGAATGAATGATAAAACAAAAGGCGGAATCTTATTAGGAGGTGAAACTATAGACCGACAACAAGTAGCATCACAATGCGGAAACGTACTTGCGATGGGAGATGCTTGTTACATGGATAAAGATAGATATCCAAATGGTCCATGGTGCAAGGTTGGGGATTGGGTAGTCTTTGCTCGTTATGCAGGATCTCGTATTGAGATTGATGGCGGAGAAGTACGTCTTCTAAATGAAGATGAAGTTTTAGCAACCGTAGAGGATCCAAAAGATATCCTCCACAAATATTAACATAGGAAGGACACTATGCCAGAAGCAAATACAATAAAAAAAGATGAAGTAATGGTAGATATAGATACTTCAGGTCCAGAGACCGAGGTTAATTTACCAGAAGAAGATATAAAAGAAGTAAAACAGGAAACAAATGAAACAATTATTGAAAACACTGCTGAACCTAAAAACGCATCTGCGGAACCTAGTGAGCAGTCTAATGTTCAAGAAGGCGAACAAAAAGAAGACGAAAAATTAGAAGACTATAGTCAAGGTGTTCAATCACGTATTGCAAAACTTACTCGTAAGATGAGAGAAGCAGAACGTAGAGAACAAGCTGCTACTCAGTATGCAAAAGCTGTAGAAGAAAAAAGAAAAATTGCGGAATCAAAATATGAGCAAGTAAATAATGATTACGTAAAACAATTTGATACTAGAGTTACTACTGGAATGGATTCAGCGCAAAAAGAACTTGCGACAGCTATTGAAACAGGAGATGCAGCAGCACAGGTAGAAGCAAATAAAAAAATTGCTACACTATCAATTGATGCCGCTAGATTAAATGTTTTAAAAGATTCAAAACAAACTGTGGTTGAACAACCATCAGCAAATTTGTCTCAAGATCAAAACTATCAAAGACAGACACCACAATCTTTACCTACACCAGACCCACAAGCAGAATCTTGGGCTTCTAAAAACAGTTGGTTTGGTCAAGATAGAGCAATGACATTTACTGCCTTTGAAATTCATAAAGACTTAGTAGATAGTGAGGGTTATGACCCTAAATCAAACGAATATTATGCAGAAATAGACAAAAGAATAAAAGTTGACTTTCCACATAAATTTGGTAATACTGTAACAAATACGTCTAGGCCTGTTCAGTCAGTTGCTTCTGCGAATAGAAGTGTAAAACCAGGACGCAAAACTGTGAGACTCACATCATCACAGGTAGCGATAGCTAAAAAATTAGGTGTGCCACTAGAAGAGTATGCAAAACAAATAAAACTCACGGAAGGAGCATAAGCATATGACAAACGAAAACGAAAAAAAAGTAACTTCACGTGCGAGTCAAACTAGGTCTAAAACTGAAAGACCACAAGTATGGACTCCCCCATCTTCTCTAGATGCACCGACTGCGCCGGATGGATTCCGACACAGATGGATACGAGCAGAAAGTTTAGGGTTTAACGACACTAAAAATATTTCTGGAAGATTAAGATCTGGTTATGAATTGGTTAGAGCCGATGAATACGAAGATTCTGATTATCCCGTAGTCACTGATGGTAAATACGCAGGAGTGATTGGAGTAGGTGGCCTTGTACTCGCAAGGGTGCCCGAAGAAATCGCGAAATCAAGAACTGAGTACTTTCAAAAACAAGCACAAGGTCAAGATGAAGCTATAGAAAACGATTTAATGAGGGAAGAGCACAAGAGTATGCCAATCAATGTTGAAAGGCAGTCTCGCACAACCTTCGGTGGCAAAAAGTAAATATACTTTAACCAACGAATTAAATTAAACCGAACTGGAGGCCCTAACGGGCAGGTTCATAAGGAGATAAAACTATGGCTAATAGACAAACAGCAGGATATGGTTTTAGACAATCTGGGACGTTAGGTAATACACCTGCAACTCAAGGTCTTTCTAAATACTTTATCGATGCCGCAGTGAACGTAGATTTGTTCTACGGACAAGCAGTGGCAATTACGGCCGGTTATGTTGTTACAGCAGAAGATGCTGCAACAGCGGAATCAATTGGTGTTTTATATGGTATCTTTTATGAGGATGCGTCAACGTTGAAACCAACGTTTAACAATCATTATAATGGTCCTATAACACCCGCAACAGCGAAAGATGGAGGAGACATCGTTGCATATGTAAACGATAATCCTTTTCAAGTATATACAGTAGCAACAGACGCAGCAGTAGCTTCAACTATTGCAGGCGCTCATGCTAAAATCTTGGATACATTTAGTGGAGCTGCCAATACTGGTGGAAGCACTACAACAGGTATGTCATCTAACTCGCTAGATATCGCGGCAACACATGCAACAAATAACACTTGGAGACTATTAAGAGGTATTGAAGACCCTGAAAACGGGGACTTAACTGCAGCATTTTGTAATGTTGAAGTTGTTCAAAATTTGAACCAATTTATTGATAGCTCTGGAACATAATAACGAATAGGAGATAAATTATGGCAATATCAAGAACACAACTCGTAAAAGAGTTAGAGCCAGGATTGAATGCACTATTCGGCCTGGAATACAATAGGTATGATAATCAGCATGCTGAGATTTATACTAACGAATCATCTGACAGAGCTTTTGAAGAAGAAGTAATGTTAAGTGGTTTCGGAAACGCAACAACTAAGTTTGAGGGTTCTGGAGTAAACTATGATTCTGCACAAGAATCGTTTACAGCTAGATATACTCATGAAACTGTTGCTTTAGCATTTGCTTTGACAGAAGAAGCTATCGAAGATAATCTCTACGATAAAATTTCTTCTAGATATACAAAAGCTTTAGCAAGATCTATGAGTAACTCAAAACAAGTGAAAGCAGCAGCACCACTAAATAATGGTCTACCTACGGCAGACGCATTTGATTCAGGGGATGCTGTTTCTTTATTTAACACTTCTCACCCAACTGTAAGTGGGACTGTTGTTAAAAACACTTTAACTACACAAGCAGACTTAAATGAAACTTCATTAGAACAAGCATTGATTGATATCGCTGCTATGACTGATGAAAGAGGTTTAAGAATTGCAGCTAAAGCAGTCAAAATGATTGTTCCATCTGCAAATCAGTTTCAAGCTGAAAGACTTATGAAGTCTCAAGGTAGAACTGCTACTGCTGATAATGACATTAATGCAATCGCATCAATGGGAATGATTCCTCAAGGTTACAGAGTGAACAATTACCTAACTGATACTGATTCATTTTACATTATCACTGATGTACCAAACGGTATGAAAATGTTCACAAGAACTCCATTGACAACTGCAATGGAAGGTGACTTTGATACTGGTAACGTTAGATACAAAGCTAGAGAAAGATACTCTTTTGGAGTTTCTGACTTTAGAGGTATCTTCGGTGTTGAAGGTTCGTAAGCAATAAAACTTTTTGTGGCCGGACATGTTTCGGCCACATTTAATTAATAGAAAGAAAAACTAATGAAAAAAACTTCCATAAATATCTGGGCCTATAGTCATCATGCTAAATTTAATATTGAACATGCTGAGGATACAGCTGAAAGTGTTGAAAAAGCAATACTTGACAAACTAGGAGAAAACAGTATAGTTTGGGAGCATCTCGGAAACAGCTATAATGATGAGATAAATCGAATAACCTATGAGGAGGTTAATGATGATACAAGACCTATACAAAGCAAAAAGGTCCTTGGAGTTGAAGTGGGAACAGGAGCATCTATCTAATGGTAGGTACACTCTTGATATGGTTAGGCTTGACGATAAAATCAAGCAAGTCATTACTGAAATTAAGCTTGAAGAAGCTGAAATCGCTCACAGGCAGAATAACGTTGAAGGCGTTGCTCCGCAAGTTTCTGTAGCTACTTAGAACAAAAGCTACATCGCTAAAATCGCACTTTTACTGTAGGATCTCTTGCACTCTATTTAAAAATAGAATATAATTTACACACTATATATAAAAAAAACTTTGAATGTAGACGCGTATAGTCGACACCCTAGGGACTACATTTAAATATTCTAGGAGGAATATAAACATGGCAGCGACAACATTTACAGGGATCGTTCGTTCAGAAAACGGATTCTCTGATATAACAAAAAGCTCAACAACAGGTGCAGTAACTACTAACTCTACTTATTCAACTAACGTTTCAGTTGGTGGTACATCTACACTTATAGGTGAAGTTTATGGTAGTAACATTGCGCCAACTGTAACGGGTCAAACAGTAACTGCAAAAGCTACAGCAAGTACAAATACATATGTTGCAGGTATTAACGTTAACCCTTACACAGGAGCAAATGCTCAGGTAACAACTTTACCAGCGGCAACTTCAGGAGTTATAGTGATACATTCTCAATCAGTTGATACAACTGGTGGAACAGCTACTTTAATTTTTGATTGTGGAGGAAGTGATGTTCTTGAAACAGGTTCTGTATTTGAATCTAGAGCAAGTAATGCAGTAACTTTTGATACTTCAACAGCTAACGAAACAAGATTAACTTATACTCCAGCCAATGCGGCAACTAATTTAATGAGTATTGGTTCACAAATAATATTTACATGTGTAACAACAGGTAAATGGCATGTGTCAGCTAGACTAAGATCTATAGGTGCTGGAACAACTGGAACTTTTGTATTCGCAGCGTAATAATAATAATTAACTAGAGTGGGGCTTTGGCCCCACTTAGTAATCTTGATTAAGGAGGGATTATGGCAGACGTAGTAACAGGACCAACTATCATGCAAGAAAATGATGTTAGAGTGGTTATAAAAATAGTAAATCAATCAGACGGAACAGGAGCAACAACTATATTTGGAGACGTGTCAGCAATGGCAACTAATGTAGAAGGTCAATCTTGTTTACACTTAGTAATACAAAGACTTTGGTTTTCATGTGATACAGGTAATGGAGGAGACTCTTTTGCTCGTTTAGATGAAGAAGATAATAATGGTGATATACCTATTATTGGTTTAACAGGAACAGGTTATTGGGATTTTAGAGAATTTGGTGGATTAAAAACTGACAAATCAGCTAACAGTAATCAAAGTGATGTTAATCTTGTAGTTGCAGCTGCAGCAGATGCAGGCAACATGTATACAATAGTAGCAGAATTTAAAAAATTATATTAAGGAGTAACTTATGGCCAACACAACGTCAGGCACAGTTACTTTTGATAAAACTTTTGCTGTTGATGAAATAATTGAAGAGGCTTATGAAAGAATAGGTCTACAAGGTGTTTCAGGATATCAATTAAAAACAGCTAGAAGATCTTTAAACATTCTTTTTCAAGAATGGGGTAATAGAGGTTTGCATTATTGGGAAGTAGATGAGGCAGATATTAACCTTGTTGAAGGTCAAGCTGAGTATATTTTTTTTAGAGCAACTTCAGATGGAACAAGCGCAGTAACAAATCCTGCAGATACTTATGGAGTAGCAGATGTACTTGAGGCAACTTTAAGAACAAATAGAACTGCAGTAAATCAAGCAGATTCAGGGCTAACTAAAATAGCAAGATCAGCTTATTCCGCATTAGCAAATAAAAATTCTAAAGGTACACCTTCACAATATTTTGTTCAAAGGTTCGTGGACAAAACTACATTTACAATTTATCCAACACCAGATTCAACTAGCGCTGCTAAAGCTATTAATTTTTTTTATATTAAAAGAATACAAGATGTAGATTCAACTTACACAGATGCAACAGATGTACCTTATAGATTTGTACCATGTATGGCATCAGGGTTAGCTTTTTATTTATCTCAAAAATATGCACCACAATTAGTTCAACAAATGAAATTACTTTATGAAGATGAATTAGCAAGAGCTTTAGCTGAAGATGGTTCTCCAGCTAGTTCATTTATAACCCCTAAAACTTATTACCCTAATATATAATGGCATACGCATCAGGAAAATACGCAAAAGCAATATCAGATAGATCTGGAGCAGAGTTTCCTTATAATGAAATGGTAAAAGAATGGAATGGCGCTTTAGTCCATATATCAGAATTTGAATCTAAACAACCTCAACTTCAATCAAGAGCTTTTGCCGCTGATCCTCAAGCATTAATAAATGCCAGACCTGCTAGAACTGAATTTAAAACTCCTATAATTTTAAAAGATAATCCTTTTACTACTTCAGCAAACTTAACTTCAGTGCTTGTTTCTATAACTCAAGACTCACGTGGAATTAATAATAATCCTTTTCAAACAGGAGACGCTATTAGATTTACGAAAGTCAAAAATCAAGTGGGAGGAGTAGCAATAAATACTTTTGAATTAGAAACTACTTTAGCCACAACTATAAGTTCTTCTGATACTAGTATAACCTTAACAGATGCTTCTAATTTTCCAACTAGTGGATATATTGTTATTGAAAAAACTGTAACTGCTGGAACAGGTGTTGACCCTTTATTAGTAGGTACTTTTCAAAATGAAACTATTCAATATACAGGTAAATCAAGTAATACATTAACTGGCTGTACTAGAGGGACATCGGCTCCAATTCAAGGATCGACTCCTTTGGCCACAACAGCAGGAGCACATAATTTAGGTGCAAAAATTTTTGGATCGTATATAATAACTAGAACAACAAGTTCTGTTACAATTAATGGAGTATCTACATCATATAGTTTTTCATTTACTTTTGGTTTAGTTTCTTCAGCTAGTAGTGCAGAAGTTGGCGGAGGGGTTTTAGTCTTTGCAGGACCAATAAACCAGAGAGGATAATATGTCAGGAATTAGTTACTCAGATCTTAGAACAAATATTAGAAGTTACACAGAAGTTTCTAGTACAGTATTAACTGATGCTGTTATTGAAAATATTGTTCTTAACGCAGAATATAAAATTTTTAGAGATGTGCCTGTTGATGCATATAGAAAAATAGCTCAAGATAATCTTGTTCTTAATCAAGAACACGCTCAAGTTCCAGCAGGAGCTTTATTTGTAAGAGGTGTACAAGTTGCTGATTCTACATCAGCATTTAATAATCCTATATGGTTAGAAAAAAAAGATGTTACATATTTAGATGAATTTAATGGTTCACGTGCTACAGGAAGACCTAAATTTTATTCAATGCAAGGTGGAGCAACAGGTAATACAAATACTACTTCAGGAGCAATTTTTTTATCTCCAATACCAAACGCTACATATGTGTTTAAAGTACACTATAACGTAATGCCTGCTAAATTAGCAGCTTCTAGTAATGAAACTAATTTTATAAGTTTAAACTTTCCAAATGGTTTATTATATGCATGTTTAGCTGAAACTTATGCTTTTTTAAAAGGACCAATGGATATGCTACAATTATATGATGGAAAATATAAAGAAGAAGCTCAAAAATTTGCACTAGAACAGACAGGTAGAAGAAGAAGAGACGATTATGCAGACGGTACAATTAGAATGAAAATTGAATCTGCAACACCGTAAAAATAAATGGAAAATTAATTAAAAAAGAGTATAATAAATTATGGCATCAACATTTACAGATTTAGGTATAGAATTAATGGCAACTGGCGAGAACGCCGGTGTTTGGGGAGATAAAACTAATAGTAATTTAAACATTGTTAATACAGCAATCGCTGGTTATGTAGAACAATCTATTGCTGGTTCTGCTGCTACTACAGCGCTATCTATTGCAGAT
>Ga0208814_1001143_pt1 | contig 13059 bp, 11 predicted proteins | sample MalvirAntarct_55_FD_184253 | JGI IMG/M metagenome (GOLD analysis project Ga0208814, IMG submission 184253) | Marine viral communities from the Global Malaspina Expedition - Malaspina viral metaG Antarct_55 (SPAdes) (version 2) | ecosystem: Environmental > Aquatic > Marine > Oceanic | place...
CACGCCTGAGGCCATTGCTGTGGTGGCGAAGCAGTATGGTGCATATGTTTCGGTCAACGGCGATGACGTTAGTCATTCAGATTACTTATATTTGATCGATCGTGATGGCCGGGTGCGGCGTTTGTACGATCAACAAGCTGGCGTTGACGCTATCGTGAAAGAGGCGAAAGTCTTGATGCAGGAACCTCGGGAGGGTGTATGAAAGGCTGTTTGCTGGCGGGCGCTTTGCTACTAATGAGCGGTGCGGTATGGGCTGAGGCGAGTGCAGTGCCAGCCAAATCGCTTACGTCTGTTAAGCCGCAGATTATTGCGCGTGATGCCTGGGTGCGTGAAGTGCCTCCGGTATCGCCGGCCGCTGCGCTGTTTGTCACTTTGCATAATGCAGGCGCTAAGGCAGTAGCCATTACAAAGATGAGCAGCCCTGTGGCAGAGCGCGTGGAGTGGCACGACATGAGTATGGCGGATGGCCATATGCGCATGTCGCAGCGCCACGTCATTGAGCTGCCAGTGGGTGATACGACCCTTGCACCCGGCGCTAGCCATTTGATGCTGCTGAACTTGCGCCAACCATTGCGAGTGGGTGACTCAGTGCCTGTGCGTTTGAGTTTAGCGAATGGTGAGGTGCTAGCACTGAATGCTACGGTGCGCGCGACACAGCCTAATAAGCAGGCTCCGCATGAGCACTGAGGACGTAAATTCGTTGCGCTACTCTGCTGAAGCCACGTTGGCGCGCTTTAAGGCCAAACTCGGCTTTCTCTCGAAGCCAAAAATTTCTCTGGCACCAAATGCACATTGGAATGGCGAGACTTTTCGCAACCATGGCAAGTACATCAAGCATGATGCTTGGGCAGCCTTACGCTGGCTGCGAACTCGCCAGCCTGAGCAATGGCCGCAATGGGTAGACTCCGAGCCAACGGCAAAACCAACGGCATGCCACAGCGAGCAAATCGCCGACTGGCGCGTGACTTACGTCAATCACGCCACCGTGCTGGTGCAAATTGGGCCATGGAACTTACTTACTGATCCTGTTTGGTCGGACCGCGTTAGTCCTGTCACCTTTGCTGGTCCCAAGCGCGTGCGCAGTGTTGGTATCGCACTCGATGACCTCCCGCCAATTCACGCTGTATTACTAAGCCATGACCACTATGATCATCTCGATATTCGCACCTTGATGTGGCTGCATGAGCGCGATAAACCGATGATCGTCACGGGCCTAGGCGTTGATGCAGTGCTTAAAGCGCATGGCATCGATACTGTGATGGCGCTGGATTGGTGGCAGTCAGTAACGCTCGGGCCACTGGAACTATTTTTCTTGCCGGCACAGCATTTCTCAGGCCGTGGAGCGCGTGATCGTAATCGCACGTTATGGGGTAGCTTGCTGGTGCGCAGCTCGGCGGGCTCGCTATATTTTGCCGGCGACACGGGCTATGGCCCGCACTTTCAATCGATCTATGAGCACTTTGGTGCACCTAGATTGGCGCTATTGCCTATCGGCGCGTATGAACCTCGTTGGTTTATGGGGCCGGTACATATGGATCCCGCCGATGCCGTACGTGCGCATCAAGATTTACAGGCGATATATTCACTGGGTATTCATTTCAATACCTTTCAGCTCACCGATGAGGCGATTGATGCACCTGTCATTGCGCTAAAGACTGAGCTAGCGAAGCAGGGCGTTAACACTGCTTATTTTGGCGTGCTGAGTGAAGGTGAAAGCCGGTCGGCTTAAGTCGACTTTCGATACCAAAGGTCAAGCGCGGCATCGTGTAGGGCGCCGCGTTGAGCGTTGTTTGGTAGCCAAGCTTGGTGCGACAAACTGGCCTGCTGCATGAAGTCAAACCAGGTTAGATGGCGCCGTAGTACGCGAGTATGTCGATGCGGTAGCAGTGGGTTGAATAGCCCTAATGGATTGAATAATTGCCTTGGATTTTTCTTCATCCACATCCATGAACCCATTTCGAGCGTAAAGGGTAGGAAGGTGTGAGTGGGCTGGCATTCGCGCAGCTCATCATATAAGTAGTCCCAGACATCTCCATGCGTGGTGTAGCTCAACGACTGCGGTTCAATGGCATAAAAGTCGTGGTGCGGATAAGTTCGCTGAAACAGCTCATTCAGCGCATAGGCCTCGGCAAGCTGAGGAAAGGGTTGATGGCTGCGTGCGTAAGGAAACCAGAGTCTGTCTTGAAAGCCAAAGCCGGAATGGCAGTCGACAGCCATGGAAAACGGATGGCTGTGCAAGCGCTCGCGAACGACACGAAATAGTGCCTCTGCCTCTGGCGCTAATGCCTCGTTGGCATGACCGCGAAACCAGGGCAGGCGAGAGCTTAGGCGTTGGCCGCCGAGTGGCCAAGGTACGCGGTGCTCAGCATCGATAGGCGCATGGCGCATCAGATCAATGCCATCGGGGTTGGCTCGTGTGCCACGTAAGAATCCGCCGGGATTGACGATGGGCACAAAAACTAGCCGTACCTTTTCCAGCAGGCTGTGCAAGCTGCTATCCCAGCTGAGGCGTTGAACTAAGTTATTAAGGTAGGCAATCAACACTTGGCTGCCGATACGCTCGACGCCATGCACTCCGCCGAAATAGCCAATCGCCGGCGCATCGAGTCGGCGTGTACCAAGGCTTAAGCACCACAGTGGCAGGGTTTGGCCATCACACTGAATGTGGGTGACGATTTCAGGGCAAAGTTTAGAGCCAGCTTGCTCAATTAAGCGCTCTAGTGCCAACAACTCAGGGCTGCCGGCAAGATGTTTCACAGCCAGTTACGACGTTTGAAATAGAGGAATGGTGCTACTGCTGACAGCACCATTAGGCCGATAGCGAAGGGGTAGCCAATAGTCCAGTCGAGCTCAGGCATGATGCGAAAGTTCATGCCGTAGACGCTGGCGATCATGGTTGGCGGTAAAAATACCACCGAGGCCACAGAGAAAATCTTGATGATTTTGTTCTGATTAACGTTAATAAAGCCGAGGGTGGTGTCGAGCAAGAACTTAATCTTATCGAACAAAAATGAGGTGTGCGCGATCAGTGACTCAGAGTCACGGATGATGTCGCGAAGGCGCTCGCTGAGCTCAGTGTTGAGCATGCCTGAGCGCAATAGCAGATAGAGCATGCGCTGCAAATCGACCATGGAAATACGCACTTTACCGATGATGTCTTCCTGCTGACCAATCTCGGTCAATAGCGACTCCATGTCATCGGTTTCGGCATTACCCAATACTTGCGCGCTGGTGACTTCTAAATCGGCGGCAATGCGCTCGATCATGTCGGCGAGGTTTTCCACCTTGGTTTCAAACAGGCCAATTAAAATCGATTTTGGATTGTTGACGTTAACCAAGCCTTTGCGGGCACGAAGGCGAAACAGACGAAATGCCGCAAGCTCCTCTTCGCGCAGCGTAAATAATCGGTCGCCATTGAAAACGAAAGCAGCAGAAATATTGGTTGATGACTGATCGGCATAGTTCAGAAAGTATGAGCTGATGTGCAGGCCATCGTCGTTTTCATAGAAGCGTGAAGTCGCCTCAATTTCGTATAGGTCGTCGATGCTTGGCAGCTCTTGCTGATAGGCGGTGCGTACCCATTCGCGCTCTTCTTCGGTGGGGTTGATCAGGTCAATCCACAAAATATCTGAGATGAGGTCTTCTGCCGCATTAATGGCGACTGGTTCGAGCAAACCCTTATTCAGGGTAAAGGCCATCAGCATGCGTGGCATCTCCCAAGTTTCCCGCATTCTAGCAACGCATGCGGCTTGGCAGCTAGCACTAAGCGTCATCGCGCCAAGGTTCTGGCAATAACTAAGATATCAACTTGGCGCGCACCAGCGGCAAGTAGGCACTGACTGATGGCTTCGGCTGTGGCACCGGTGGTCAAGACATCGTCAACTAAAAGTACGTGCTGTTGCTCAAGCGCTGGGCCGTGCCAGACAAAGGCTCCGGTCAGGTTGCTGCGCCGCTCGCCTGCGTGCAGGGTCTTTTGCATGCGCGTGTCGCGGACGCGTAAAAGCTGATGTGCGCTGACTGGTCGCTTTAGGCGCTGGGCCATGACTCGTGCCAGTAGCAGCGTTTGGTTATAGCCGCGCTGCTGTAGTCGTTTGGCATGGATGGGCACAGGGATGATGAGATCTGGCAGGTCATCGCTATCGATACGATCCGCTAAGCGCTGACCAAAGTAATCAGCAAGTACTAAGCGGCCATGATATTTCAGCGCCGAGATTAGTCGATCAATAGGAAAGCTAAAGTTAAATAATGCATAAGCTCGTTGCCAAGATGGCGGCTCATCAAGGCAGTCTTGGCAGCGCTCGGCATCAACACTAAGTGGTCGGGCGCAGCGAGCGCAGGCACTCATTAGCCAAGGTAAGTCGGCAGAGCAATCGGCACAAATGCAGTGGCGAATACCACGGCCATGGCAGAGCACGCAGCGATTGGCGCGCAGTACGTCAACTAATTTGCTTGAGATAAGTTGACGATGACTGTTCAGTCTAGTCACAATAGCGGCCATTATCGTTTTAGCGCCAACATTCTCACCGAGGTTCATATGCAATCCTTCGCAGCCAATAATTCAACTTCTCATCAGCAAGCTATTAGCGACTCTGTGCAAAACAGCGTTCGTCATAACTGGACTCGGCCAGAAGTTGCTGCGCTATTCGACCTGCCATTTAATGATTTGCTGTTTCGTGCACAGACCGTGCACCGTGAAAACTTCGACGCCAATGCCGTGCAAGTCAGCACGTTGCTGTCGATTAAAACCGGCGCCTGCCCCGAAGACTGCAAGTACTGCTCGCAGTCCGGTCACTACGACACCGGCCTCGATAAAGAAAAGCTGCTCGCTATAGAAAAGGTAGTCGAAGAAGCGACAAATGCTAGGGAGAAAGGTGCCTCGCGTTTTTGCATGGGTGCTGCATGGCGCAGTCCACGTGAAAAAGACATGCCTTATGTGATTGAAATGGTGAAGCGTGTGAAGGCGCTAGGTTTGGAAACCTGCATGACGCTGGGCATGCTCGACTCAAATCAAGCCTCGGAGTTGGCGACGGCGGGCTTGGATTATTACAACCATAACCTCGACACCAGCCCTGAGCATTACGCGCAAATCATTACTACTCGTAGCTACCAAGATCGTCTCGATACGCTGTCGCATGTGCGTGATGCTGGCATGAAAGTTTGCGCTGGCGGTATTGTTGGCCTTGGCGAGCGCCGCGAAGATCGCATTGGTTTATTGACGCAATTGGCCACGCTGCCGGCGCATCCTGAGTCAGTGCCGATTAACCAACTGGTGAAAATTCCGGGCACGCCCTTGGGCAATGTTGAAGATCTAGATCCGTTTGAGTTTGTACGTACCATCGCAGTTGCGCGCATTCTGATGCCGAAAAGCATGGTGCGTTTATCTGCTGGTCGTGAAGAAATGCCTGAGTCGCAACAGGCGCTATGCTTCTTGGCTGGCGCGAATTCGATTTTTTACGGCGATAAATTGCTGACTACGGCCAACCCTGAGGCTGAATCTGACTTGATGCTGTTTAAGCGTCTGGGATTGAAGCCGATGGTGGAGTCGGATATTGCACTCGATAAAAGCGCTAGCGATACGGCCAGTACTGAGTTGGCCCGTGTGCCCGCACAGCACGCCGCTGCTAAACCGCTTTGGCACGACGCAATGGCAGTGAGCGTCTAAGCGCAATGACCTCATCGCTGCCGGATAATTGGCAGAGTTGGCTCGTCAATACGCTAGCAGCGCGCGATCGTGATGGCTTGCGTAGAGCGCCGGCCAGCATCGATTCGATGCAAGCCACACGTGTGCAGCGCGATGGCCAGTGGCTCGCTAATTTCTGTAGCAATGACTACTTAGGTCTCGCCGCCGAACCAGCCTTGCAAGATGCTTTGATCGACGCCGTGCGCCGCGTTGGCGTTGGTGCCGGTTCGGCCAGCCTAGTCTGTGGGCATCATCGCGAGCACGCCGCGCTCAGCGAAGAGCTGGCGGATTGGCTCGGCGTGGAAGCAGTGCTGCTGTTTGGCAACGGCTATTTAGCCAATCTGGGTGTGCTCACCGGCTTGGCGGGTCGAGGCGATGCCATCGTGCAAGATCGCCTAAACCATGCCTCATTGATTGATGGCGCGATGGCCTCAGGCGCTAAGCATTTGCGCTACGCTCACGCCGATGCCAGCGCAGCAGAGCAGCGTTTTGCGAGCCTGCCCGAGAGTATTTCCAAGCGGGTATTAGTCAGCGACGGCGTGTTCAGCATGGATGGTGATATCGCACCTGTGGCCGATTTAGTCGTGGTGGCTAAGCGTCAACAAGCCTTATTTATCCTTGATGAAGCCCATGCTTTTGGCGTCATCGGCAGCGAGGGCCGCGGCAGTGTCAGTCATGCCACGCTAGCAAATGACGCCGTGCCTTTGCGCATTGGCACGCTAGGTAAAGCCTTTGGTGTCTATGGTGCTTTCGCTGCCGGTCCACGCGTATTAATCGATGCTCTACAGCAGTTGGCTAGGCCAGCGATTTACACTACGGCGCTACCGCCAGCTTTGGCTGCGGTGACTCGAGTGGCGTTAAAGCATGTGCGCAATGATCAGTGGCGACGCGACCAATTGCAGGCAAATATTGCGCAGTTCCGTACCGGCGCATTGGCGCAAGGTTGGCGGCTTATGTCCAGCGAAACGGCCATCCAGCCGATACTAATTGGCGACACCGCCAGTGCTAACGCACTCAGTGCTGAGTTGCTCGCCCGCGGCTTTTGGGTCAGCAGTATACGGCCGCCGACTGTGCCGGTGGGCAGTGCGCGTTTGCGCGTGACGCTGAGTAGTGCGCACAGCAGCGAGGCCATTGTCGGCTTGCTTAATGCACTGGCGGAGTTGACGCCGCGCTTTCTCTCAAACCAAAACTGAGTTTCATATGACCGCGTTAATGCTCTACCACGACAGCTATGACAGCACCGGCCCACTCGGCAGTGCCGCGCCAGACTTGGTCTTGTTGCATGGCTGGGGTCTGCACACGATAGTCTGGGATCCGGTGGTGCCGTTTTTGCTCGAGCGCTTTCGTGTCACGGTGATTGATCTGCCCGGCATGGGTCGTAGCCCATTGCCCAATGCAACGCTAACGCAAGATTCAGTGCTTGCTCAGCTGGCAGCGGTCGCGCCAGAAAAAGCACTGTGGCTGGGCTGGTCGCTGGGCGGTGAGCTGGCCTTGGCATTTGCTGCTAAGTATCCCGAGCGAGTAACAGGACTGATGCTCATCGCCAGCAACCCATGCTTTGTGAAAGCTGACGACTGGCCACATGCCATGCCGCCCGAGACCTTTGCCGCCTTCGCTAACTTTTTTGATGAAGACCCCGAAGCCACACTGATTCGCTTTTTATCGCTGCAATGTATGGGTTCGGCGCGTGCCAAAAACGACATCCGCTTCCTGCAAGAAATCATGTATTTCCATGGTCTACCAGCACCACGGGCGCTTCGCGAAGGCTTGCAGTTATTGCACGACATGGATTTGCGTGAAGCATTTAGCCAGTTAAAAATGCCGGTGTCGGTGCTGCTTGGTCGTCATGATCAGCTGGTGCCGGCATTAGTCTCCGATGACTTGAGCGCGCTACGACCTGGCCTGCCTTTACGCATACTGGAGGGTAGTGGTCATGTGCCATTTTTGGCCCAGCCCGAGGCGTTTGAGCAAGCTGTGAACGAGCTATTGGCCGAGATGGGTATTGCCTAGTGAGCTGCCTCACCATGGAGCCTAGAAGTACTCAGCGAGCCTTAAGTGGCCAGCCATTGAGCAGTTGGCAGAGCACAGTCACTCGGCATTTTCAGCGCGCAGCGACTACCTACGCCAATGTCTCTGAGCTTCAGCAGGCATCCATGAACGACCTGCTGGCTGAATGCCGCGCGCAAGGATTAGTTTTGGAGCTAGGCGCTGGACAGTGCCATCTCGCCTCAGCCATTGCTGCTCGCCTAGAAGTGTCATCATTAGTAGCGTTAGACATCAGCGAGGCCATGCTGCGCACTGCGCCGCCGCAAGCCAAGGTATCGCGCGTGGTGGCTTCAGCATTAGCCATCCCGTTGATAGATCACAGCGTTGACGCCATCGTCAGTCATTTCGCGCTGCATTGGTGTTTAGCTCCGGCTGCCGTTGCTGCCGAGATGCATCGTATAATTCGTCGCGATGGCAGTGTGCAATTAGCGATTCCGCTGGCGGGCAGTCTTGCCCCGTTGCATGGCGAGCAGGGCGATGGTGCATTATTGCTACCACTGAACGAATGGCAGCAGGCCTTTGCCTCTCGAGCAGATTCAGCCTCGCCTATACCAAGCTCAGCTTGGGCCTGCGAGCACGACGCAGTAAAAACCTATACACGCCACTTTCATACAGCCTCAGAATGGCTCAGCTATTTGCGCGCTATGGGCGTCACCGCCAAGCCAAAAAGCCAGCAGTCGCAAAGTCCGCAATCGGGGCTGGCGGGAAAGCAGGGCTATCAATATTTAATCAAGCGTCTTGAGCAAGCAGCTGAACCAGCCGGTATACCGTTCACCTTTAAGGTTTGGCACGCACAATTTCGAGCGCTCTAATCGGCCTACTTTGGCTTGCTGCATGTTGAAAACCGAAAGTAATCAGGAGTAAGGCATGGCGGCATTTTTCATCACTGGCACAGACACCGACATCGGTAAAACTTATGTCGCGGTCGCGATGCTTAATGCCGCAAATCAAGCTGGCTTTAGCACGCTCGGCCTCAAGCCCGTGGCCGCCGGTTGTGAAGCCACGGTCGATGGCCTACGCAATAGCGATGCCCTAGCCTTGCAGGCAGCGAGCAGCATCAAGCTCAGCTATGAAGAGGTCAATCCGATTGCATTGCCGGTAGCCTGCGCACCGCACTTGGCCGCTGCTGAGGCTGGTCGGCGCTTAAGCATCAGTCAGCTTTCGGGCTTTTGCCGTGGCAGCCTAAGTCATCGTGCCGATCTTGCTTTAATAGAAGGTGCTGGCGGTTGGCGCGTGCCTATTAATGACCGCGAGATGCTCAGTGCCTTGCCGAAGGCCTTAGGCGTGCCGGTAATTTTGATTGTCGGCATGCGCTTAGGTGCGCTCAACGCCGCATTTTTATCTGCCGAGGCGATTTTGAAGGATGGCCTGCGCTTGGTTGGATGGGTCGCCAATGTTATTGAGCCCGATATGCTCAAGCTCGATGACAATATCGAAACCCTCAAGCGCTGGCTGCCTGCGCCATGTTTAGGCGTTTTACCTTGGGCGCCAGAGAGCGATGCCAAAACGGCCGCTAGCCATCTAGACTTGACATCTCTAAGCCTTAAAGCACGACCGAGCAGTCAGTAATAGACGAAATGACCAGCCTTTGTCCTAGCGAAAGTAGGACAATGAAGTGAATACACTGAGTTTGTCGTTAATACAGTGAATTACAGAAAGCGTGAATGGTCGGTCACATATCGCACTGTGTGATTGACGGAATCTTCACTACACTGTGTAGACCTCAGGCCAGAGCTGCTTGTGTTTTAAGCGTATTTTTTGCTCTATAGCCTGTTAAATAAAACCCTATGCTGTGCTTCTTGCACCGCACACACAAAGGAATAACTCATGGCTTTTCAATACAAAGCGCCACAACGCGACATGCAGTTTGTGATGCACGATGTGCTGGGCTTAGAAAGCCTCTACGCCAGCCTGCCAAAATTTAGCGAAACCAACCGCGAGCTAATCGATAGCATCGTGGAAGCCGGCGCCCAGTTCTGCGAAGGCGAGTTAGCGCCAATCAATCGCTCCGGCGACGAAGAAGGCTGTCATTTCGACAATGGCGTGGTGACCACACCTAAAGGCTTTAAAGAAGCTTATGCCAAATACGTTGAGCTTGGCTTCGGCTCGTTGTCAGCCGAAGAGGGTCATGGTGGCCAAGGCTTGCCACCGACCATCGGTATCGCTATGAGCGAAATGATGGGCACGGCAAACTGGTCATTTGGTATGTACCCGGGCTTATCGCACGGTGCTATCAACACAGTCGAAGCACACGGCACGCCGGAGCAAAAAGAAACTTATTTGACTAAGCTAGTATCAGGCGAGTGGACTGGCACCATGTGCTTGACCGAATCGCACGCCGGCTCTGACTTAGGTCTGATTCGCACCAAAGCTGAACCTAATGCCGATGGCAGCTATAATGTTACTGGCACGAAGATTTTCATCTCTGCCGGCGAGCATGATCTGTCGGAAAACATCGTGCATATCGTGCTTGCGCGCCTGCCCGATGCACCGAAAGGTACCAAAGGTATTTCGCTGTTCATCGTGCCTAAGTTCATGCCCGATGGCACTCGCAATACTGTGGCTTGTGGCTCAATCGAACACAAAATGGGTATCAAGGCCTCCGCTACTTGCGTGATGAACTTTGATGGCGCTAAAGGCTTCCTAATTGGCCCACCCAATCGTGGCTTGAACTGCATGTTCACTTTCATGAACGTTGCCCGCATCGGTACCGCCGTGCAAGGCTTGGCTGCTGCCGAAGGTTCATTCCAAGGTGCTTTGGAATATGCTCGCGACCGTACCGCCATGCGTGCGTTAACTGGCCCAGCTGCTCCAGAGCAAGAAGCCGATCCAATTATCGTGCATCCTGCAGTGCGCCAAATGTTGCTGACGCAAAAAGCCTTTGCTGAAGGTGGTCGTTTGCTTTGCTACTGGCTATCGACTCAGACCGACTTACTCAACGGCTCAGATGACGCAGACGCGAAAAAACAAGCCGATGACTTGATGTCATTCCTAACACCAATCGCAAAAGCATTCTTAACTGAAACGGGTTACGAAGCGGCTAACCACGGTGTTCAAGTCTACGGTGGCCATGGTTTCGTGCGCGAATGGGGTATGGAGCAAATCGTTCGCGATACGCGTATTGCTTTGCTCTATGAAGGCACCACACAAATCCAAGCGCTCGACCTACTTGGCCGTAAAGTGTTGCAGTCACAAGGCGCTATGCTGCGTAACTTCACCAAAATCGTGCACAAGTTCTGCGAAGCCAACAAAGACAACGCTGAGATGGCACAGTTTATTGAGCCGCTAGTTGCTGTGAACAAAGAGTGGGGCGATCTGACCATGAAGATCGGCATGAAAGCCATGCAAAACCCGAACGAAGCCGGTGCTGCTGCGGTCGACTACATGATGTTCTCGGGCTATGCCACCTTGGCTTACTTGTGGGCATGGATGGCGCAAGTCGCACAGTCAAAACTGGCTGCAGGCGACGGCGATGCCGCGTTCTATCAAGCGAAAATCAAAACCGCACAGTTTTACTTCCAAAAACTGTTGCCACGCACCAAGTCACATGCCGCCATTATCGAAACTGGTGGTGATGTACTAATGCAAATGGACTCGGAAGCGTTCGCGTTCTAAAGTTGCACACATGCTGTAAGTGAACGAGGGCCCGCAGATGCGGGCTTTCGTCTTTATATTGCTGCCTCCTTGGGCGGCGTCGATATGATTGAAGGAAGGCCACCATGCCCGTATTTAAAGCTCCGCTGCGTGATATGCGATTTATCCTCGATGATGTTTTTCAAGCCACCGACCTCTGGGCGCGCTTACCGGCCCTCGCTGATGTCGTTGATCGCGACACTGTCGATGCCATTCTCGAAGAGGCAGGTAAATTTAACGAACAGGTGGTGTTTCCACTGAACCGTAGCGGCGATGAAGAGGGTGCTGTATTTAGCAATGGCAAAGTGACGACGCCGGCCGGCTTCAAAGAAGCCTTCACGCAATACGGCGATGGCGGCTGGATTGGTCTTGGCGCTGACCCACGTTGGGGTGGTCAGGGCATGCCAAAAATGGTCACAGTGATGACTGAAGAGATTATTTTCGGCGCTAACCCATCGTTTGCGCTGTATCCATTACTGGGTATTGGCGCAGCATTGGCGATGTCGCAACACGCCAGCGATGAGCTTAATGAGCGTTATTTGCCAAAGATTTACACCGGCGAATGGGCAGGCACCATGTGCCTCACCGAACCACATGCGGGCACTGACTTAGGTATCATTAAAACCAAAGCGGTACCGCAGGCTGATGGCTCATACGACATCACTGGCACAAAGATTTTCATCACCGGCGGCGAGCATGACCTGAGCAGCAATATCATCCATTTGGTATTGGCTAAACTGCCTGATGCACCCGCTGGCTCAAAAGGTATTTCGCTATTCGTGGTGCCGAAATTTTTGGTCAATGAGGACGGCAGTGTTGGTGCTCGCAATCCCGTGTCGGCAGGCAGCATCGAACACAAAATGGGCATCAAAGCCTCGGCTACTTGCGTGATGAACTTCGACGCTGCCAAAGGCTGGCTGGTCGGTGAGCTGAACCAAGGCTTGGCCGCGATGTTTGTGATGATGAACTACGAGCGCTTATCGATGGGCCTGCAAGGCATTGGTGCCTCTGAAGTGGCCTATCAAAACGCCGCTGCTTACGCTAAAGATCGCCTGCAAGGCCGCTCGGCTAAAGGTGCAACTCAGCCCGAAAAGCCAGCCGATAGCATTTTGGTGCACCCCGATGTGCGTCGTATGCTACTTAAAGTGCGTGCGCATAATGAAGCTGGCCGTTGCTTTGCCATGTATGTCTCGAAGTATCTCGATCTCGCCAAATACAGCGATGATACTGAAGAGCGTGCGCAGGCCGCTGATCGCGTTGCCCTAATGACGCCGGTGGCAAAAGCCTTCCTCACCGACAAAGCCTTTGAAGCTTGTGTCGATGCTCAGCAAGTCTTTGGCGGCCACGGTTATGTGCGCGAATGGGGCATGGAGCAGCTGGTTCGCGACACTCGTATTGCGCAAATTTATGAAGGTACCAATGGCGTTCAGGCCATGGATTTGGTCGGTCGTAAATTAGTGAAAAACCGTGGTGCGTTTGTCCATGGCTATCTGACCGAAGTACGTGAACTTATTGCCCAAGTGCAGGGCGACAGAGACTTGGGCGCTATGGCGCAAGCGACTGCCGATGCCGCCGATGCAATTGCTCAGGCAACGGATGATCTGATTGCCGCTAGTGCGCAAAACGCAGATGAAGTTAATGCTGCGGCCGTAGACTTCCTGCACGCCTTTGGCCTGCTTTGCTATGCGCATATGTGGCTG
>Ga0208814_1001144_pt1 | contig 13048 bp, 27 predicted proteins | sample MalvirAntarct_55_FD_184253 | JGI IMG/M metagenome (GOLD analysis project Ga0208814, IMG submission 184253) | Marine viral communities from the Global Malaspina Expedition - Malaspina viral metaG Antarct_55 (SPAdes) (version 2) | ecosystem: Environmental > Aquatic > Marine > Oceanic | place...
GAAGGTAGGGCAGGACGTGGCAACCCATTGCTACCTTCCGCAATAGAACAACAATTAAGTACAATACAAGGTGATAGGTTATCAGCAGGGAATCCATACTTTGCAGATATGATGGCAAGTGCAGCTAAACCTGCGGTTTCAGAGTTTAATAATGCTATTAGAGACATTGGTAGTAGAACAGCACAATCAGGAAGATATGGTTCAGGTGCTATGGGTGAGATGGAATCAAAAGCATCAGAAAACTTAGCAAACGCTCTGACAAGTAGAGCGGCAGAATTATCTTACAACAACTATGGTGCAGAAAGGACAAGACAAGATGCCGCTATTGCGTCATCACCAGCAATGGGTAATGCAGAATATACTGATATTGACCAACTTATTAATGTAGGGCAAACATATGAGGGATATGATAAAAATGCTTTAAATGCTGATATTGCTAGGTTTGAATACAATGAAAATAAACCTTATATGAAATTAGATAATTATCTATCAGGAGCTTATGGTGCACCAGCACCAATAAATACAACCTCTTCATCAAGCGGAGGGGGCAAATAATGGCTATGGTACCTTATATGGCAGCAGGTTACGCTATGGACAGAATGATGGGTGGTAATGGAACGACAGGTCTTGCTATAGGTACTGGTGTAGGTGGATTTGGTACAGGTGCTTTTGCAGGAGCATTAGGCTCTGGAACAGCAGGGGCAGCTACAGCAGGAGCAGCAGGGTCTACTTCTATGATGAGTACTTTAGCAGCAGAAGGTGCATTAGCAGGGGCAGGGGCAGGAGCAGGAGCAGGTGTTGGAACAGGAGCAACGATGGGAGCTAGTTCTATAGCAAACCCTATGGCAGGAATGTCTCCTGTTGCAGAATTTGGAACAGTAAACCCTTTAACTACTGGTGGCTTTAATGAAAGTATATCTTCATTTACACCTCAAGGTTCAGAGTTTGGTGTGGCAGGAAGTACAAATATATTTGGCTCACCAATATCTAATCAAACAGTTAATTCAGCTTTAACACAAGATAAAGGATTATTAAATAGAGCTATAGAAGATAGTTATATTCAAGATGGTTTTGATTTTGTAAATGATGGCTACGAAAATATGTCAGCTATGGACACTATAAATACAGGAATGTTGGGAAGCCAAGCTATAGATACATTAACACAGCAACCAGAACCATTTGCAGGAATGAATATAGGAAAGGTAGCACAACGAGCAGAACAAGAACTTGACCCAGATAAAGATAAACTATTAAAAATAAGGAGAGCGTAAAATGGCTCTTGATTTAGATGAAATATTAAACTATATAAATCCAGAACCTAGATATTCAGGAAAATTAGAAGAGTTAGGATTGCTTGAAGCAGGTGATTTAGAAGCTGCTAAAAAACAATCTATCTTTCAAGGACTATTAGGTGCAGGGTTAGGTTACCTAGCTCAACCAAAGAATAAGGGGTATGGTTCAATGCTTCCTTATTTAGCAAAAGCAGGTATGCAAGGATTAGAAGCTAGTAAAGCTCCTTATAAACAACTAACACAAGATGCTTTAATGAATCAAAAGTTAAAAGATGTTGAGTATCAAAGAGGAGAAAGGAAATATACAAGTGCTAAAAGATTAAAGGATGATGAATATGAAAGTAAGGAAAGAAAATATCAAAATGACCAAAGAGTATTAGCTGCTGAAAAATTAGCAAGACTAAATGAAATATCAAAAATGCCTTTATTTAAGAATACAGTTACTAACAGACCCAATCTAACTATGTCACCAGAACAACTTACACTGCCTAGTGGAGAGCAATCTGTTAGACCTATGTTTGGAACAACACCTCAAGACCCTATAACTACAAGCGAAATAAATTATGATAAATTAACTAGATTGGCAGGTAACCAATCTTTCCCTGCTCTTACAGCAAATTTAGGATTAGCAAACAGTATAAACGATTTACAAAATCCTGAAATGTCCACTACAAATATAGATGGCAAATTAGTAGTTAAAGATAAAAGAACGGGTATTATTGAAAGTATAACACAAGTAGGTGACCCAAAAACCAAAGACCCACAATCACTATCATTTCAAAATTTATATAATAAAGATACTGGCAAAACGCAAAGATACCAAGTAGATAAAGGGGCTCTTGGAGCTGATGAAAATGGTGATAGAATTCCTGACGATTGGAATCCAGTAGGTGACCCATATAATTCTACAGATACAAGAGATATTTCTTCTGCATCTAAGACTAATATTGAAGCTGTTTTAGGTAGGATAGAAAATAAAGAATTAGGATTTACTCCCAAAGGTACTGTAAATAAATTTAATATAGCAAATGATATTGCATCCGTTGCAGAAGAAATAGGAAGAGTTAATCAACTTAAAGATACTCCAATAAACGATGCTGAAAAAACGAATCAAGCAATAGAATTATTTAAAAAGAGCGGAGCTTTAATTGAAGGTAGCTTTATGAATAATAATGAATCATATGATAGTAATAAGTTTACAAGTTATGTTAAAAGTCAATTAACAGGAGAAACAAAAGAAAATGCAGGACAAACTAATTTAGCCAATGGGAATATATTAATAACAGGCAGAGGTGATAAAGATGGTGAGTATGAAATACTTCCTAATGGAAATTATAAAAAGGTTAAAAAATAAATATGGCATTGCCTGAAGAAGATATTTTTACTGCTAAAGAACTAGGCATTACTCCGCCTACTCAATCACCTGATACTTTTACTGCTAAAGAATTAGGTATAGCTGATACTTTTACTGCTAAAGAATTAGGTATAGATTCTACAAATGCTCCTATGACTGAAGAATATGAAGGATGGAAGTCTGATGCTTTAGGATATGGTGCAAAAGTTGGAACATCTGATTTAGGCTATTTAGCAAATATGGCAAAAGCAAAATTCCCTAATGTTATTGGTAAATCAAAATATAAACAAGTAAACAAATCAGGAGAAAAAGTTTGGACAGATGGAATAACAACTGTTCCAGAAGAAACTGCTTTAAAACATAATCAAGAAATAGATTATTTTAAAAATCTTCCAAGCTATGATTCAAGACGAGAGTATTTAAAAAATAAAAATATTACCGATGCAGAAGAAGCTTATCCTAATTTAACTCCAGAAATGAAAGATAGCGGCTATGCTTTAACTGGTGAAATAGGAGGAAGTTTATTAAGTCCTACTACATTGATAGCTGGTCCAGCAGCTTTATATACAAAAGGAGATAAGTTATTTAAAGCAGCAACAAAATTTGGTTTATATTCTGGACTATGGGGAGCTGAATATTCTACTGCAAAACAACTAGCAGAAGAGGGAGAGATTGACCCAAAACAATTAGCAACAGATACAGCTTTAGCATCTGGTGGAGGGTTTGTATTAAGAGGTGGAGCTCCTATTGTTTATAAGGGAGTAAAAGCTACTGCTAATAAAACATCTCAAGAAGTAAATAAATTAATATTAAAAAATAAAACAGAAACAACTGCTGATGATTTTATAAAAGAATTAAATCTTCAAGCTGCTGAAATTGTGCGTAACAATGGTGCTACAAAATATTTAAACAACACTAAAGAATACGGAAATCTTTTTACTAAATCTGGCGTTTTAAATGAAAAAAAATTAACTAAAGTTATTAAAGAAGATTTGATTAAAAAATCAGGACTAACAAAAAAACAACTTAATGATATAGAAAAAAACTCACCAACTAAATTTAATTTACCAAAAAATCAAACTGAAGCTAGTGAATATATTGCTAAAAAAACTTACAGTAAATATACTAATGAAGAGACAAATCCTTTTAAGCATAAAGTTTTACAAAATATTTCTAGTGGGTTAATTAAAACTCAAAGAGGAATTGATAGTTACATTCGCCCAGCAGCAAAATTTTTAGAAGATTCAGCCCCTGAAATAGCACCTAGATTAGAAAGAATGGACTACGATATTTTAACAAAAAATAATAGAAATGCTAATGACATTAAAAGTTTTTTTGAAAAATGGAATACACTAAACAAACAAGATAAAATTAAAGCTAAAGAATTTTTATCTAATGGAAAATTTGAGCAATTTTCTAGTAAAGGAATGTTCCCTCAATTTGAAGTTCCTTTGGTTGGTGTTAGAAAAACATTAGAAAGATTAAGGCTTGAGTCTGCTGATGCTGGAATTAAAATAAATAAAATAGAAAATTATTTCCCAAGATTTATTAAAGATTACAACAAGTATAATGAAAAATTAACAGCAAAAATTGAAAGACAAGGTGGAACTTATGAAGTTACACAATTAAGCAAGGTTAAAGATAAATTAACAAAACAAACACAAAAGGATTATGGAAGAGACCCTGATGCAGAAGAGATAGCAGATGCGTATAATAAATTTTTATCAGGTGGTTTAAAAGATGCAAGTGGAGGAGGGTTATATCCATCAAGAATTATGAAGCAAATTGATAAAGATATGGTAGATGAATATTTAGACCCATTAGAATCTTTAGAAAAATATATAATAAATAGTGTAAGTAAAACAGAAAAGTCAAAATTTATGGGGAAATATGCAAGATTAGGTAAAAATAAAGATGATGTAAAAATATTTGATACTGGAAATAAATATTTATTAGAACAATCTATAGGTAATATGGGCAACATTGCTGGGTTAAGTGATTCTAGATTAGCTGCTGTTCAAAAAGTATTAAGAGCTAGATTAATTGATGGGGAACAAGGGTCTGGAGCAGTACAACCTTTTAAAAATATATCTTATCTTACTCTTTTAGGTAATCCTTCTTCTGCTATTGTTCAAGCAGGAGACATAGGATTTTCTGCTGTACAAAATGGTATGTTTTCTTCTACTAAAAATTTACTAAAACAAATGACTCGTCAAAAATTTGGAGATAAATTAAAATATAATATAGAAGAAATAGGTCTTGGTAAAACTGTGTCAGCAGAAATAGCAAACACAGGAAAGGGATTAGACAAAGCTGTAGAAAAAGTATTTGACCTTTCTCAATTTACAAGGGTTGATAGAGTAGGTAAAACTACAACTATTAATTCTGCTTTAGATAAAGCTACCAGAGTTGTTAAACTTAATAACAAAGGTGGGTTAGCTAACCCTAAAGAATTTCAGCAATTTAAAAATAAATGGGAAGGTGTATTAGGAAAGGATAAGTTTGTTGATATGGTAGCGGCTATAAGAACAGGTAGAAAAACTGATGATGTAGGATATTATCTATTTAGTGAGCTATCTGAAGTTCAACCAATTAGTCTATCTCAAATGCCTGTCAAATATTTAACATCTAAAAATGGTAAGATTTTTTATACTTTAAAATCCTTTGCATTAAAACAGTTTGATTTTGCAAGAAAAAAAATATTAAGAGAAATTGGTAGGGGAGAATTTAAGTCAGCATTTAAAAATACACTTGTGTTGTCAGCGTATTTAGGTGGAGCACAAACAACAACAAAACAATTGCAAAAATTATTAGTTGGCTCTCCAGAAGAAATAGTACTAGAAGATATGCCAGATGAATTTACTGAAAACTTAATGAAAATAATATTTATGAATAAATATAGTATGAATAAATTAGCAGAAGAGAAAAATATAGAAGACTTTATTTATGATACTATTGCCCCACCTATTGGACCTATTTCTAATATACTTCAAGATACTGCCAACTATTTTGATAAGCCTGAAACTATGGATGAGATTATGAATGAAGCTATTAATCCTAAAATTCCATTTGAAAAAAGTAGGCAATACATACCTATTGGAGGAAGAGTTTATAGCGAACAAACAGTTAAAAAACCAAAAAGACGAAAAAAAGAATTTAAAGAATTAATGAATGAGTTAAATTTATAATGCTTAAAAAAATATTATTTAAACCTATTGTCATTACATTAGGTTTATTAGCTGTATTACCTATTACACCTATTGTACTTTTTTTATTATATGGTTGGACTGAATCATGATACTTGCATGATGGATATACTGCTTATAGCACAACACATGAGAGATAAAACGATAGATGATGTTGATATTGTTTATGGTGAAAATACAATGACTATATTTTTAAGTGATGGCTCTAATGTAGAAATGATTGTTGACTCTATACATTTAAATTATACCCAATATGATGCTTAAATACTTTGTTTTGGCTTTGTCATAAGCTTTTGGTGAGCTTTAAATAGATTGGTTAAGGGGTAACCCTACCTACTTTTGTAGTTCAAAATGTTTAATAGTTTTAATATCTTTAAATAATACTTTAGTTACTTTATCTTTTCTTTTATATCTTGTATGAACAAGATAAACACCCTTTCCTTTTTTGTAATTATTTTCTTTTAATTTTAATAAAGTTAAATTTAATAATTCAATTCTATTTACAACCATCCAAGTATCTTCTCTTTCAAAAACAATATAATCAGAATTACCTCTTATCCAACCTTCTTTTCCATTTACATTCTTACCTTCCACCCAAACTGATTCCATTACGCCCACACTTGGGTCAGAGCTATGGTCTAACCTTTTAGTAGTTTTAACATCAAACTTACTAACATTACCTATTTCTTTTAAAAGTCCCATTACATCCCAATGCTCATAAATATCTTGATTTTTGTTTGAATAAACAATATTTGTTATATGCTTTTCTGCAAATCTTTTTTCAGCAGATTTACCATAATCAAAACAATATTTAATTTTGTCTTTAAGCATATATCCTTCTCCCTACAATAGTTAATAAGTTATCTATTGCTAATCCTAAATCTCTTTCATAATACATAGGCTTCTTACCACCAAGAAACCGATAGTTAATAGCAGTCTTTTGTGGTTTAGATAGCCCGTCTATAACTGCATCAACAATCTTAATGTTTTCCATATCAGATTTAGATACCATATCTTCAAACACTTCTGAAGTAGACTCCCCTCCCGTTGAGAAGTAAGATGTTTTGCTAGGGTAACCAAGCCTGTGGCTATCTTGCTTCATCCACCTTGCCCAATCATCTAGTATGTCCATGAGCCTAGCAATACTCACTTCTTACTTAACCCACCCAGTATTGTTCCCCAGTTACTTGCTCTCCTTGTCTGTTGTGGGCTCATAGCTTTTGGCATTACAAATCCATAATCCTTACTTAATCTATCTAAAGCTCCTGCATGAACTCCTGCATAATCAGCTATTCTTTTTCTACTAGCATCAGGATTTTTTTCTATAAATTCTTTAGCTCTTGTTGCAAATTCTAAATATCTTTCGGCTGTGTATTTACTCATGATATATCTACCTCCCTACATACCCATTTGTTATTCTTCTTATGCCACCCTTGAACAAGTAGCACCCAATTTGCATCTCTTAAATGTTTGATAGCATCACTATCCTCCATCTTCTTTAGCCTAGCAGAAACATTACTATAGCTAGTCACTTGAATTCCTACTGTGTTGCCCTTAATATCTATTGCTAGTAAATCTATTATGCCAAACAAGTCTTGTCGTATCTTGGCGAATGCGTTCCACCTCTCAACTATAGCTACCAATGGATAATCACCACTATCCCTTAGCTTCTTTAATGTTCTCTGTGTAGGAGATATAGCCATTTAATTATTACCTTTTATAATGTTTCCATAACCATCATCATCACCACTTTCTTCAGGTGATACTTTTTTCTTTCTGATTATAGTGTGGTCACCTTCATTTGGATGACCGCTAAATATTCTGTTCCATGCATCTTCTAATTCTTCTTCACTTATATCTTGCTTCCTTCTGCCGCTGCCTTTACCCATTACAATTCCTTTTAAATTTACAATAAGGGATAGAGTCTTTGTATCTAAATATATTATGACTCATATCTATATTTTTAATTGGTGTTCCCTCTGGTATTGGAGCATACTCTTTAGTTAAGCATCTAAAGCCATCATATTTTTTATGCTCATGTAAAAAATAATACACCTGTGCAACTTCGCACGATTTAAAATTACCTATATATTTTTCATCTAAAGATGTGTTGCTTACTAATAAAACAAAAGCATATTCAATCATTATAGCTCTCCTTTTGTTATTACCTTCCCTGTTAATTCGTGCCTAATATTAAAATCTTTTTTATTGTAAGTCATTACATACTTATACCCATCATATATAAACTGATGTTCTTTCCATTCATCTTTATTCTTTTTTAATACTTCCTTTCCCTTTGCCATCTTTCTCACTCCAATATACATTTAGTATCGTTTCACACTTTGGGCAACTATACTGACTCCATATTAAATATTGACTATCCATGTCATCATCATTATCCCAATCGTTTCCCCATATCATTTCTACATCTTTACATTTAGGACAATTAATCATTTCTTTTTTTCCTTACAAAATCCTGATGAATTAAACTCTCCCATCTCCACACCAACACTGCACCACCACTTGCCATCAGAATATATCTTGGCTGGTTTCTTACAGGCATTGCATACAGGATTATTTATTTTTATCGTTTTTGCAGATGCCATGATGTTCCTTTAAATCAAACATATTAAAAGAGCAATACCATTTCTTATCGCTATCCATAAACATAGCATCATGACCACAACTATGACAAACAAATTTCTCTCCGTAAACTTCTTTAGTCTTCATCATGTAATTCATCATCTATCCATTTGTCTTGCTTCACTTTAGCTTCTAATACAGCTATATCTTTTTGATGAACTTGAATCATTTGTTCAAGATACCATATTGCTTTTTTACAGTCATCTATTTTGTCAGTAAGTTTGTCTGATTTCAAACCCTCTCTGCTAATATACTTGAGAGCATTACCTTTTATGTAGCCATAAAATTCTTCCTTGCTCATCTTGGCTTCCATATACTCTATTGTTTCTATCCCACCTTTTTTGTAGTGGTCTGGATTTATTGTGTCGCTCATTCTAACTCCTTATAATCATTAGTATAAAATCATACATTGTTCTATATATTTATTATTACCTTTCAACTAAAATATAGGCTTAATTAATCAACAAGGAACTTAATTATGTGGACAAAACCAATTGCAACTGAAATGCGTTTCGGATTTGAAGTAACCATGTACGTCATGAATAAATAAAGATAAGGGGAGTTTCCTCCCCTATCTTGCCCCCCTAGTTAATAGCATATAGAGCCTTGTCCTGTCGGTTGACAAACTGTTAATTCATCACTGCCATAAACAAATGTTGGCTCATCACTTGAGACTTGTGTTTCTACTTGAACATCTCCTGAACTATCAATAAATAGATAAGTAGGTTCTGATGATTCAATAATAGTTAATGAACCATCACTCTCCCACACACTATCTGCTAGAACAGGTAAGTTAAACATCATTCCTAGCAATAAATATTTCATGCTAGAAAGGAACATCTGAAGCTATTTCGTCAAAACTTTTAGGTGCTACTGTTTCTTTAGGTGCGTTACTATTATCAGGCACATATGGTTCTTGCATTTGTCCACTCATATATGTTACCCCTGCTTTAGATTCTCTTACCCATGCACTCAATGACATCTCTTTACCGCCTTCTAAAGTAATTGTCCCTGTGTAATCAGGTTGTGAATCTTTAGTTTTGTTATTTTTAAATAACGCAAACCTGTTAGTGTTATCATATTGTTCAGCCATGTTGATTCTCCTTTATGGTTTTAATTTTATAATCTACTTCTTGCACGAATGTGCTTACTTCTTCTTCCAAACGAGCTATCAGCTCATTATCTCTTGGCACTCTCTTAATAAATAATTTTAAGTCATCAGGAAAGTCAGGGTGATAAGATACAAAGTCACACCATTGTTTGCCTGTGCAAGCCATCTGCCATTGCATTTGGTGTATGTATCTCTTATGTATATCTCCTGTTTCTAATGTTGTGGTATGTGTTATAGGTTGTGGGCATTTAATCTCTATTAACCCATCATCTCCTACTAACCCATCAGGGCTAGCACCAGACATATCTATGCTAGGGTGGTCTATCATACCAACATCTCTTACATCTGTGCCTACTAGCAACTTCCTATGATTAGCATAACAAGTCTTGGCTTCATCTTCATACTCTACACCATGAGCCATAGCGTTATTCATAAATATAGGCACAACCTTACCCGTTAATCTTTCAGTCACTAACTGCATACGATACTTTGTTTTATAAGTAGACTCTCCTACTTTAGTCTTCATCATAATGTCATGTATCTTGCTAGCAGTGACCTTACCTAAACGAGCCTTGAACCATTCTTCAGACCTCTGTTCCATTATTTAGTCTCCTGAATCTTTTTAATAAATGGTAGGCATAACTTTCTGTCTGCTTCATCTAGTCCGTTGTAATATTGCCTAGCTTTGTTGATACCTTGCTCTTTGTATATGCTCTCTAACCTTTCTAAAGTGTCATGTTCAGGTAAGTCCTCGCCCTGATAGATATATAACCCTATTCCATGTAGGGATATAGCTTTTGCTAAACATCTTTGCATTGCGGTATTTAATTGCATAGCATTAGGATTCTTGATAGCTTGGTTCTTAAAATCTATTACAGGTAATTGTGAAGTCATTTCTTTACCAAATGCTTTGACTGTGCAAAATACCATCATGCTACCATCAGGTAATGTCAGTGGGTCTGCGTAAGTCCATGTTGCTGATTCGCAATGCTCTAATAAAATACTTACTGCCCAACTCCATGATAAATATGTAAACTTACCTTTCCTTTCTGTATGTTTAGATACATCTATCTTTTTTAGCTCTTGAAATTTACTCATAATACTCCCTTGTTTAATTCATTTAGTCTACGGATAGCTTCATTTAATCTATTTAAATTAAACTTACCTCGTGCGGGTGGATTGTTTAGAGCTTTAATGTAACCTTTTTGATAGGCTTGTTTTATCTCTAATTCTTTTTGGTGTGATTGTTGGTCTAACATTTCTTGCATATCTCTAGCTTGTTCGTCTTGCTCAAACTGTTCCTGATATAATGCTAGTGCTATTTCGCTTGATTGACTCATTGTGTTTCTCCTTTCTTTTTAAAAGTTAATATACTTTATACCTGTTAATTCTGTTTGTCAAACTATTTATTTATTTTATCAAACCCTTGTGACTTAAATACTTTTCCCTCTTTACTTATTGCCCTATACTCAAACTGCCCAAATGTTTTTTTCATTTGTTTTAAAAATTCATTAACGGATATTTGTTTGGATTCCAAATTGTCTCTCCCCATATCTAAAAGATTTATTATCAAAGTATAACCCTACCGACCCCTCCCAACCTGTGCCATGTCTTTGCTTACTGACTTGAACAAAGCAATCATACTGTTTACTTATCTCTACTTTGTTAGCACCCTCATCTGTCATGTCCTTTTCTTTCTGCTTGTTCCTGAATACTGTAATACAATTATCTGCTAGGTTAGTAATATCACTTGACCCCATAACATCAAACTTACTTGGTTGTCCCATCTCATTCATTGTCTTTCTGCTATGAGCCACCAAGAATATATGAACCCCATTATCTCTAGCACAAACACATAGCTGATTTAAGAATTGCTTTTGCTTATTATAGTCATCACTGTTGATACCTACTTTTGTCAATGAATCAATAACAAAGACCTCTACCCCTAACTTTTCTTTAGCAAACTGAATCACTGATAATACTTTTAAAGGCGAAGTCTCTCCCTCTGCGTCATATAAAAATAAGTTATCGTTTATCTTATCTAAAAATGTATCTATCCCTAACTGTGTAGGCATTTGTGTTCCTGAATCTTGTTGTAACATTCTGCCTAGTGTTGCCCTACACTGCATTTCAAAAGAGCCTATGAGACACTTGTGTTCTGCTAACATCTTGAGTATCACATAGTTAAGCCATGCTGACTTACCATGCCCACTGTAACCTGATACGATTGTTACCTCATGCTCTCTTACCCTAAACAAACCCTCAAACTTGCTAAAGGGTAATGGTATGCCACCATTTACATCTTGAGTAAAATAGTCAAGTATTTCATCACTGTATGCCTTTGGTGATTTAATCTTAAAGTGTTCATCTGTATCTCTAGTAGAAAAATAATTGTCTACATCTTTATCATCTATTATTAATTTATTTAATTCATCATTTAATGTCATTGTATATACCCTTTAATCTTTCTGTGATTTCAAATAACTTCTTATTATCCGAATCTTCTAATAACTTACCTTTACGAATACTGCTAGAACATAATGCAACAAATAATAAATCATTCCTTGTTGCCTTTAGCACTCCATAAGGATTAGAAAACCTTATCCTTGTCTTTGGTTTAAATTCTGTATCTAATGTATCAGGCATAACATCACTCCATGTCAATCCTGAATCTTGCAATATCTGTTCCATACTGCACCCTGCAAAACAATTAAGTATCATTTTGTCTTCTTTAAACTTTAACCCTAGACTTGCGTTCTTATCGTTATGGCTAGGGCATAAGCATTGATACTCACCCTCGCCAGACTTATAAACCTTTTCAAACCTCGCTAGTATTCTCTCTTTTTCTATCATGTAACATCTCCTTAATCTCATATTGTCTCAATTTAGGTATGCCCCTTTGTCCCCAATAAAATACTGCCTGCCTACTTAATTTGGGTTCAAACTTCTCTGCTAACTGATTAGGTGTTACTTCTAACTCTTTACATACATCTTGTAATGTCATCACTATTTCCTTTATATAATTTGAGTAAAAGAATTTAACAAACAATTAATCATTCGTCAAACAATTCTTTTTTAATATCTAATTCAACCTCTATTTCTATTTCTTCTTCCTGTTCTTGTAACCATTTATCGTCATTAATACTATCCCAATCAGGTTCGTAGTCTTCTTTGGGTTCAGGCATATTAATCCAATCCTCATCTCGTCTTTCATTGTTCATTAGTTAATTCCTCCTTGAAATTCTTTTTCTAAAAAATCATCTATGTCTTGAAAAATTTTATCTAGCGTTGAGTCACTTAAATCTTTGCTAGTTAAAGTCAAGTCTATGGTACTGCCATTATCTAACCTCACTGTTGTTGGTATCTCTACATCTATATCATAGTCATAACTAAAATATTTACATTGTTGTGTACTCATCTTAATTCTCCTTTACTATTGAGT
>Ga0208814_1001145_pt1 | contig 13035 bp, 22 predicted proteins | sample MalvirAntarct_55_FD_184253 | JGI IMG/M metagenome (GOLD analysis project Ga0208814, IMG submission 184253) | Marine viral communities from the Global Malaspina Expedition - Malaspina viral metaG Antarct_55 (SPAdes) (version 2) | ecosystem: Environmental > Aquatic > Marine > Oceanic | place...
AACGGCACGGAAGTGGAGGCACTGGAAGGTGAGTTCATACCCTCGTTGGATAAATTAGATCTGCCTGTGGAACACGAATTCCAACGCAGTGCAACCGGAAGGTTCTTGAATACGAAAGATAATATATCTGGCGTGTTGAAAACGCACAGCATTGAGGTGCGTTACAATGTCATTAAGAAGTGCATGCAGATAGACATACCCAACACCAAATTTATCGCTGACATGAAAGACGAGGCATCGGTCATTGAGATCGAAGATCGTTGCATCAACATGGGAATACCCCACACCAAAGTATCGGACTACTTGAAGATCCTGGCACGGGAGTACAACCCTGTGAAGGAATGGATCGATGGCACACCCTGGGACGGCAAGGACAGATTGCAGGCGTTCTTAGACAGCATCGTCACACACGACTCACACCAGCTTAAAGAGATGTTGATGAAGAAGTGGTTGATTAGTTGTGTGGCTGCTGCCTACGAGGAGCATGGGTTCTCAGCAGAGGGCATCCTTACATTTAGAGGTGCGCAAGGACTGGGCAAAACGCTGTGGTTCAAGCGACTGTGCGATTATGATAGAGGTTGGTTGTTGGAGGGTGCAACGCTTAATCCGTCTGACAAAGACAGCGTTAAGAGAGCTGTTAGCCATTGGATAGTTGAGTTGGGTGAGATAGAGTCTACCTTTAAGAAGTCGGACATAGATCAACTCAAGGCGTTCGTGAGTGCAGGTTACGATGAGCTGCGACTGCCATACGACAGAGCCTTCTCGCGGTATCAAAGGCGTACGGCTTTCTACGCCAGTGTCAACGCGCGCGAGTTTTTGACAGACACATCCGGGAATCGGAGATTTTGGGTCTTAGATGTTAAGGATATTGATGTCAATCATGGCGTGGACATGCAACAGATGTGGGCGCAGGTCAAAGAGACAATGTATGTCAAAGGCCAGAAGAACTGGTTTCTATCACCAGATGAACGCGAGATGCTTAATGAAAGCAACGAGAGATACAGAACACAAAGCAGCGTGGAAGATCTGTTGCTGGAACATGTAGACTTCGAGAGCATCTACACCAAGCCTGTGCAGATGACCAAACTGCTGCGCGACATGGGGATTAAATCCCCGAGGATGCCTGACTTCAAAGAAGCGGCCCGTGTCTTACACGAGAGAGGCATCGAGAAGCGCAGGACCAATGGCAAGAATGTATACGACATCAACTACACGGCAGTGGAAAGTGAGATCAAGTACAGCAACTCATTTGGAGATGAGTGATGATACGCATACTGCAAGGCGACTGCACAGAGTCGTTAAAAACACTAGAGGACGGAAGTATTAACACCTGCATCACCAGTCCACCTTATTGGGGCCTTAGAGACTATGGAGTAGACGGTCAGTTGGGATCAGAGGAAACAGCAGAGGAATTTATTGACGGCATGGTTGGTGTATTTAGAGAGGTCAAACGAGTATTAAGAGATGATGGCACGCTTTGGCTCAACATGGGTGATAGTTATGCAATGAGCAGCATAAGGGGTAAAGACTCAAATTTTTCAGGTCATTTAGGATCTATGAAACATTGGGGGAAAGAGGGTTCAATTAGATTGGGAAATAGAAATCTACCGTTTAACTTAAAGGCAAAGAATCTTATAGGTATGCCTTGGAGACTTGCACTAGCTTTACAGGCTGATGGCTGGTATTTGCGCCAGGATATTATTTGGCATAAGCCTAACCCTATGCCTGAAAGTGTTAGAGATCGTTGCACCAAGTCACATGAATATATATTTTTATTAAGCAAGAAAGCTAAATACTATTACGACCATGAGGCTATTAAAGAGGACTCTAAGTTTCCTGACGGACCTACCTCACCACAAAAAATACAAAAGGGAAAAGGTGAGTACGGTATGGATACCAGGGGTGGTCTGTCTAAGCTTGGGCCTCTTGCCAAACGCAACAAAAGATCTGTGTGGACTATCACAACTAAGCCGTTTAAAGGCGCACACTTTGCTACCTTCCCTAAAGATTTGATTGAGCCATGCGTATTGGCTGGTTGTCCAGAGGGCGGCACAGTCTTAGATCCATTCGGTGGCAGTGGTACAACAGGCATTGTTGCTGCAGGTCACAATCGCAATGCAGTCTTGTTAGAGCTGAACGCTGAGTACATAGAGTTAGCCAAGGCCAGAATAGAGAAAGACATGGGTATGTTTGTAGATCTGACGGTGGAGACATAATGAGCGGGAAGGGCGATAGACCGAGACCGGGAGTTTACTCGCAGGAGTTCCGGGACAACTTCGATAGGATCTTTGGTGCGAGAAAGAAGGGCAGCCTACCCTGTGATAAGGACAAGGATGACAGCAAGAAGAAGGACAAAGATGAATAGATGTACACAAGTATGTGGATTAGGGTGTGGTAAGTACACTAAAACAGGGTGTGCTTACATTGTGCTACCCTGTGCAATGTTTCCTTTGTTTATATGGCTTTCAAGTCTATTAGGTATAGGTAGTGTATCTTATATATATAAACTTATTAAACATGGTTACTACATAGAACAGCAGGCAATAACAACAAGAAGTGTTTGGGTGCTATACACTGCCCCCTTACACTGTCAGGAGTAAAATATGGGAATGTTAGAATACTTAATGATAAGAACCGAGGACGATGAGTTTAATATTAAAACGGAAACACACTCGTCAAAGAGCTTTCAATCGGTTGCTAGAAAACTAAAAGACAGAGATCTTATTGGACTGTTGCAAATAGATGAGGGTGAATTCATGGCCTTCATCCAGGAATAACATGGCCACAAAAGGACGACCTAAAAAACCTAAAGATTCTCTGGTTAATACACCAGCACAATTTGAGAAGGACGATGAGTTCGGACTGACAGAGATGCAATCAGCATTTGTCTGGCAATATACTGAGGGTGCTTGTGGACAAACAGAGGCAGCTCGAAAGGCAGGATTTGAATTCCCTGCACAAGCAGCAAGCAAGTTCTTGAACGGCAAAGACTACCCCAATGTAGTGAAAGCTATTCGGATTAAGCAGGATGAATTGCGAGAGAAGTATGCCATTACTCCGGCTAAGACTGGCTCGATGTTGTGGAAGGTTGTAGAGACTGCATACGAAAGTGGGCAGCTCAACGCCGCTGTATCTGCTATCAAAGAGCTGAATCAATTAGCTGGTTTATCCATCAACAGATCCCAGAACATCAACATCAATGCGAACATGGACAAGATGAGCAAGGACGATATCAAGGAGAGATTGTCCAAGCTATTAGGTGCAGACATTGATGACTACTCACCGAAGGATAAGTAGATATAAAAACTAAGTAATAGACCCTTCTCTTAGAATCCTCTGAGATTTTCAGGAAAAATTCAAAAGGAATAAAAAAGCACGGCATATCAGTAGCTTACGCTTGTTATTTGCACCAGGTAATTCAGATCTATAAAATCCCTTGTGTTCACAACAGTTACACTTGCATAGGCTGGAGTCCCTAGGATGCCTTTTTTACCTACCATTGGCCTATTGCTTGGCCCCATACACCCCTATTTGCTGGCAGCCGAGGGCGAGGTAAATAGAACTAAGTTAGACACACTGAATCATCAAAAAAACTCATGGTAAAAAAATTTTAAAAAAAAATTTTAAAAAAAATTATATGAAACGACTCGTGCTATAGTTTGCACATGAAACGACTCGTGCTATAGTTTGCACATGATTACAACCTTGTATAAAAACGCAGCCTCTCTAAAAACTCTGATCCATGCCAATTAATTCTCGAACCAAGGGTGCAACTTACGAACGCCAGGTCGTAGGAATCCTAAACGAATTTTTTTTAAAAAATAATTTTGATATAACCTGCAAGCGAAACTTAGATCAGTACCAAACGAAAGATCTTGCTGACATAACCATTCCGTTTCATGCTCTGGAGTGCAAGCATTACAAAGAGGGCAACTGGCTAAAAGCCGATTGGTGGAAACAAGTGTGCGTTTCAGCTGACAACGATGGAACGATACCAGTTCTTATTTTTAAATTTAATCGCGTTCCAACCAGAGTCTGCATACCATTGCACGCTGTTAACCCTGAATGGGAAAAGGACAATCAAAAGGTTGCTGTCATGTCTATGGACGATTGGTTAGATACCCTGCTTAAAAATTGGCACAAGTACGAGCAACTGCAAGAATAATTACTTTGTGGCCATGATCTTTACCGGATCTTAATTCTGCTGATATACTTCTTGCATGAGTATCTTGGACAAAATTAATATTTTCGACAGAATGGAGCAGACCAAAGATCTGCAGCGACAACAAGACCAAGCGATGTCAGATCAATTTGGCGTTACTCCTACCCAAGCCAGTTACCTAGCAGCTCAATTTGCACCAGGCATGGGGATTCAAGACGCAGCAGGCGAAATGCCAGGGTTTCCACCCGCAGACGCAGAAATGGTTGATATCTTCTCAGCTCCAAATGAACCCAGCATGGCAGAAAATATCAGATCCGGTGGCCTTGATAGATACCTGATAGCGCCATTACAAGGACTTGGTGTCGTAGGCGATGCTGTTACAGCTGTTCCACTTGCCGGACCACTTATTGGAGGTGCATTAAAATTACCAGGCGCTCTTGCAACAATCGCAGGTGGTGTAGGCAAGTCTAAAAAGGGCATTATATCTTTAGATAAAGTTTATCATGGATCACCAAACACCAACCTTGAAAAAGTAACAATAGCAAAAAGCAAACAATCAGAAAACTTTATGCCACACATATCAGTAACAGATGATCCTCTGTTAGCACAGTCTTTCACAAAAGGTGAATTAGGAAATTTGCCTGAAGGAAATATATATCAGGCTACTGGAAATTTCAAAATCATTGATTACACAACTGACGAGGGCAAAAACATTTGGACATCACTAGGAAAAAACGATTATGAAAGAGCAATTAATGCTAAAGAAGCTGGTTTTGATGGAAGGCAAATTAATAACTATGAAGAACTCAAAGTCGATTCTTTTTATCCAGAAATAGACTACAACACAATTAAAAATTCTCACGAAATACAAATGTTTAAGGATATTGATGTTTTTCCTATGCAAAGTAGCAAATTAGGATCAAATAAGTCTAAAAAGGGCATTGCAGCTTTAGACAGAGCGAAACAAGTAAAGGCTGATGTTAAGTCTTTTGCAACAGACGACACAGGTTTTGTGTCTCCATCGCTTAAATCTTTGATTGAAAACGCACCTGCCAACCTAAAGGGCAAACAAATTACTGATTGGCTTAATGCCAACGCGAACAAGGGCGTAAAGCCGAAAGAACTGGAATACCTGGGATTTGACGATTTTCTAGCTGCCAATCCTACTGCCACAGTCCGAGAGGCGGCCCAAGGCGTAAGCGGTAACAAGGTTAAAGTTACCAGAACAAGTGCAGATGATACAGGTGACAGCGGCCCATTATTAGAGTTTGATGTTCAGGCTTCTTTGGTAGATCCATTAGACGGTTCTAAGCCTTATGCACCGGAAATAGAAGACATTAAATATGACTTAGAGCAAACAAAAGATTTCAATGTAGGCGATTTTTCTACCCATGATAGATTGTTAAATTTTGCTAATTCTAAATATGTTGCCAATCATTCATATCCTGGCTTGCCTCGCGCTCAAGAACTTGTAACTAGACCGATGGGAGACGCCTTTAAATCAATCAATGAATTAGAAAATTACTTAGTGTTGAACGATGTCAAGGCTGATGGAATTAAAAGCCTTGACGACCTTATAGAAGAATTTGCTAAAACCAACTACATGAACAACCCATACCAGATGATTCAGCCAATGACCAGAATCGGAGACGATAATTACGACAATCTGCCCGCCTTTGCCTACGGCAACGATGAGGTTGGTTATCAGCTTTTTGTTAACGGTGAGAGAAAAACTAACCCCGATAATGTACCCTACAGCCAAACCGAGGCACAGATACAGCTGCGCAATGTCATGGAAGAAGATGGAATGGGTCCTGGTGGGTTTCAAATACAAGGCGAAGACGACTTCTACTTTGACAATGAAATGGCCCCTAGAAATTACCAAGATTTTGTAGATGCAAGTCTTCCGGGCGGTGAAAACTACCGACAAGTGCTGTTCCGTTGGGAAAATGCACCAGATGGACACAATGCCACAGATCATTTTGACGATCCACAAGCCATTGCCCACGCTCTGGTGCGAGACAGAAAGCTGGCTGACGGCACTGATAGTTTGCATGTAGACGAGCTGCAGTCAGATGTTCATACCCAAGGAGCTAAGAATGGTTATCAGCCAACAAAAGCAGAACTAGAAAAAGTAACTAAAGAAGTTGAAGAAATTTTACCAAATGGATTTTATGCTGATGGAGGCTATGTGTTTAATGCAAATGATGAGCCTGTTTCAGCATATTTAAAAGAAATAGTTGCAGATGCTTATATACCAGAATCTGACTTTACTAATTATCTTCGTGAAACAGGCAAAATAGAAAAATACAACGAAATAATAAATAAATTTGGCGACACACCCAACTACCCCTTCAAAGACGACTGGCACAACATGAGCCTGCAACAATTAGTGCTTGATGCCATCGAAAACGGCAAGGACACGATTTCTGTGTCCGGTTCAGTTCCAATGATTTCAAGATACTCAGACAGGTACGCAACTTTTTACGAGACTCTTTACGATAAAAAGATACCTTCTGCCATGAAAAAACTGGCGAACAAGTACGGTGGTAAGTTTGAGACAGGTAAACTAGACGAGGTAGATACCCCTGTAAGAAATGTACAATCTGAATCATTTGCACCTAATAGCATTGAAGAAGCAGAAAAAATCCAAGACAGCTTGCTCAATGCCAACATCCTCAGAATTACCCCAGAGATGAAGGCTAAAGTGCTAGAAGAAGGATTCCCTGGCTTTGCACTTGGTGGCGAGGTTTCTCAGCATGAGCTAGACTCAGGCATAAGATCTCTTATCTAATGTATCTGGCCATGAACGCAGCAGTCGAAATACAAAAAGGTAATTTCTGGGATCCGGAGTCCCAGAAGTTTTACAAGTGGGAAGATCTAATGGAGCTACACGAGACACGCAGGCTTTACAATCTTATGGTTGCAGACATGCGACAAGAGGCTTGGGCCAACGACTGCTAACCGATCTTACCGTTCGTCTTAAAGAACAGCCGAACAAAGTATTTGCGCACCAACGACACAACCGTAAACACTATGGTCTGCGTAAAAGCAGTCGCTGCAACTGACAGCTCCAGGTAAGTGGTAATGTTTAGGACGATAAAGGCAATGGGAAATGCTATGACAAAGCCGATGCCCACATCTGTAAACGACTCTCTGGCTACGCTTTTATCAAGCATCAAAGTTCTCTTCTTCGATTACAGATCCGTCCTTGTAGATCTTGTAGGGTGTACTTTTGCTAATACAAGCAGCTTTCCTGCGTTCTATCATGTCGTACTTGTCCTCGCCACAGCTAACCGATGTGACAAAACCCTTTTCATTTTTAAGAGTGACCTCTTGTGTAAATCTATACATTAACTTTCCTCATTTTTTATCATCCCTTCCAAAAGCCAGCTGATGGATGATGTTCTCGATACTGCTGAGTTCTTTTTTTTCTGCTGGCGAGAGTTTCTTGTTCAATAGCGGTTTCCCGAGATTGCTCAAGGCTTGAATCATCAGCTCCTTGTCGTACTCCGTTAGAAGTAATTGCATGCTTGACCTCCTTAAAGTCGTTTATAAGTTTTTCGTATAATGATGTGTCTATGTCCTTCATGGTCTTTATAGCCTTTTGGTTGCTTAAAAAATAAGCCTCCAGGCTTGAGACTGTTTTAGGGCCGCCCACAAATGTTTTGATAATGGTGTAAATGCTCTGGGCAAACTCTTGTTCGCTTTTCATTTACCCTCCTCTTCATCCCTTTGCTTTCTTTGCTTTTCGTTGTAAGCCTGGCGCAAAAAAGATGTGTTCTGAACTTTGTACTCTCCGAGTGTCAGCACATCGTCTTCTTGGTGCTTTGACTTTTCGTATTTGTACTCCATGTACATGTGGTCACAAAATTGTTCGTACTTAGATCTAGGATCTTGGGTTGGTTGTATGTCGTCTGGTATTTTAATACTCATAGTGCTACTAATGCCTCTCTTGCTTTGCCGTCATAGTTTTGTACGGCAGCTTGTTTAAAGTCTCTTATGATACCAACACTCTCCGGACCTGCATCGTGGTAATTCAAATGTTTCTTCATAAGCCTGCGCAATGTCTTTGCATCGCAGTGCATCCAATTATATTTAAAAACCATGTCACATACATCCCAATACTTATTGCCGTAGTTCATTTGTACTCCATTTTATATTTAATGCCATCTCTGGCCACTCGCTTTTGAAAATCAATGCTGACATCCTCCATCATCAGAACATGGTTGTTAACCTGCTCATCGGACGGTATCTCATCAAAATCAATCTCCACCTCTAAAATTACTTTTACTCCGTTATTCATGTTTTTTTCCTCATTTTTTCATCAATATCCATAACATAGTCTTTGGTCACAACACCCATTTCTCTGTTGCCTCTCCAATGCGACTTTCTCCAAACAAAACCTTTGGTTGCTGTTCTCATGTAATGGCCACGAACCAAATGATGTCTTTTACGCATGGTGCTGGCATTAGATTCTTTGCTAACATCATCTGGAATATTGATTGTCACCACATAATGCTCAAACGGTGGTCGCCAACCTGGTCTAGTTTCATACGGTCTAGCTGCACTAAAAGGCGATTTGTTTGGCGCGATTCCGTCCATCTTTAACTTTTCAACACAAAGAGATTTAAACTCTGGGTGGTTCATAATTCCCATGTGAACAAAAACCTGCCTAGCATTTTGATAATGAGCGGTGGTAGCATCGTTAAAATTTCCACCATCATGTCGATTGTTTATGTGCTTTATCTTATCTACATCAAGCATGGTGGGGTATTGGTACTTATCCACACCATCTTTTCTTACATAGACTCCTGGAGTTGTTAAAGGATTGTTAAACAAACAAGCTAAATGAAAGCTGCTGTCTTTTGCTCGCTGTAATTTATCATCATTGTCAACAAAATGAGTGTCCATAAAAATAGCAGGCTCTTTGTCATAAAATCCCACTGTCTTGCCAAGAGGCACAAAGAAAGTAGAGGGCAACATAGTGCTAATATTTTTAGTCATAACTTCTAAATGATTTTTAGGAAACCTATCTGGATCAATAATTGTATTCTCGTGAACCATGCAATTAACGGTCAGACGCAAAGCTGCTACTTCTTGATCTAGGCTTTCATACCAAGGAAACTTTCGTACAAATTCATCGCCTTCTTTCTCAAGGCCCTTAAAAGAATCATCAAAATATTTCCACATCTGCATTTCGTTTTTAGAACCTGTAAGCTCAACAAGATTTTTAGTACCAGAGTATTTACGCAACCAAGACCTCATGGTTGTTTCTTCAACCCTTACCATGTAAGTAATTCCATAACTTGATGTTTCAATTAACAAAGTCTGCTCATGTGGCATGCGAACCTCAAGATCTGCAAAGAAATCATTTAGGACAGCTTTGGGTGGTATCACATCATGCAAAAGACCACCTTCAAACTGAAACTTCAAAGCATTAATCCATTCATCATATTCTTGTTGACACATATTTTTATAAGCACTTAACTGCTTTACAGCGTCAGTCTTTTGCTGTTCATCAAAATCAACAAGAGCTGAGTCAGCAAGTTCCGGGAATGGAAAACCCAACCTACCAATAAATTGTAAGTTTCCCATTTGTTTAACAGATTTTTTAAAATCAAATCTAAGAAAATCGTGAGCTTGATAAAACCCACTGGATAGTTTGTTTGCGTTTTTTAATCTAGCCATTATTTATCCTCTGGGTTAAACATTTTTAAAACCATAACCTCAACCTCTTTGAAGTTGCCTACTGAATGTTCTAACACAGCTTTCTTCATCAGCTCTAAATCAAACCTGCCGTTAAGCATATCTGCAATCCAAGACTGCAAAGAATCGTAGTCGTATTCATTGGTAAAGTTTTCTACTGACATATAATCAACGACACCCCTTACGAACCTGGAGCAATCCTCGCAATAAGGGTTGTCTGACATATCGCCACCGTATTCATTCTCAAAAGATAAAGCATCGCTGCTGTCACATTTAGGGCATTTAATATTATCCATTACACCACCTTCGTAAAGTTGCTAGAGCTGACGATTTCTGCAAATCGTACATCTAGCAGTTTGTGAATTCTGCTCTCAAACAAACTAATGTGCCTGAGAATATCTGCCTGCTCTTTATGAGTGTAGCTGTCGAATTCTTTGATATAAGTTTCTGGGTTATCAAATAGGGCCATCAAATAATCTGATACCTCGTGCTTGGCTTTCACCTTTGCTGTTACTATCCTGTCTTGATACTTAATCATTCTGAGTCCTCCATAAGATCTGTCTTGAGCGACCAATCGGTATAACCCAATTCTTCTTTTAGAATTCTTTTTATTTGGTTAAGGTCGTCCACAATCATTCTGTTCTCTTCCTTGAGTTCAATCAAAGTTAAGATTTCGCTAGGCACTTTAGATCTTTCAGTGGCACTGCCCTCACCGTCTGACTCAGATGCTTTTTTAGACAAAGATCCGAATGTCTTAGGTTGGTTCTTTTGGTAATCACTCTTACGAGGATCGATGAGTGCAGGAACACGATCTCTCTCTAGCCAAACTCTAAAGTAAAAGTTTTTGTCCTTTCTTTCACCTTTGTAAACCTTTCTGGAAGAAAACCTTTTGCCTACTGTTTTACCCCAATATTGTATGTAGCTAACAGTGGTTATTTTTTCTACAACAAAACTATCGCCAATGCTCATTTTCAATAGTTTGTCTTTTATTTCCTGAGTCAAAAAATGAGATTTATTGCCTCTAGGTGGAAGGTCAATCCCTTGCTCTATTTTAATTTCCATTACGACTGCTCCTTTATTTTTTTAATGATTGCTCTGTATTCTTTTGCTTCAATCTCAATTACTGGATGAGTGGCCAACAAATCTCCACCCACTCTATTTTTAATTGATTTTGGTTTTGATGCTGTCCAACGCATTTTTGGATGCCCAGAATACTCGCCAGCATAATTTACAATTTTAGTTGGATTGGACCTTGAGGTTGCCCATTCATTGCCTTCACTATCTGTGGTTTTGTAATACATTACGATACCTCCTCAGAATTATTCTCTGTTGATTTCTTATCAGCAATTAATTTTCTAATTGCCATCCAAATCAACGACTCGTTAATATCTCTGTCCCAAGCAATCATGTTAGTCCTAATACAATCGTTGCAACCCAATGGGTTGTTTAGGAATCCAGCAAAGCTGCTTTCAAATTTACCGTGCAATACACAGTGTCCTGTGTAGACCTCATTCAAATCCTCACCAAGCTCTTTGCGATACCTGGCAACCATCTCTTCTTGGGTTTCATCTTTGGTTAATCTATCCATTCAATTCTCCTTTTTAATGTTCCATGTGGAACTGTTTATTAATCTCACCCTTATAATTTAAACTAAACTATATAAAAGTGCAAGTTTATATATACTATTGCTTATTATAATATTTTAATTCATAATCCCCACAGTGAGACATAAATTAAATAGGAGTCAAAAATGATACAACCCAGAAAACAGATTAATAACATCTACGCTTATGTGCGAGTTTCTTCTGAGCAGCAAGTAACAGATGGATCTTCCCTAGAGGAACAAAAGAAAACCATTCAAGCTTTTGTACAATCAAAGTTCAACAGACCTGTGGATGAGTTCTTTGTTGATGCAGGCGTAAGTGGAATGAAGGACTTGGTTGATCGACCTGGCTCTAGGGCCATGACTGATATTATGGACGAGCATGATGTGATAGTAACCACCAAGCTTGATCGTCTGGCTAGATCTTTTACTGAAATGGTCAACATGATACCCAAGCTAGAGGACACAGGCATCAGTCTTTATTTTTGTGAAATGTTTGGCGAAACACCTGTTGTCCTTCCCAAAGAAAAACAACAAACTGGTCTAGCAGCTAAAATGGATATGGTGCGAATTAACAACAGACAGTTAGTCGCAACGCTTGCACAGTTTGCAGAGTTTGAGCGTGAGATGATTAAGTCCAGACTTTCGGGTGGCAAGATTGCTTGGGCAGAAAAAGGGTATTCCATAGGTGGGCATGTTCCATTTGGCTACTCCAAAGAATACGAGGATCATGGTTCGAGAAGACACACCAAGTTAATTCCTATTCCAAAAGAACAAGCTGTCCTTAAAACTATTTATGCTTTAAGAGACAGAGGTTTGGGTGCAAGAAGAATTGCTAAACAGGTCAGCAGTCTACACCCAGATTATGAGAACTTTCCGATTCACAAGGTTGTTAAAATATACTCCATTGGTGGCCATGTACCTTTTGGCTATGCCAAAGAATACGAGAACCACGGATCCAGAAGACACACCAAGTTAATTCCTATTCCAAAAGAACAAGCTGTGCTTAAAACTATTTATGCTTTAAGAGACAGAGGTTTGGGTGCAAGAAGAATTGCTAAACAGGTCAGCAGTCTACACCCAGATTATGAGAACTTTCCGATTCACAAGGTTGTTAAAATACTTGGCAGAAAGTTTCAAGGACTTTCACAAGCCAGTTAATAAGATACAATAATTAAGGAGACACCATGAATGTATTAAGTTTATTTGACGGAATGAGTTGTGGCATGATCGCCCTAGATCGACTTGGCATTAAAGTTGATAACTATTACGCAGCTGAAATAGATAAGTATGCCACCCAAGTTAGTGAGGCTAATTACCCAGACATTATTCGTTTGGGCGATGTGTGTGGAGTTAAGGCCAAAGACTTGCCTAAGATAGATTTAATTTTGGCAGGATCTCCATGCCAAGGATTTTCATTTGCAGGCAAGCAGTTGGCGTTTGATGATCCTCGTTCCATGTTGTTCTTTGAGTTTGTGCGTCTTTTAAAAGAGTGCAAGCCAAAATACTTTCTGCTAGAGAATGTCAGAATGAAAAAAGAATACCTTGATGTCATATCAGA
>Ga0208814_1001148_pt1 | contig 13018 bp, 7 predicted proteins | sample MalvirAntarct_55_FD_184253 | JGI IMG/M metagenome (GOLD analysis project Ga0208814, IMG submission 184253) | Marine viral communities from the Global Malaspina Expedition - Malaspina viral metaG Antarct_55 (SPAdes) (version 2) | ecosystem: Environmental > Aquatic > Marine > Oceanic | place: South...
CAGACCACCGATTATACACACTAGTAGAGTTTAACCACTATTGTTTATATCCACTAATCCATCAAAAAGCCCGTCTATTTTATAAAGAAGATAAGCCCATAGGTTTTGTTTCTTGGGCATGGATTACAAAGGAAGAAGGTCAGGCGTTCTTGGATGAAAAATGGGTCCCAGACGAACAAACGTATAAAAGACCAGATGTAGTAACCGAAGATTTAGAACTTTGGGGTATTGAGTTTATTGCTCCATACGGAAACACAATCAAAGTCATGCGAGGCATGATGCAGCATTCACAAAAAGTATTAGGCCAGAGAGTTCCTGCCAATTGGCGGCGATTTAATCAGCCAGATCAAAAACACACGAAGGAGTTTTAAAATGGGCGGTGGCGGTAAAACAACCAACGTAACGAACACAGGTCTTGGCGATGATCAGTACCAACAGCTTTCGGATAATCAAGTTGGTATATCTGGACAGATTACAAATCAGGATAACGAAGCAACTAAGCGCTTTGATAATATAGATACTCGTTTCAATACGGTAGATAGTAGTGTCACTGGTTTAAATGATAACTTGTCTACAGGTTTTACCAACATGAATGACCTGATGGATAAGTACAATACAAGTATGAATACACAGTTCACTGGTGTTAATACTGGGTTAGCTAATAACGCAACTGCAAGTGCTGATAACGCAAATACACTGACTAATATACAAACAGATGTAACAGGTGGTTTTGATGCTGCTAATACTAGATTTAATACATTAGATTCTGCTAATACAAATCTACAAGGCACAGTAGATCAGGGATTTGTTGATCAAGCACAAGGATTTACAGACGCACAAACTGATAGAGCAGAACAGTTTGCTGCTGCGGAAGCCGCAACTACGCAAAGCTTTGCAGATACCGGCGCGGCATTAGAGCAAGGATTTGGAGAGGCAGATACAGATCGTGCAGCTACTCAAGCAAATGTCTTAGGTGGGCAGAATAATATACAAAATGATCTTCAAACCATGTCTGATACAAATGATATTTACGCTGCACAGTCGCTAGATAATCAGGCTAATCTGCAAACATCCCAAGATGGGTTCGTATCAAACTTTGATTCATATGCAGAAAGATATGACGAAGACGCTAAGTTAGCTCAACAGACTCGCGCTGATATGCAACGGGCAAACGCTAATGCGGATCAAAGAATACGTGCTGACATTGGAAGTTTTGCTAATAATGCATCGGTAGATCGTCAAGATATATCTAACGAGATGGACACACAGTTTGCTCAATTAGGCAGTACAGTTGAGGGTGGGTTTAGCGATGCTAATACATCTACTAACAGGGCAATTGCAAATAATTCACGGGACAATGTAGATGCCTTAAATCAGCTACAGTATGATCTAGATACCGGCATGGAGAATCTAGACTCAGCTCAAGTAGCTGCGGCACGGGACTTAGCTAAGATAGCCTCTACTCAGACAGAATTGGATATGTCACTAAGGCAAAACTTCAATCAGTTGGGTAATGCTTTTGATGATAACGGGCAGCTAATATCTAACAGCATTGATGAACAAGGTAATACCATTGCTCGAAGCGTAGATCAGCAAGGAAACCTTTTACTTAGAAGCTTTGACGCAACAGGGTCTGCAATCGGTGAAAAGGTATTGAATGTTCGTAGTACGCTACGAGATTTACAGGAAATACAGAATGCACAAGGTGCAAATGCTTCGATGGGTAACTTATCTCCAGCAATGGCAGGTAATGTTCCTACTACTGGGTTTGCTTCTCCGTTTGCTACAACGAGATAGGATAAATTAATGGGTATTTTTGGAGATTTTTTTGGTGGGTCAAAGAAGGATGAAACTACTAGCTCTGTAGGTGGCGGTAGAGGTAGTGGTAGCTACAGTGATAGAAAGTATGTAGAAACGCCCAATGAAAGGGCTACTTATTTTAAAGATAATAATATTGATCCAGATACACACTACAATGCGACTACTCATAATGAAGGTAGTGCTAGTTCTAATTACATAAAAGAACGAGATACTGCCGCAGCAGCTAGAGCTAGTGGAGATGCAGCCGCAATAGCAGCAGTACAGCCTGAAGTTATAAGAGGCGCAGCACCTGAAGGTATTCAGAACCTAATGGGATACACAAATCCAGTAGGTATCATGGGTAAGATTGCAGGTTGGGTAAATGGTCTTGATCCTACAACACAAAAACATAGTGTTATTGGTGGTAGGCAGTTATATAAAAATAAAGAAACAGATTTTACATATTCATATAATTTTTTAAAATTGCCTTACGAGGTAAAGATTAGACCAGATGGTTCTGTTGTAGATGCTCTAAAGATAGATGCAGCAGGTAAAGTTCCTGGTGACATGGGCTATAATAAAGAAACTAATGGATATGCGATACAGGCTCAAAAAGCTGAAGCTAACGGCGATAATGATACCGCACGGCAAATAAGACAGGAAGAGGCAGATAATTCAAATCCAGGCGGCGGTAGTGGTGGAGGTACTGATGGACTTTCCATCAAAGATATGGCAACAGCGGCAGGGGTCATAAAAAATGCTGCTGACATGGAAGCTATTATAAAAGACCCTACCAAGTTCTTAGATGACAGGGGAATGACTTTAGCTGATCTTGTGTCATCAATGGATGCAAATGCAGAAGGTACTAATTTAGATGCATCAAACACTGCATACGGGCTAGGTGATGATCCGTCATTTACTGCTTCAACCACCGGTGACGCAGCTACTGTAGATACCGCAGAAAAGCCTGACGTAGCTACCTATGATGCAGCTACAAGTACATTAACTGACAATGAATTAGCAGTAGGTGTAACTGGCGAAGTATCGGAAGATGCCACAGTAAATGCTGATGAATTAACTATCGATACTACTGGAGCAGCTACAGGCATAAATGAAGACGGTACAACTAGCGTACTAGGCAATGCCTTAAATGATTTTGCTTCTCAGGATATATCAAAGGTAATTGATACTTCTACAGTAGCCGGTAAATTATTGGCACAGAAATTAGGTGAAGGTAACTATACTGATAGCAAAGCCACTGTATTAGGCCAAATGAAGTTAATCTCTGCGGAGTTTAAATCCTCTACAGGTGAACCTATTATACCTGCATGGGCGCAATCTATGCATAGAGATGCCTCTAAATCTATTGCATTCAGTGGTATATCGGGAACAGCAGCTACAGCCGCTTTCTCTAATGCTATAATGGAGGCTACGTTAGGAGTAGCAGAAAAAGACGCTACATTCTTCCAAACGCTTACTACCAAGAATTTAGACAATAGACAGCAAGCTATTATCAATAAAGCTAATGTATTATCAAAGCTTGAATTAGCTAACATGGATGTCCGTTCACAAGCTGCGGTACTGAATGCTAAGAACTTTATGGAGATGGACATGCAGAACTTGTCCAACGAACAACAAGCTGAGATCGTTAACAAGCAAGCATTCGTTCAATCTTTATTTGATAATACTAAAGCAATTAATGCACAAAGACTATTTACTGCGGATAATACTAATGATATCAATAAGTTCTACAGCGAACTTAATTCAGCAATACAACGTCATAATACATCAGAAACTAATGCTTTAAGTAAATTCAATGTAGGAGAAATTAACAATGCTGCACAATTTAATGCTGACATTAAAAATGATCGCCAAAAGTTTTTATCGGAAATGCAATACAATATTGACGTTGCTAATGCGAAGTGGCGGCAAACTGTTGAAACAACTAATAACGCTATTATGGTTGAAGCGCATACTACAGATGTTAAAAATGCGTTAGACCTCACACAAGAGGCTCAGAACAACCTTTGGGATAGTGCAGATAACTTATTAGATTACATCTGGAAAACTACTGACAACGATACTGAACGTGAATTGCGCTTATTGGTAGCACAAATGCAAGCTCAGTCTGGTCAATCAAGCGGAGGTGGCTTCTTAGACGGCCTCTTCAAGCTAGGTGGGGCGTATCTAGGCTCAAGCAGCGGCTCTAGTTGGTTAACTGGCGTTATGACCGGTTAATACCCACAACACACGTAAAAAGTAAAATACGGGATAAATTACAATGACATTTGATGAAGCAATCAAGAAATCTATTAAGGTGTTCTTGAACGGGAAGATGCCTATGAAAACTGGCGAACTAAAGGAAGATGGTTTGACGTTCACTCCAGAGTACTTTGATGATTTAGAAGCTGAAATGTTGGAAAATCCTATCGATAGTAAGTCCGCTAAAGAGGAGGCCACAGATGAATCTTGATGCACCTATTCCTGGAGGTAATTATACCGCAGATACTCGCAACTATTCATGGCATAGGCCGCCTGACTTAGTAGATTATGATGAAGCTACAGCTTACTTGATGGATAGGGTTGATGAACCTGAGCAAGTAGAAGTTATCTTTGCAATGCTAGGTATAGACGCACATATCACAACAATCGTTACTACAATACTGCTACAGGCCATCAGTAAGGGTAAGGTTGGTATTGATCTTGCAGTTCTTATAGCTGGACCATTGGCTAGGTATATAGAAATCAAAGCAAAAGATGTGGGTTTAAAATATGAAATGGGTATTGAAGACAAAGATCGAGTTGTCATAACACCTACCTTACTTCGAGCTTCATTAGGTATTGTCGAAGAGGATGAAGAAGAAGTTATCGAAGAGGTAAATGCTGTAGAGGAAGCTCCAGAAGCCCCTACAGGAGGCTTAATGACTAGACCTGAAGAAATGTCAGCAACTCAAGACGAACAGTCTGAGATGTTAGGTGATGTACCATCTGAGGAAGAGCTTCCAGTAGAAGAGGATGTTGTAAATGAGCTTTAAGAGTGAAGCAAGTAAGGTAAAAGCTAATATAGCTGCCGGTAATTATAAAGAAAAAACTGATGTATTTGCAGGTTTCTTTGATGAATTAACTTATGGTATTAAAAAGCAGGACGAAGCAAAGCGCCAAGAAGACTTAGAAAAAAGGCGTGAGAAAAGAATAACTGACAGGGAAATTCTTAAAGAACAGAAAAAAGCGGATGCACTTGAAAAAGAGCAAAATAGATTAGCAAACTTCTATTTTAAAAGTAATCCTAATGTACAGCCTACTACAGCAAACCGTTCAAAACTTGTAGGTGTTATCAAGAGTGGTAGCTATGATAATTTGGCTGATCTAGAGTCTTACATGTCTAGTAGAACTACATATACACCTGGTGTTTCACCTGCTCAAGATGTTGCGCCTGGAGAGGTTCCTTTTGATATGCTTGATAAGGTTGGAGAGAATGCTCAAACACAAGCAATTATTGATAATGAAAAAAGTGATGGCAGCATTGAATTTACTGGAAAAAAACCAGCAGATATTTCTGAATTCTTTAAAGGAATTAAAAATGAGCAAGACTTGAATGCTAAGATATCTCAAATTAATGCAATGCCAAATGGAGCTTCGAAAGATTTATACCTAGCAGAATTAAGCAGAATAAAAGATGAGGGTAGATTTGAAGATAAATCGGGTGACGATATATTCAGAAACACAGATGGTAGCTTTAAAACTAGTGCTGAAATACAAATTTTAGGGCGAAATAGTGACGACCCTGAAATTAAAGCCCGTGCAGTAGCACTGACTTCGACTAGTGTTGACCCTGCTACAATGGGAAGAGATGATCTAGTTTCTAAAATTGCTATTATGAAATCTGAACAAGCAACTGAAGAGGCGTTAGCTCCATTTAAAATAGCATTAGAAGAAAAAAATGCATTAAGAGCCAAGGACGGAGCAACTACAACAGACTATATTACTATGTCAGCTGTAAATTTAAATTCTAAAATTAAAGATATGGAGCGAGATAACAGCTTAAACGCACTACAACCGCCTCATTCTACAGAAGAAATTAATAGGCTAAAGTCTATTCTTAAAAGTAAGAAGGATTTTAACGAAGTAGACGCAGAGCCATTACCTTACATGGTAAATACTATTACAACTGGTAATATAGCAGACTTCACAGCAAATGTTGAAACTGATCTAGGTAAGCTAAACGCCATTCCTGATGAAGAATTGAATGAGGAACAGCTGCTTCAAAAAATTACTCTTCTGAATCGTCAGGCCATAATCAAGAAAACTAGAGATAGTTTTGAAAATAAAACTGAAGACACTGATCTAAACTTAACTGATGAAATTGGTTTTGTTACTGTTAAATCTTTTGACGAAGCTGGTAACGAAATTCCAGATTCAAATGTAGAGTTATACTTAACTCTCGCAAAAGATGGTAGATTTTATGATACTGAAACAGGTAAATTCTATGGCATTAATGAGATTGTAAGTGTATCCCCAACACAAGAAGAAATTAAAGACTCTAGTAACGTAGCAAATCAACTTGCTAAAACCTTTAATCAACCTCTACTTGATTTAAGAACATCTTCTACAACCGTTATTGATACAGCTTTAGCCCTAGATAAATTTGTCCAAGAAAATCCACAAATTCTAACGGTGATAGGTGGTGCTGGTTCTGAGTTTCTTGTTAAAATAAAGAAAGAGATTGAATCATTACAAACACTATTGTCTGGTCAAAATTTAAGTACGAGTGAATTTGAAAGTCAGTTTAATCAAAGAGTACAGCAAATTGCTGATAATGCTGTTAATTCAGACGAGGCTAATTCAATTATAGCGTCTAATGCAGCCGCATTTTCACAATGGACTGCTCTTAATTATAGACATGCGTTTTCGTTTGCAAAACTTGCCTTAGACAGTTCTGGTCAAGCCTTGTCGAACTATGACTTTAAGAATGCTTTGACAATCAATAATGTAGGTTCAACCTATCTAACCTACTCAGGTAACCTACGATTCCAAACAAATAAAGTGGTTAGTAAAGCAGCTAAACAATATAATGAGAATTTAACAGGAAATATGCAGCATAAAATTGCAATGAATCTACGTGTGTATAAGGCGGCATTTAAAGCAACTAACTTAGATGTAGGAATTGAAGATTATCTAGTTCAAACAAATCCTGTTGCATCCAATTGGTTAAATTCTGAACCAGTATCAATTAATGGCGGTGGATCTGCATCGTTAGGTACAGAAGAAACAGGCATTGGTGTTAATAGTTTCTTTAATAATGAAGCAGAAATAAAACACAGCCAAAAGATCTACAAGGGTATATTAGAGTTACCTGATGCAACAAAACGTGAAAGCTTCTTTGAAAATTTTTATAAACTAAGGGCAATAAAGATTTTTGGAAAAAACTACACACAAGAGCAGCTGTCTCAAGCAAAAACAATACTTGATAGAAGATTTGGAGGGGATAACTAAATGGAACCTTTAACATTTGAAGATGCAGAGTATTACCAGCAATTTCCTAGTGAGGCAGAGGCGGCGGGTATTACACCCGAAGCAATTCAAACGGCATTGTCAGGCATGTCTAATGAAGTAAGCACTGAAACTGAGGCTGGGCCTGATGGGTTCGAAGACTATTATGCACAGTTTCCAGAAGAAATGAATTCGTATGGTGGCTTTGCAGGGGTTGGTCCAGGCCACGCTTCTGAATATAATGCACCACAAGATCCTGCCTTAACCAAAGAAAGCCTAAAAGCAAAAGAAGTCATAGCAGAAGCAGATAGCCTTTCAAAGAAAGACTTATACGGAGTCCAGCCTACAATGGGTATATTTGATGCCACAATTGCTAGGTGGCAAGATGTAATAGGAGATTTTACAGGGTATGATGGTGAACCTACTGACTTGCAAAAAGAAGCAGCTGCTTTACCTAAAGCCAGAGCAGATTGGGAAAAACGTGCAAAAGAATTGTATGTAAAGACAGGTGTAGAACAGCCTGATGGTTCTAGAATATACAGTGCTTTTGAACCAGACCCAAGTGATCCGTCTAAGATCAAGGTAGTTGACTACGAAATACCAAAATACACTAGTAATATGTGGTCTAGAATAATTAAGCAGGGTGCTTTGAATCTAGGTAAAGACGCAGATGGTATTTCTAGGGGTGAATTTACCACAGACTCAAGTGAGTATGAATTAGGTACAGCTGAAGAAGATAAAACCTTTTCAGAACGTACCCCAAGTATGCAGCTATCAGGTGGTGAGCAGTTGATGGCAGACTTGTGGACACTAGCTGTTCCTCTGACTGCTGCTGCAAAACCTGCTCAGTTAGCCTTCAGGGGCGGTAAGTATTTACTTACAGCAGGTAGAACTTCACAACTAAATGGTTTAGGTAGGGTTACGGCAACTACAGTTGCTGGATCCGTATTAGAAACACTTTTTGTTAGTGAATCAAATGAAGGTTTATTAATTGGTAAAAAAGCCGTTCAAAATATGCTGCCTCTTCTTAATCTATCAGACGAAGCCGCAAATGATATAGCAGTTTTGTTAGATGGTTTAATTATAAATGGTGCAATGGATGGTGTTTTAACTGTAGCAGCACCTGTATTCAATTATGCAAAAGGTAAGATTGGGGTAGCATCTAGTCTTAAAAATATTGATGGTATTAGTCAGGCTGTTCAAGATGGTCTGGTATTAAAGGTAGCACAATTCTTAGACCCTGAATTGGCAAAAGGATCTGCACAAGAACTATCTCGCAATTTAAAAGTTTTATCAAAAGTATTGAACAACAATGCAGTTACTACTCTTAAAATTGCAGACTTTGAAAAACAAATACCTGTACCTACGACACAAGCAATAATGACAGGTGCAGAAGCATACATGAGGGAAACTCGTCAGCACCTTAAAAAATCTTTGGGTGATGGGTATGAGGAATACATTCAAAAGTCTTCTGACGAGATGTATCAGCGCATGATTGCCATACTTCGTTCAAACTCAAGTAACCCAGCAGTTGCGGGTATGGATGCAGGAATACTTAATCAGATGGGTGATTTCTTTGTTGAGTTTGCAGATTCAAGGTTACCAGGCAAACTCGACGAAGCAACAGATGTTTCAGCAACAAACTTAGTACGAAACAATCAGGCTGAACAGGCTAATTTAGGTGGCAACGTAGATGTTGCAGCTGAAAATGTAGCAACCATCAAGTCTAACATTGATAATGTTGTAACTGATAATCCAGACATAGAATTATTACTAGAAGACTTTCGGACTGCCCAGTCGTCTGGTTCAGATCGTACTATGCTAACGGATTGGACACAAAGTAGTGCATACAAAGCCTACGAAACAGAGAAGGACAATGTAGCAGCATTGTTTAAGGCTATTCCCAATGATCCTATTGGGCCAGAGGCAGCCGAAGCACTTATTGATAACATCCTATTAGCAGTGCGTGAAGTAAACGTATTTGATACATCGGGCAAAGAAGCTAAGAGCGCACTGAATAAAATATACTCAGAATTACAACCTAAAGTTGTTGCGGGTAGCTCAAATACTTCAATGGAAATTAATGATATTACTAAGATGTTTGAGTTTAATACTGAAACATTTGAACCCAGCCTTGAGACACGAGCTGAGTTAATTGAGAGAATATCAGGAATTGGTTTTCAAGATGTTTATAATCTACGCCCTACACTCAAACAACTCTATAGTAGCTACGCAACAAACCGTCCGTTAGCTAATAAATTTGCTGATATTAGAAGGCATATTAATGATGGTGAAACTGGTCAGCTATCCTTTGCAAAGGGGGGCGCTAGAGAAGCAGCAGAAGAGGCAGATCAGGCATATCAAAACTTTGACAATCGCTGGCAGTCTGACACACAAATAGAAACTCTTTCAGAAACATATGGTAAGCAGCGTAGTGCAAGAAATCTAAATCCGTCTGTGGTTACCACTAACAATCGTGGGGTAGTTGATAGCAATAGAGCTACAACTGCTTATGTAGATAGTGCTTTGTCAGAACCTTCGGGAGATGGCTTTAGACAAATCATGGAAGCTGTTGATGGTCTTGTTGGAATGGATGGTCCTACCAAGGATGTCATGAGTAAGTACATTGTCACATCTATGTCCACACAACTTGCTAAATCTGCCGTAGAGGGTATGGACGCATCTGGACTTAACTCGCAAATCGCACCTTTTCTATCTCAATTAAGGGCTGCTGGTAATGATGATCTTGCAAACCAATTTCAGGCCACTGTAGAAAATATTAGTAAACAAAGATCTGCCTTGGGTGACGAATTAATGGGTGCTGAAGAAGCACTGCGTATGGCAAAGATTGAATTTAAATCTGCTGAAAATGGTATTCTTAGTAGTTTAATATCTAAAGTAAAACGTCGAAATGATGGTGTTGGAGATGCGGTAAGAACAGACACACGCGAAGCACTGGCGGACATAATTTCTCGTCCTGATGCCAATAATACAAAAGAGCTTATTGCTGAGATTAATAAACTACCTGCAAGTCAAAAACTATTAGCTCAACAGGCTCTACAATCCGTGGCTTTGGATACAGTTGGTTCTAAGATATTTGGATCAGGCATTACTGGGTTTAAAGGCGGTAAGGCATTGAGAAATATCGCGCCAAGTCAGATTGTTAAGATGTCACGCGAAGACGCAGCAGGTTTAATGAAAAACCTAGACTTAATATTCCCAGAAGAGGCTCTGGATCCTTTGAGCCAGAATGTAAGGGAAGGTGTGTTTAATAGTTTAGAAATACTCTATGCCAATGCAGGTCCAACCCTATTCAGGGACGTTCAGGTAGGCTCTAATACCGCTATACTCACACAAGTAGGTAAGGAAACTAGAGATGCTGTATCAACAAGTATCTTAGTAATGGCGGGTTATATGAACCCAACTGCTGCAATGCTTCGTAGACTGACTGCTTCATCCATTGATGAGGTCATTAGGGTTGAGAAGGAAGTAACTCAGCAAGTATTGTCAGTTATACTTACAAGCCCTAGTGAATTTGCTTCTTTAGTTGATTTAATGGCTAAAAGGGCAACTAATGATAAAATTAGGAGTGCAGCAACACTAGCACTCAGAACAGCTCGGTTAGATGGTAGATATCAAATTAGAATTAGAGAAGACGATGATATAGACGAAACAGGTAATCCCGTCCTAGATACTATGGCACAATTTGTTGGTAGAGACATGACTGAAGCCGCCCTTGGTGTTGTTGGTAAATAAAAGAAACCCTCCACTATTTCTAGCAGAGGGTTTCAACCAACGAACATGGTGACCAATTAACCAAGTTCCCTTACACTATATAAAATATAAGGCTATAGGTCAAGCGATCTATAGCCTTTTTTTTAATTAAAACACATACTTAGAGCATTTTATACTCCACAAGAACCACCTGTACCAGTGATGTCACAGATGTCATGTGTTTCGACATGTTCATCAAATTCTTCACCTAATTTATCAACGGCTTCTTGGTATGGTACGGCAGTTAATGGCTGCCCACCACGACTTCCGTCTGGGTAACAAGTAAATCCACGCAGACGTGGTGCATACTTTGCAAGTGTATTAGCAAACTTTTCTACTGTGCCTTCATTGTTAAGTTTTGAACCCCATGAAGGTAGATTTATGGTAGATGATATAGACATATCAACGTAGTCCTGTACGTCTGCTTGAAAGGACATACGGCGTTCATAGTCTTCTGCCAAGTCCAAGGCGCTCTCTACATTATCTGGTTGAGCGCCGTACCTATCAATTAATTCTTGTGCAGCACTATCAACAACATACTGATACACCCACCTACTATTACCCTTTAGATAACGACGCTTATAAGCAACAGCAAATATAGGCTCAACGCCAGTGGACGTACCAGCGAGTATACCAATACTTCCAGTGGGTGCAATTGCACGGTTTGCAACTGGTCTAGATATTGAAAATGCATCTGCTGTTTCTCTTGAGACTTTGTCGCTGACCCCTCTGTAGACTTGTAACCAGCTATGTAATTCTGGAGTAACTTCATATTTTGATCCTCTCTGTATTAACCACTCGTGCATACCCATCAAGCCCAGACCTAAGCGTCTGTTCTTTTCACGGGTTTCATATACTTTTTCATAAGGTAATTTAGCCTTCAGTGTTCCACAAATAAGGAACTTGGTAGCTAGAGCTACAACGTCAGACATTTCATCAATATCCGTAATTCGACCCATGTTAATAGAGCCTAAGTTGCAGACGTCCGAATCTGAAAAACTTGTAACTTCGGTGCAAGCGTTACGAAGGGTTTCGTTCTCTTTATCAAAGAAATTAAAGCTAAATCCAGGCTCTGCTGTTTGCATAGCTTGTCTAACATTTTGCATAAAGACTTCGCCAACTTCACCAGTTTTGTAATAATTTAACAACCACTCTGTATCATAGTTAACTGAAATATTTGTCATGTCTAAAGGTGCTGGAAAGTTAAAATCTTCCTGTTTAATATCCCACAAGGTTTTACCCGTGTTACCAACAGGCATAGACGCCCAATCTTTAGCTTTTAGGAATTCATGAATATCACCGTGTTTCCAGTTCAATGAAGCGTAAATGGCTGATCTGCGACTGCCACCTTGCATAACCTTCGAACCAATGGAATTTATCATTTGCATTTTAGGGATAGGCCCAGAGGCAGTACCACCAGTTTTAGAGATAGGCGCACCAGACGCTCTGTATATAGAGTAGTCTACGCCGATACCACCACCTGTCATTAAGCAATTTTCTGCTTTCCATGAAAGATTTGCCCAATCTTCTCTGCTATCTTCTTCTGCTTTAAGTAAATAACAATTATTAAAGTATTTATTAGGCCGACCAGCATAGTATAAATACCGACCACCTGGAATAAATTTCATCTCACGAATATAAGTAGTTAGCTGACTAATCTCTTCCTTCGTTAGCTTTTCCCCACACACATCATCTACTAGTGTTTTAGCTAAAGCATCCCAAGTTTCCGCACCCTCGTGTTTGTACTTGAGATTAAATATATCTTCCGAAAATTTGGATCTAAATTCTGGATTTAAGTTGGATTTGAACGCACTCATCTATTGGTCCTCACTAAGTCTTTTAAGTTACATTTTTTATAATTTGGGCCTTTAAGCACTTTGCCTTGACCGTTTTTCAATGGCTTACCATCATCACCCAATTTGCTCATATTACTCTCGTGAACACGGCGGGTAGC
>Ga0208814_1001150_pt1 | contig 12992 bp, 6 predicted proteins | sample MalvirAntarct_55_FD_184253 | JGI IMG/M metagenome (GOLD analysis project Ga0208814, IMG submission 184253) | Marine viral communities from the Global Malaspina Expedition - Malaspina viral metaG Antarct_55 (SPAdes) (version 2) | ecosystem: Environmental > Aquatic > Marine > Oceanic | place: South...
AGCTTGAGTTGATGGCTATGGCAACCTTCAAACACTTTCCCGAAGTAGTACAAGTCAACGCAGGGCTAATGTTTGTGATAGCTAAAAAGTTTGTCAAAGAGAAATATACAGATGACATGTTACCTGCTTTGTGGGATAAATGGTTATCAAACTACAAACGTATGGAGATTGCATATAACGAGGATGTGTGGAATGCACGTCCAAGTGGTCTTTGCAAGAGGCACTGCGCCGTAATTGAATGTGTATATAATGGGAGTAATTGATGCCATATACAAAATCACCTAGACCCTACAAGAAAGAATACGAGAAACAAAAGGAACGTGGAGAACACCCCGATAGAATGGAACGTCAACGTGCCAGACGCAAGTACGACAAGGATGGTATTAGTCGTAAAGGTAAAGATGTTTCACACAACAAAGCTCTAGCTAAAGGTGGGTCAAACAAAGATGGTACAAAGTTAGAAAGTCCTGCAAAGAACCGTGCAAGAAACGGACAGAAGGATAAGAAGAAAAAGAAATAGATAACTTGGGAGAGTTAGATGAAGATTGTAAACGACAAGGCGTTATTGCTACGCTTACGTGACCCTAGTAAAGTAACAAGTGTTATACCCAAAAGCAAAGATGTTGGAGATAATAAAGTTCTGGTGAACTGGGGATTGCAAGAAGCAGTGAGCCTCAACGCTCTCGACATAAAAGCACCGTCACCTATAGAGAAACTGTATCAGTGGACAGGTAAGTACAAACCATTTAAGCACCAGATAACAACCGCCGCTTTCTTTACGCTAAACAAGAAAGCATTTTGTTTTAACGAGCAAGGTACGGGCAAGACTGCAAGTGCTATATGGGCATCTGACTACCTACTCAAACATAAAATTATAAAACGTGTGTTAGTTATCTGCCCACTCTCTATTATGGATATTGCATGGCGTGATGACTTGTTTACCTTTGCTACCCACAGAACAGTATCTGTAGCACATGGGGCTTCCGAGAAACGCAAAAAGATAATTAACGAAGGTTGCGAGTATGTAATAATAAACTACGATGGCGTGGCTGTTGTGTTGGATGAGTTAAGAAAGGGTGGGTTTGATCTTATTATTGTGGATGAAGCGACACATTACAAAAACCCACGGACAACACGGTGGAAGACGCTCAAGCAACTAGTAGGCGAAGATACGTGGCTGTGGATGATGACAGGAACTCCTGCCGCACAGAACCCGACAGATGCTTATGGGCTTGCAAAACTTGTAAACCCGAATGGAGTGCCAAGGTTTTTTGGTTCTTTCAAAGACCAACTTATGATTAAAGTTTCTCAGTTTACTTGGAAGGTAAGAGAGAGTGCTACGGACACAGTGTTTAGAGCGTTGCAACCTGCTATACGGTTTACAAAAGAAGAGTGCCTTGATCTACCAGAAATGATATTTACCAAACGTGCTGTAGAACTAACAGCTCAACAAAAGAAATACTACAAGCAACTTAAAGATAAGATGGTTATGGATGTAACAGGTGAGCAAGTTACCGCCATGAATGCAGCAGTCAGCCTTAATAAGTTACTACAGATATCAGCAGGGGCTGTGTACACGGATGACGGCTCAACATTAGAGTTTGACATCAAGCATAGATACAAGGTTCTGCGGGAAGTCATTGACGAGTCAAGCCAAAAGATATTAATATTTGTACCTTTCAAACATGTTATTGATATATTAACAGCTAAGTTGAGGAGTGAGGGTATAACAACTGAGGTTATACGTGGGGATGTACCTGCGCATAAGCGAACTCATATATTTAAAACTTTTCAAGATACCGCAGATCCGAAAGTCCTAGTAATACAACCACAAGCCGCCGCACACGGTGTCACGTTAACAGCCGCTAACACAGTGGTGTGGTGGGGACCCACAAGTTCGTTAGAAACTTATGACCAAGCAAACGCTAGGGTGCATAGGTCGGGACAAAAGCACAAATCTACCGTGGTGCAACTGCAAGGGTCTGATGCGGAAAGGCACGTTTACAAGTTATTAGATAAAAGAATCAACGTCCACACAAAACTTACAGATTTATACAAAGAAATACTTGACTAACGTATTATTAGTAACTATATGTTATATTCTGATAGTTAGAGGAGAGAGTAATGAGCGAAGAAACTATAACACCAGATAAGCTAGCAAAAGCTTACATTAAGATAAGAGCAGAACGATCTTTGTTATCAACAAAGTTCAAAGAAGAAGACGGCGATCTTTCGAGACAACTTGACCGTCTGAAACAGGCAATGCTTGACCATTGTGAAAGACATAATGCGGAAAGCGTAAGAACTTCTGAAGGATTGTTTTTTCGATCTAAGAAGACGAAGTATTGGACAAGTGATTGGGATGCTATGCACACCTTTATTAAAGAGCATAACGTACCAGAACTTCTTGATAAGCGTCTAAACCAAACCAACATAAAACAATTCCTAGAAGAAAACCCAACCTTAGTTCCAGACTCTTTAAACACTGAGACGGAGCTAGTAATTTCTGTGAGGAAAAAATGAACGAACCTTTTGTACCAATAGAAGATGTAGCTAAACACTTTAGTGTATCTATATCGACTGTACGCGCTTGGGTACGTCAAGAACATATTCCTAAAAGCACTTATGTAAAAATAGGTAATACTTATAGGTTTCGTGTTGGAGATGTAGCCGACGCACTAACCACTGCCGAAAAAAATAATAGCAACGGTAGTGTAAAGACTAGAGATTATCCTAAAGACGATGAGGATGATATAAACCATAACAGTCTAGAGTCACTAGACGAAGATATATAAATAGGAAGTGGAGAAGCGATTATGGAAACGTATATAATAAAAAATGTAGAGGCTCTTTGGCCCAAGATTAACACCACCTATCATTTTGATAGTAAGGTAAACAAGTCTATGCCCTGCGGTGCATTAGACGATGGAGCAGAATACTCTATACAATTTCGTATGGATGACGCGACTGCAAAGGCTTTGTACACGGAAATGTCTAAGTCCTACCAAGCGAACAAGAAGGAAAAGTGGGCAGAAAAACTAGACAAGTCCGTACTTGTTAAAGACGACGATGGCATGTACACCTACAAAGCTAACTTGAAAGGGGCGTACAGTAATAATAAAACCACAAGACCCCTACAGGTAGACGCACAGGGTACGAAGTTACCAGATGACTTCTTACTCACAACGGGTAGCACTGTGAATGTGGCTGTAACATTTAACCCTTATGACTTTGGTGGTAAGCAGAACGTGAACTTACGTTTAAAAGCTGTACAGGTTGTTAAGTACGTGCCTCTAGAGGATAGAAATCCTTTTGATACTGTTGATGGTTTTACCATGGAAGGGGATACAAATCCTTTTGGGAAAGAAGAAACCTCCGCTCCTGTAGAAGAAGTTGTTGAAGAACCTAAGAAAGTTGTTAAGAAGTCGGCCCCACCCGCTACTTCTAGTGATGATGACTTGAGTGCAATAATTGATGATTGGGATAACTAATCATTAGCACTCCACCACGACTAGGTATTTACCGAAAGAATAATGTGTCGTATTCTGTCGTGGTGTCTTTGGCACTCATTATGGGTGGAGATTATGGAAACAAAAACATTTTTAGAAAATGTACTAGGGAGTGACGGATACTACAGCGTTCTAGCCTTTAATGATGAACGAAGAATACAAAAATTTTATGACTCGATTGATGCAGTTATACATGCCGCAAACAACCTAGATACACAAAAGCTTAATACCTTCTACGGACTAGCCACGTTTAAAGATGGCACGAGTCGTAAAGGTGAGAACGTACAGCATCTTAAGTCATTCTTCTTAGACTTAGACTGTGGAGAGGGTAAAGATTACCCAAGTCAAACAGAAGCGATCAACGCTCTGCGCGCATTTGTGAAGACGTTATCTTTACCTAAACCTGTTATGGTGAGTTCTGGGTATGGGGTACATGTCTATTGGGTACTACAAGACACCGTACATCCTGATGAGTGGACTCCTGTAGCATTGCAACTCAAGAAGATGTGTGCAGAGCATGGGTTGAAAGCTGACCCTGCGGTTACGGCTGATACAGCTAGAGTATTACGTGTGCCAGGGACCCACAACCATAAGGGTAACACACCTAAACAAGTTAAGTTCCTTGGTGTTGAAGAACCCAGGCTTGTGAACTTTGAGAGTTTTACAGGTCTGCTTGGTGGAAACAACATACCTATACCTACGAAGGTTGATTCTGCGGAGAGTGCGTTGAGAGAAGCGTTGAGGGAGAACTCAGACTATAGCTTTAAAACTATAGTAATTAAAACCAAAGAAGGTACAGGGTGCGAACAAATAAAAAATATTATTATGAATCAACAGAGTATAGTTGAGCCTTTGTGGAGAGCAGGTATATCCATTGTAAAATACTGCAATGATGCGGAACAAGCTATGCACATAATATCTAAAAACCATGAAGGGTACACAAAAGAAGCAACGCAAAGAAAAGCTGATTTAATAAAAGGTCCGTATGGTTGTGATAAATTTGATGAATACAATCCTGACGTATGCACGTCCTGTAAACATTGGGGAAAGATTACAAACCCTTTAGCTTTAGGTCGTTCAATTATGAAAGCCCCGACTGACCCAGAAAGACCACAGTACCCCGAACCATATTTTAGAGGTGCAAACGGCGGTGTGTATATACGGTTTCGTAACGCAGACGGTGACCCAGAAGATAAACTTATATACCATAACGACTTATACGTTGTGAAACGTATACATGATGTAGAACTTGGAGAAGCTATTGTGATGCGGCTGCATCTGCCAAGGGACGGGGTGAGGGAGTTTACAATACCATTGACTTCTGTAACATCGAAAGAAGAATTAAGAAAACAACTGTCTATGCAAGGCATAGCAGTAACAAGGATGGATGAGCTAATGCAGTATACAACGACGTGGGTAAACCAATTACAGCTAACAGACAAAGCTGATGAAGCACGAAGGCAATTTGGTTGGACAGACGATAACCTAGAGGGGTTTGTTCTTGGTAACGAAGAAGTACGTAAAGATAGTATAGAATTTAACCCACCTTCTACACCAACGGCAGGGCTGTTTCCCTCGTTTGAGCCGAGAGGTACGCTAGAGGATTGGAAAGAAACAATAAACTTCTATAACCGTGATGGGTTTGAGTTGCATCAATTTGTGGTAGGTACATCTTTTGGGTCGCCTCTCATGGCTATGTCACCGATAAACTGTGCAGGACTACATATTTATAGTAAGGAGTCAGGCGTAGGTAAAACAACCGCTATGGCAGCAGGGGTATCTGTGTGGGGTAATCCTGATGATCTAATTATACACGAGCGAGACACGTTCAACACCAAGATGAACCGAGGTGAAGTATACCATAACCTACCACTATACATGGACGAGCTTACAAATACGTCGGGCAAAGAACTATCAAACTTAGCCTATCAATTAACAGGTGGTAGACAGCGTGGTCGTATGTCTGCAAGCAGTAACACAGAGCGACACAGAGGTGACTCGTGGAGATTACTCGCTGTGACGACAGGCAATACAAGTATGGTAGAACGTATAAGTATGATTAAAGCAATGCCGAAAGCAGAAGCACAGAGAATAATGGAGTGCCGTGTAAGCCGTATACATTTTGAAACAAAAGAAGAGACTGATGTATTTAGCGCTTGCTTGCAGAACAACTATGGACATGCAGGTAAAGTATATGTGCAATACATTATGAATAACTTAGAGGAGGTTAGGAAACTTCTTATAGACGTGCAGTCTAGAGTTGATGCAAAAGCAGGTTTGACCGCTGAGAATAGGTATTGGTCTATACTTGTTGCCTCTACTATAACAGGGCTTATGCTAGCAAAACGTATAGGACTTATAAACTATGATGTTAAGAAAGTATTTGCGTGGGCAGTAGAAAAGTTAAAAGAGAACAAGCGTCAAGTCGAAGACATGAGTGTGTCGGTAGAAGAGACACTAAATGATTACATACATGAGCATTGGAGCAATGTGCTATGGATAAAAAGTACAGATGACCTACGTAAGCAAGAAGACGGGGTTACTGAACTTATAATACCTGAGTCTCAGGCAAGAGGTAAGCTTGTTGCACGATACGAGACAGATCTAAAACGTGCGTATCTTATTGTTAAACCACTAAAGACTTGGTGCGGAGAACAACAGATAAACTATAACTCGTTTATATATGATCTTACAAATAAGATGGGGGCTACCAAAACTAAGATGCGGTTGAGCAGGGGTACGCATATGAACCTTCCTCCTACATGGGTAATACAAGTAGATTGTTCTATAGAAAATGAGAATAAGACAGGGAATACTTAAACTACATGATCTTTGCCCTGATGGGGTGCGGATCGTAGTAAACTGGGAACACATGGTAACAAGTTCTTCTGTGTTCATTCAATGTATCAACACCCAGGCGGCGATAGAAGAGTTAAACAAGTACGCCGCTTACCGAGAGTGGCAGGTTGACACTCAAGTTTGTATAGAAAATAAAAAGTTAGGGGTTCGCATGTGGAGAATTGTGTGATATGGGTGACAAGACAGATGTATTTCTGTCACTCTCCCTCCCAGACTAGACCGCCTTCGGGCGGTCTTTTTTTAATCATACCCTGTCTTTAGTTGGTCAATTATACTTGTGTTAATTATATTAACTCCACCGTACAACTCTATGTTTTTAGAGCGAGCTTCGTGCGCTTTCATAGATCTTTGTATGGTTTTTGTACTTATTTGCACTTTCTTATCTTGTGCATACTTCTTGTTCCACTCTGTTATATCTTCCGTAATATCTTTTAAATCGTCATAATTATTTTCACGTAGAGCTGTATAGTATTTTTTTAATAACTTAGATTTTTTAGTTCCTATATTCTTATCAATATTTTTAAGGTCGTTATTAATATCCATTTGCGTTGTGTATTCTATAGGAGAAAATCCAAAAGCTGTACCCGCGTAGTCCGCTAGAGTATTATCTGTAAAAATAGCATCGCCCCGCCGAGTTTTATACCCACCCTCAGAAACAAGTCTACCTAACCTAGCTGTCATATTAGATACACCTGCAGGTAGCGCACTCTCCACCCCTCTCCAAAATTCACCGTCATTAAAATCTTTTATAGCTCTACCGCTTCGTTTTACGGTGCTAATAGCAGGTCCGCCAAAATAAAAAAATACTTCTTCCTCAAACGAAGCATCAGGATTAAATCTATTTTCTTGCAATAATAACCCTGACAAACGTATTCTACTTGCTACATCTACGCCAAGTAGTTGATTAAGCCCACCTTTGTAGAGTTCTTCTCCAAAAAACTGTCTTGTTCTAGCATCGAAGTCTAACTCTTCATCATCATAAAACATATCCATTACCATTTTAACTGCGCCGTAAAGAGGTAATCCATATACCCCTGCCATAGCGAGTGCAGATCCATGAGTATACAAAATTTGTTTTCTAGCAATACTACGTTCTTCTTTAGTTAAGTTTGATGTATCAACAGCTCTTATGGCACTTTGCAACATGGTGGTGTACATACGTAACCCATAACTTTTATACATCAAAGCAACTCGACCTATATGTTGCTGTGCAAATCGAGGACCTGTTTCTAAAACTGTACCGCCATTTAGTTTTTGAGTTTGATCTATTGCATATTGAGCTGCTAGCTCTGGGTTATTAAATGTTTTTTCTTTGTTTTCGCCGTATGTTGTATCTGTGTTTTTAAGAGCTAATTTGTAAGAAGCCATTAATATAGCTTGTCTGTTAAATCGTTCTGCTTGGTTAAATGGAATTGCGGAAAATGCAACCATTCTTTCAAGAAAACCTCTTTTTAATCCTTCAGATTCTTGTAGTCCCTGTGCATCAAATAAAAATGTAGGGGTAAGTTGTCCTCTTTCGGCAGCGAGTTTTATTAAAGGTCCGTACTCTTGTAGAGACGCTATCTCCGCGTCTGCTTCAGCAACGGTTTCACTTTTGTCACGTATAATTTTTTTATACTCATCTTTTACTTTGTAGTTTTCATCAAAATATTTATCTACTGCATTTCTAGACCCTGCAGTTAGTTTATACGCATCTGAAATTGCTTTGTACGAAGATTTAAACCCATGTTGTGCTGATAAGTAAGGGTATGCAAACAAAGGAACTTGCGAAAGGTTAACAACAGCAGACGATACGTTAAATCCAATAGTATAAAGAAACGCGAATTGATTAAGTGTTTTAGCTCCTTTTTCTAAAGACTTGTTTTGTGCGCCGAACATACCAAACTGCAAACGTTTTTTAAGTTCATTTGTTATTCTATCTACTTCAGGGGCTATAGTATCTTTAGAGAAAAGTTTTTTAGCTCCAAAGTCTTGACTTTTTTCTTCTGCTTTATCTTCTCTTATTTTTGTAAGTTCGTTCTCTAAAGCTCTTAAATTAGCCGTGCCTTCTAGTTTAGCAACTTGTGTTGGTAGGTTTAGACCTTTCATCTCAAAAGCTTGCATAGAGTTTGCTATAAAACCTTTTACCCCTCTTCGTTTTTGCAGTGATCTAGCGAAAGATGTTTCAGGTAAAGTTTGTATAAATAAGTTTGTTATGTCTTCTTTAAGCCCGTTTATAAGTTCTCTGTTATCTTTCCCTGCTTTCTTTTCAAGAACATCAAGAGTATTTCCTACAAAAGTTGTAGGTGGAGAAGTCTTAAAACTAGAAGAAAAGTTCATTGAGTTGTCATAACTTTTTATAGATTTTGGGTCTACATTAGGATCGTTTAACAATTCTTGTATTCTAGCATCTTGAGCATTTTTTGTAGACACCAATTCAAACACATCTGGATCACCGTCAGCATCTGTTCTTAAGTATTTTATGCTGTAGTCACCTTCTCTAATATACGGAAAATAAACATCCAACGTGTTCATATCAAATATTTTATCAAAAACATTTTTCTTAAGTTGTTTAGCTTCGTTTGAATCTTTGCCTAGTGCATCATCTATCTGTTTACCAAGAACTTTTTTAAGCGTGGTATACTCAGAGCGATAATGTGTTCTCATCTTGTTAAATATGCTTTCAACAAGTGCGCGTTCCTTTGAATTTTGTTTTAAATAGTCTTGTTGTTTTTGCCATATTTCTCTTAAGTTGTTACCACTACTATCAAATTTATCTTGCGTAACTCCTTTTTTTGTTTTTTGATAATCTTGTTTAGTTTTAGTAGGGTCTACTTGATATACGGTGGCTCCAAAATCTGGACTGTAGATAAGAGTATCTAAAATATCCATACCGTTTTCATTAAGTTTTAAAAGGCTATTTCTAGCTTCTAATATAGACTCGTATGCTTTTGAGAAACGTCCTCTAGCAGCTTCAGTGCCTCCTCTTTGTGCATTTAAAGCATTGTTTATTCTTATACCTATATCACCCATACCAGAGAATTTTCCTAGTTCTCCTACAGTTAAAGCATCTGTAAATCCTAAGAAAAAGTCTTTAGCCATTCCTGCTATTTTACTATCAAATATAAAACTATATATCTCTTCAAAAGTACTAGGTGCGCCCTTTCTTATATCTTTTACAGTTCTTTCTATATTTTTACCTATATCTTTTAACCCGTCTGGAGTACGCATAAGTAATGCGCCTGCATCTCTAAATTCTGGTGCGGGAGCCATAATAGCTTCTATAAGTGGACTTGCGGATTCAAGAGCGGTGAGCGGAACCGTATCAAGTCCTATCATACGTCTTAAGAAGTTAACAACAGAGTTAAAGAAACGTTGTAGCGCCCGTACAGGTTGTCCCTTGATACTGATTGAAGCCAGTTCTTGTTGAAATTTATGGTTACTAAACGTTTCTGCTACAAACTCATCTAAAGATTGTGTACCATACCCCGTGCTTAGATATGGTTTTACATCATTATAGAGCGCAGTAAGTTGTTTGGTTAAAGGGTGTGACTTGTTTGCCAGGGTGGCAGCGGTAACAGCGTGAGTTACCTCATGCAATAGAACATGAGAGTTCATACCACTTGCAGGGTCTATTTCTATTGTGTTTGTCTTTGGATTAAATAGTCCTGATATACCCTTTTTAATCTTGGGGTTAACTTTTATCTTTGTCGTACCTGCGCGGTCTCCAAGTTTCTTAGCTAAATTAGTAATTTCTTTAGGTAGACTTTCAGTAAGCCCTACATTTTTTAGTGCGTCTTTTAAATTACCTGCATAAAGAGAATTTTTTACTTCTGGATGTAATGAAAAAGAAAGAGTGTTTATCTCTGCTGTAGGCAGGTATCTAAAAACATCTTTGCGATCTAAAGCTTCATTCGTATCAGTTCTTTTATCGCCCTCTTCAACTAGACGCTCCCTTATATATTTTTTTGTACTCTCGCTTATATCTTTACTATCTTTTAAAAATTTTATTGCCCTTTCAGCGGCTGTAGCACTTGTGCCTTCACGATAAACATCATAAAGTTTAGCCTCAGCAAAACCCGCTGCTAATTTTTTCTTCCCGCTTTTTAATATTTCTGGGTCTATTTCTGGGTTTTTTTGTTTAAGTAAATCTTCTTTTCTATATCTTTTTGTAGCGTATATAGCATCGTGTATAAGGTTTTCTATTCCTTGATGCACCGAAACAACTTTAGAAAAATACTTTTTAGCTTCTTGAGCTTCTTTATTTTTACTAAGTCCTTTGGTTTTACCTGTAACCAAATCTAAAATAACACGAGTATCTTTAGCTGTTGTAGGGTCTTTTAGTTTAACAACTTCTTGATACCTCCCTTTATCTATTTGCTCGCCTGTTATATCCATACCTTTTTCTAATCTAACTAATGTAGATGTTTCTGGCACAAAGTCTTCTGCAAATTTTTTTATTTCAGGAGTAGCTGTCCGATCAAAGTTTTGTTTAAACTCTTTATCAAGGTCTTTTTTATCTACTGCCTCAAGTCCTTTTCTATCCGCAAGAAAGGCTTCTTTTTGTTCTTTTGATACAATGTCTTTTACTTCTTTCTTTTCTAGTTCTAAAGTTTTCCTTGCGTCTTCAGCTTTTCTAAACGCTTCTCCTTTTTTAAGTCTTTCTGCAACTGCAGGATCAAAAGAAAATGGTTTCTTCGCTACTGGTTTTGGTTCTGGTTTTTTCTCAACGTCAGGTATTGATAGTTCTGCTAATACCTTACCTTTTTCGTTTTCGGGGGCTGCATTATAGATACCTTTTTGTTCTTTTGGTAGTGCGTCGTAGTATTCTTTTGGGTTAGCAAAAGAGATATCTATTAAAACTCCAGTATCAGATTTTCTATTTTTTAATTCTGCCTTTTTTAACGCCTCAGAATCTTTAGTTTTTTCATATTCTAAATATGTTTTTTTTCTTCTAAGATTATACATGTCAGCTAATCTACGTTGAAACGCTTTTCTTTGTTCTCTAGGCAACTTTTTAAATTCTAATGCACTCGCTTCTGGTCCTTCTCTAACATCAGTTCTGTCAACAGATGCGTCAGGTCTTCCCAATCCTGCGGCTGCAGGTGTAGTAACTTTTTCGGTACTACCGACTGGTGCAGCGGGGGGTACTGCAACGCCTGATCTATCACTTGAAACGCCAACTCCACTTCCTGTTGTGTCAGTTCTTCCATCTGGTTTACCTCTTTCTTTAGGCGCTACTCTAGCTTCCATTGCTATTTGCCTTGGGTCTTTTTTAGCTTCCTGCCCCGCCGCCTTGGCTGCTGCCTTTTGAGCCACCGCTTCTTGTTCTGCTACCCTAGGATCTTGTGCGCGTATAACGCTAGAAGCTCTTTTTATACTTGCAATTTCGTCAGGAGTGGCTTTGTCTTGTGCTATACCTGCGCCGACTAGCGCAGATTCAAATTCTTTTTGTAAAGCTACAGGTTTTCTAATTCCTGTGTTAGCTACAGTATCCTGTAATATTTTTGTGCGCGTAGCTTTAGACTGTTTATCACGAGTAGTTTCAATTCTACCCATTGCACTTTCAGCTTCAGCCTCTGCGACTAACGCTTTTCTTCCTGTAAGTTGAGCTTCTTCTTTTGCAACCCCTTCTGCTAACGCACTTTCCTCATCCATAACGTCAACAAGATCACGCCCACGCCCAAATTCAGACTCAAGGCGTTTTTGTTTTTCTTGCTGAAGTTTTATTAATTCTGAAGTTAATTTTTCTTTAACTTCTATAGGGGCTGTATTTATTAACCTTCTGTCTTCTATCGAAAGATCTGCAAAAGATATTGGTTTTGTAGCTTCTATTGGTTTCTTTGGCGTAGGCTTACCATATTTCCGTTCATCTTGTTCACGCTCTAACGCAAACAATTCGGGTTGTTCAAACGCTTTTACGTCATCACGTTCTGCAGCCGCCAACCCTTGTCTCTCTCGTGCCGCTGCCTGTGCTATCTGCTCATTTTTAGCTATGTCTTCCGAAAATGTTTCCCGCAAAGGCTTGTCAAACAAACCTAACTGCGTTTCTTTAGCTTTCGCTCCAAAATCCATTTCTTGTTGTCTTGGATCTTTAGGAGCTTGTGGGCTTGGTCTTGGGCTTGGTGCTGTACCTAAATTTGTATCTTTATCAAATAACTCTTGTTGTACTCCTGCACGTTGCCCTAAGTTAACATCTGCTTTAAACAATTCGCCTTGGTCTAAATCTTGTATTTGATCTGTAATATCAGGTTCTTCTGTAGGAGTTGGTGTACCTCTAGCACGAACTCTTGGTGCAACCATCTCAGCAAAAGCTTGTACAAAACCACCTACACCTGCGCCGTAGCCAAATGACTCTTGAGAACCTTCAAACGTACCTTGTTCTGGGTTGTATATACCCTGTTCAATAAGATTTTGACCTACGTTAGCTCCAAATTCTTGTAGCCCTTCAGCTCCTGCTTGTTTGAACACACGTTTTCCTGCTTCTATATACCCTTTAGCAAGTTCTCCACCTACATTTTTACTAAACCTACCAAGTAACAAACCTACAGGTAATAGTTCAGAAGCCCCTACAACTCCTCCAAGTATAGAAGCTCTAGCTCGTTCCGCAGGAGTTGCTCCTGCTTCTCTTGCTCTTTCAACAGC
>Ga0208814_1001151_pt1 | contig 12991 bp, 6 predicted proteins | sample MalvirAntarct_55_FD_184253 | JGI IMG/M metagenome (GOLD analysis project Ga0208814, IMG submission 184253) | Marine viral communities from the Global Malaspina Expedition - Malaspina viral metaG Antarct_55 (SPAdes) (version 2) | ecosystem: Environmental > Aquatic > Marine > Oceanic | place: South...
TCCTGCTAGAAAACTAGATGTTGCAGGAGATTTAGGTATAGCTTCTAGCGTTAACGCTTTAAGAATTGGAGGAAATGGAGTTTTAGGAGTATTAAATGGTTTAACAAGGCTTTCTGGAACAGGCGGAGCTTCTGGAGGAATTATGTTTACACCTAACAATGACAATACCGAAAAAATGCGTATTACCTCAGCAGGTAACGTTGGTATTGGAACGACTAATCCTAGTAGATTATTTACTGTTGCTAAAGGAGATACAGCTACAAACTTTGGGTCTCACACAGGTCCAGTCATAGCTATTTCTCAAACAAATACAACTGTTAATAATCAAGCTACTTTAATTTTTCAAAGTGCAGGTGGTGCTGTTACCGAAATAACAACTAAAATAACCAATCATGGTAGTAATTATGGTGATTTGTTGTTTGGAACAAGAAGTGCTAGTGGTTATACTGCTAAAATGGAAATTGCCAGTGCTGGAGCTATTAGATTTAACACTTACGGCGCAGGTTATTTAAAAGCAGATGCTTCAGGTAATATTACAGCCGCAGGCGCGAGCCAGGTAGGACCTTTCTTACCACTAGATGGTGGAACAATGACTGGTGATTTAAAATTAAACGATAATGTAGTAGCTAAGTTTGGTACAGGTGATGATTTAAGAATACAACATGCGTCAGGTGGAACAAGTTTTATTCAAAATTACACAGGAGATTTATCAATACAACAAAGAGCAGCTGGCAAAGATGTTGTATTTTCAGCAGACGATGGTGCTGGTGGTATAGCTACTTATTTTACAGTTGATGGTGGAGATCAAATAGTCAAATATAATAAAAACATTAAACTACAGGATGATGTTAGGTTGAACTTAGGTAGTAATAATGATTTAATAATATACCACGATCCAAGCAATGGTAGTGTAATAGACTCTGCAGGTCCTGGAGATTTATTTATAGATTCTGCTCAAGCTATAAGATTTGGAAAAAGTGGTTCAAGCGAAGTTTTAGCATTAATGACTGTAGATGGTTCTGTAGAGTTATATGATGATAATTCTAAAAAGTTTGAAACTACAAGCACAGGTGTCGCTGTAACAGGCCTTGCAACCGCAACTACAGCAACTGTATCTACAGATAACAATGCAACTTTAACGACTAAAGGTTATGTTGATGGTCTTGTAACAGGTGTTCCAGTATATAGAGGAACATGGGACGCGCGAAATAATACTGAAAGAGGTAGCGGATCTGACGGTGGTGATCCAGATTTAAGATTAGCTGCTAATAAAATATTAGGTAATTATTATATAGTTGAAACAGCAGGTAGCGCAACACCAAATGGAGCAGGTACAGAACCTAATTCTTGGAATGTTGGTGATTGGTGTATATTTTCAGATGTAACCTCTGGAGCTGGAACAGATCTATGGCAAAGAATAGATAACTCGTCTGTAGTATCAGGTGCTGGTACAGGACAATCTGTAACTAAATGGGAAGGAACTTTAGGCGCAGCTTCAGAAACTTTAACTGATGGCCCAATAACATTTAGCACAAATGATTCTACATTTGCAGGTGACATATTCGTTACTGAAAACGTTGGACACGTAGGTGACACTGATACTAAAATGCAATTTGGTACTAACGATTTAAAATTAAAAGCAGGAGGCGCTACACATTTCCATGCGGCTTCAAATCAAGAAACAATTTTATATAGTGGTAACGCGATAGCTTTAACTTTAGATACTTCACAAGACGCAACTTTTACTGGTGATGTTAATATTAACGGTGGAGACCTAAATGTTGGAAATAGCAGTATAGTTAACTCTGTAATTAATATGCTAGGCACTAATGATTCTTTTATTGAAAAAGATACAGGTAATCATTTATATTTTGCAAATAACGTAGGCGATAAAGATATTAAATTTAGAGTAAAAGATAATACAACAAATATAATTGCTTTAACTTTAGATGGTTCTGAAGGTGGTAATGCAATTTTTGCAGCAGGTGCAACTTTTGCAGATAAGGTAAATATTGGTACAACTGTATCTACTGCTCTTTTAAATATTGCAGCCTCTAATTCATCTAATGTAAAAGTAACTAGAATAGGTGGTGATACTACTACAGTTTATCAATATGGTACTCAAGCTGATGCTGTGTTAGAATGGACAACCGGATCCTACTATAATGCTGAAGTAGTAATAACAGCTAGCCAAACAAACGGTGGTACAGATGCTAATTTATATATAAGAGGTATATGGTCTAATAACCATACAACACATCATTGGAGAGAATTAGAAAATGTAGGATCTTTACCAGGTTCAACACTTACTATAACAAATGGACAAAACGGCTCTACAACTAATTCAGGTAGACTTACTTTAACCTTTGATTATACAAGCGGATCTTTTGCTACATTAAACGTAAGAATTACAGACTTTTTTGGAACACATTCATATACAATAACATAAACAAATGGCTATATTAACTACAACAGAACAAGGTCTTAATTATATAGATGGCGCTGCTTTTATTCAAGCAGATGGAACTAACGTAATGCAATTAGCATTAAATGGTACTATAACAATAGACGCTTATGGTGGCACTTCAAATACTGGTACTCCAACCTACCTGTTAGGTACAGATGCTAATGGTGTTATAAGAAAAGTATTAGGTAGTGGTATACCAGGTGGTCCTTACTTACCACTTTCAGCTGGTTCAGGTTTTCCTTTAAGTGGTCCTTTATATATTACTAGCGATGGATCGGCTGCTAACGGCGCGGAAATATATTTAAAACATGCTAATAATAATAGTACTGATACTATAGGTAGTTTGTTTTTTGGTAATAATACTGATGCTACTTTATCTTCAATTGTAGTAGAAACTAATGGTGCCAACACTACAAGTAACTTAAAATTTAACACTAGCAATGCTGGAACTATAGCAACAGCATTAACCTTACAAGGTGATAATGATGCAATTTTTACTGGCAACGTTGGTATTAATACTACCTCTCCTGACGCTAAGCTTGAAGTAGTTGGAGGTTTTTCACAATCTTTTACTCCAAGTTCAATAGATACATCTATTAGAATGGGTCTCAATCTTACAGATGGTTTACAATTTGCTAATAGACGTTTTACCTCAATAAGCGGGACAATTGCAAGTGGAGTGTGGATACCAATAGTTACAGTAGCTGATTCAGGCACGTTTAGATGTACGCTAGTAACAGCAGCTCATTCAAACGTTACATTTATTGCTTCAAGAGGTTATAATGGTTCTAACCGTTCTCATATACAAGTTCTTGATTGGACATATAATCCAAATGGTGGTTACGCTAATGTTAGTGGATTAAGAATTAGAGTTAATGGTCAAGTTGAAATGCAAATGACATATAGCAGCGGACCACTTGTTGCTGTTGATGTTGTAGTCAATGGTGATGGAGCTGCTATTGTTGCTTCTTTAGCGGAAACTACAGATGTTGGTGGTTCTGTATTAGATACAGTCCTTTATCAAAACGAAGGAATGATGAGATCGTTTGGTACTATGCAAATTAATAATACGCCAGCTCTTGGTAGTGCTGCTACAAGATTTTTAGTACCTGACACTACTTCAACTGCCACAAATATGGTTAAGTCCAGAACAGCGGCACAAGTGCTAAGTGATATTGGCGCAGCGCCCGCAACAGGTGGCGCTTATTTACCACTTGCTGGCGGTACGATGCTAACTACTGCAAAAATTCAATTTTACAATGCTAATCAATATATTCACGCGAATAGTACAAATGATTTAACAATAGCAAGTGCTGATGATATAAATTATCGATCTAACTTTAATAGATTTTTTAATCCTGGAACCGCTACTGAATTTGCTAGATTATCAGGAAGCACAAATTCTTGGATAGCAAATGGTAGTAATGGTAAACTTGGTATTGGGATAACTGGTCCTTTAAACAAATTACACATAAAAAATGGTTCTACTGATGCTGTTAGCAATATAAGAATACAAGGGGACGGTTCAATAGGTGCTTCTGAAATAAAATTTCAACATTACTCGCAAGAATCATTTAATCCATTTAGCATAGTTAGAGGTCAGAGAGACACAAGCACAGGTGCATCAGATTTTGGTAGTAGTGAACTTAATTTTTTAACAAACAATAACAGCACTACAACTCCTACTGTAAAAATGGTTATTGATTCTGATGGTGATGTTGGGATTGGAACTACTGATCCTATGCAAAAATTAGATACACCAAATATAGTAATTGGTGGTTCAACAATAGCTGGAACATATAGAGCAAACTCGTTAGCCATAGATAACAACGGTGGTACTTCTCGCTTTTATTCATTTGGTCCAAACACTTCTACAAATGGAGCCTATGTATTCCATATAGCGAACTCAGACGCTACTACTAACCCTGAAATAATACGTATTGCCACTTCTGGAAACGTTGGTATTGGAACGACTAATCCAACAAATGGTAAATTAGTTGTGAGCAAGACGGATAATCAAATAGCTTTAGAAACTGGAACGGCAGGAGATGGAAGGTTGAATATAGGGCATTTTTCAAATGGCGCTTTTATAGGTACTTATGGAGACGACGGTGGTGACGCTGATCTTATCAGATTTGGTACTCACTCAGGAGATGAAAGAATGCGTATTACTTCTGGGGGTAGTATTGGTATTAACACAAATGATCCAGTAACCGAAGCTGTTGGTTTAACTTTAGACGGATCCACTCCTTTTATAGGGTTTACTACTCAAGCTGATTTTGATGCCACTGTTTCTAGGTTTACTAGAATGATAAGTGATGGTAATTCTATAAACTTTTTCACAAGTAATACTACTAATGGAACTTTAGGAGCACCTACTATATCATTAAAAACAGTTGTTAACGAAGGTGTGCGTGTTGGTATATTCAATAACAATCCACAAGAATTATTACATATTTTAGCTAATAATGAAACCGCTACTGTAGAAATACAAGGTGGTTTAAATGCTATAACAGCAGTAGATCAAGTTCATGCTGAAATAAATTTTGGAGCAAATGATGCTTCTGTAACAGGTGGTATAGCTGGAAGTATAAAAAGTATTACTGAATTTAATAATGGTGCTCATGCTGGTTTAGCTTTTTACACAGGGCAACAAAGTAGAACTCCTTACTTGCAAAGAGCAATGCAAATAAATAACTCAGGAGCTATTTCATTTGGCTCTGCCCCGGATTCTTACGGAACTTCAGGTCAAGTATTACAATCAAACGGAAATGCATCACCTACTTGGGTAGCTGCAGGAACACCAGGGTCAGGCATCTATTTACCACTTACAGCTGGATCAGGTTCTCCTTTAACTGGTGATTTGTATATTACAAAAGTACAACCAACCTTACATATAACCTCGACAAATGGAACTGATGCAGGTATAAGTATAGGTAGAGATGGGGATACTTTAGCAAAAATAACAGCAGGAGATACAGCGGCTAGTGATTTTAACATTTACACAGGAGGTAGCATAAGGCAAACTATTTTGGCTAGTGGTAACGTTGGTATTGGAGTAACTGGTCCTGGGCAAAAGTTAAGCGTTCAAGGTAGTTCAACAGCTGCCGCTGGGAGATTTACAGCTGGTGGAAATACTAATACATTAGAGATTTTTGGTAATTCAACAACTGGTCAATCTTCTGGGCTTTTAGTTAACGCAGGAACTAACACTGCTGATTACGCGGCTAGATTTAGAAACGCAGCTGGTTCAGTAATGATGAACATCAGAGGTGACGGCAACGTTGGTATTGGGGTAACTAATCCAACTTTTGGTTTAACACTTTCAAGACAAAGTGATCCTTCAGGTTTAAATTCAGGTGTTTTATTAGGACTTGAATCAGCAGATTTAGCACTTTCCTCTGGTTATAGAATGAAATCAGAAGATGCTAGTAGCACTGCTCAATACTACCAAGTTTTATTTAATGGAGATAATATACAATGGAAAAACTGGACAGGATCTGCTTACGCTACTAAAATGACTCTTTCTACAGCTGGAGCACTTAGATTAAATGCTTATGGCGCAGGTACATTAGTTACCGATGCCTCAGGAAATATTACAGTTTCTAGTGGTGGTGGCGCAGGCGGTCCATTTTTACCATTAGCTGGTAATTCAACTTCCACTCCAATAACAGGAACTGTATTTTTTGATAAAACTAATACTTCACAAACTCAAATGCGATTGTTCTGTGATGGAGCTGGTCAAAGCGGTATAAGATCCGCAACTGGTGATTTGTTATTTAGAGTTGACACTACTTCAAGTCAAGATATAAGATTTTTTGGATATATTGACGGAACAGCTACCGATGAGTTTTACAGAATAGACAGTGGCACAGAGCGCAATGAATTTATGCACGATGTAGTTATAGGTAAACGAGTTGGGCTTAACATGACTTCTACAACTGGAGATTTAGTAGTTTCATCAGGTGTTGGTGCAAACGGAGATTGTGTAGTAGTAATAGAATCTGATACAGATGACTCAACTGAGAATAGTAATCCAGTATTAAAACTAAAACAAGACGGACCGAATACTTTTACTCATTTTGGAATCAACGGAGATATCAATAATACTTTTACAGGAGCAATTGCTAACGCAGGATATATACGCTCAGGACTTGATTTTCAAATTGCCATAAAAGATGATGAGCTTTCAACTACATTTACTAGTAGTGGTAATGTTGGTATTGGAAGATTTAATCCTTTAGACAAATTAGAAGTATATGGTGCTTCAAAAAATATATCAATAGTTAACACAGCAGAAACTGACGCAGGTATTGTGTTTAGAGATGGTGATGCTGCTGCTACTCAAGCAGCGGCTATTAAGTTTAATTCAAGTGATCAAAAACTTAAGTTTTTTGTAAACGATGAATTAGCACAAAGGATGGTTATTGATACTGCTGGTAACGTTGGAATTGGTGAATTTAATCCAACAAAAAAACTACACGTTGAAGGAACTGCTTATTTTGGAGAAACAGTTTCTATAGCAAGCACAAGTACTAAATCTTTTTTAAACGTTATAGTTAGTGATAGTGGTAACGGAAATACTGGCCAAGGATTAGTGTATTTACAAAACACCAATACTGCTACTAGTGGAGGCTCTATGGTTCTTGCTATTAGAAACGATTATGGAGTTGGTTTTGGAAGTTACATTAAGTTTTTTAATCACACTGGAGGTACAATAGGAGAAATATCTGCAAATTCAGGTAGAACAAATGTAGTATATTCTACAACTTCAGATTATAGATTAAAAGAAGATTTAAAACCATTTAAAGGTTTAGATATAATTGATCAAATACCAGTGCATGATTTTAAATACAAAGAAGCAAATCTTAGAGGTCATGGAGTTATGGCGCACGAACTTCAAGCTGTGCTACCTGAATTAGTTAAAGGTGAAAAAGACGGTGAAGAGATGCAAAGTGTAGATTACATAGCTATAGTGCCAATACTGATGCAATCAATAAAAGAATTAAAAACAGAAATAGAACAACTTAAACAACAAATAAACAATTAAACGAATGGCAATTACTTACAAATGGGATATCCCACAAATGAACGCTCACATTCAAGCAGAAGGTGAAGACAATGTAATATACACAGTACATTACAGATACACTGGTTCTGAAGAATCTGGAGGCAAAACTTATTCAGACACTAATATTGGAACACAAAGTTATACTTATGTAGCTGGAGATCCTTTTGTACCTTATGCAGATACTGAAGCTTTTGAAGCTGTAGTTATTGGATGGCTAGAAGGATCATTAGATGTACCCGCAATGCAAACTAGCATAGCTGCAGTTATAGCTGCTGAGATAGCGCCAGTAAACGAGGACTTGTATTTTACATGGATGAATCCAGCACCAACACCACCACCAGTAGAAGATTAGGTAAAGTGCACTTAAAACGTGTAATTATATAACTAACAATTAATTAATAACTTAAATTAAATCAACATGGCAGAAGAAGCTAAACAAATGATTTCTGAAAAACAATTGAAAACTATTCAGGAACTAACAGGAAAACAAAACGACATGGTATTACAACTAGGATCGTTTGAAATTCAAAAAAGTGCAGTACTAGAACAATTTAAAACAAACAACAAACTTGTTGATGATTTTAAAAAAGAACTTGAAGACGAGTTTGGTCAAGTGCAAGTAGACTTAAAGACTGGAGAGATTTCAGAACTTCCTGTAGATGACAAGAAGTAATATTAGAAAGATAAGCATCGGGTCAGACTACAAGAATGACGCGATGCATTATTCTGTTGGTCAACAAGTATACGGAGGTCATGAGATTTCTAGTATACTTTTAGACGAGCAAGACAAATCTTATAATATTTTTATTAAAAAAGAAGACGAAGTTTTACCTTGGAAGAAATTTAATTCTAACATGGCTATATCTGTTGAATACGACTTACAGTATTAATGAATAGCGTATATAATTTTATAATTAAACCTTTAAATGAAAGGTATGATAATGAAATAAAAATAGGTAATAAATCTCTTATCACTAATACTAAGATAGATGACTTTACAAATGTAAGTAGAGAAGCAATAGTTGTTGCTCTACCTATAGCTTACAAAACTGATATTAAAATTGGTGACAAAGTTATAGTACATCATAACATATTTAGAAGATGGTATGATATAAAAGGCAAAGAAAGAAATAGTGCTAAGTACTTTAAAGATAATTTATATTTTGCTCAACCAGATCAAGTATTTTTATATAGTAAAAACAATAAATGGATATCATTTAATGATAGATGTTTTGTTCAACCTATAAAAAATGATGACAAGTTTAGCACTGACAAAACTAAAAAGCTTATTGGTATATTAAAAATAGGTAATAACTCCTTAGAAGCGCTCGGAATAGTGCCTGGGGACGTTGTTAGTTTTCCTCCTAAGCGTGAATGGGAATTTGCTTTAGATGGAGAACTTTTATATTGTATGAAATCAAATGATATTGTAATTAAGTATGAACATAAAGAAGACAAAGTTAAATATAATCCAAGCTGGGCAAGTAGCCGTAGAAGAGTTAATCAAGGTAGCTAAAGAGGCTATTGTAGATTCTGACGAAGATATATCAGCTGACAGATTAAAAAACGCGGCAGCTACAAAAAAGCTAGCTATATTCGATGCTTTTGAAATACTTAATCGTATTACGATGGAGCAAGAATTACTAGAAGACAAACCTAAAGAAGTTAAAAAAGAAGTTACGTTTCGTGGCTTTGCTGAGGGGAGATCTAAATAATGTACGAGCAAACTCTATATAAGGTATTACCTAACTATATTAAACCTAAAATTCTTAATAGAATGAATAGGTATAAGAAATGGGAGTATGGATATAATAAAGATCATGATATGATTGTTATATCTAAAACTGGTCAAGTTGGAGAAGTATATGAGATACAAAACTTAAAAATAGCTTTACCTAAAGCAACAGAAGTTCATAAGTTTGATACTAATAAATGGACAAGATTTGATTATCCTAAAGTATTAAAAAGAATAAAAACAGTATTTGATTGGAGAGAGTATCCTGAAGACTTTAAAGAAAAATACTACGACTATATTGACAATGAGTTTAAACGCCGTGAAGAAGGTTTTTGGTATATAAATAAAGATATACCTACTTATATTACAGGCACTCATTACATGTATTTACAATGGTCTAAGATTGATGTTGGTCAACCAGATTTTCGAGAAGCAAATAGAATATTTTTTATATTCTGGGCAGCGGTGCTTGCAGATCAAAGATGTTATGGCATGTGCTATCTTAAAAATAGACGTTCTGGTTTTTCCTTTATGGCATCTGGTGAGTGTGTTAATTTAGCAACTATATCAACTGATGCACGATTTGGAATACTATCTAAATCTGGTGCAGATGCTAAGAAAATGTTTACTGATAAAGTAGTGCCTATATCTGTTAATTATCCTTTCTTTTTTAAACCTATTCAAGATGGTATGGACAGGCCTAAAACCGAATTGGCCTACAGAGTACCGGCTAGTAAGTTTACTAGAAGAAGCATTACTTCCACTGACAAACCTGAAGATCTTGCTGGGCTTGATACAACTATTGATTGGAAAAACACAGGAGACAATGCTTATGATGGAGAAAAACTTAAACTTTTAGTACATGATGAATCTGGTAAATGGGAAAGACCTAATAATATACTTAATAACTGGAGAGTTACAAAAACAACTCTTAGGTTAGGATCAAGAATTATAGGAAAGTGTATGATGGGATCAACATCAAATGCTTTAGATAAAGGAGGTAGAAATTTTAAGAAACTATATGAAGACTCAAACGTTAACAAGCGAAACGCCAACGGACAGACTCGTTCGGGACTCTATTCTTTGTTCATTCCTATGGAATGGAATTACGAAGGATACATCGATTCTTATGGAATGCCTGTCTTCGAGACTCCAAAAAAACCAGTACAAGGACCTCATGGCGGCAAAATTGAATTAGGAGTAATACAGTATTGGGATAATGAAGTAGAAGGTCTTAAGGATGACCAAGATGGATTAAATGAATTTTACAGACAATTTCCACGCACAACAAAACACGCGTTTAGAGATGAGTCTAAAATGTCTTTATTTAATTTAACTAAAATATATCAACAAATTGATTATAATGAAGGTGTTGAAAAAGACTCTGCTGTAACAACAGGTAGTTTTCATTGGGAAGAAGGAATACAAGACTCTAAGGTTATATTTGTTCCTAACAGAACAGGTAGATTTAAAGTATCTTGGATACCACCTGTGCATTTACAAAATCAAGTATTTGTAAAATTCAATATGAAATATCCTGCAAACGAACACGTTGGTGCCTTCGGGTGTGACAGTTATGACATATCTGGTACCGTTGATGGAAAAGGATCTAACGGTTCATTACACGGTTTAACTAAGTTTAGCATGGATGAACATCCTTCTAATCATTTCTTTTTAGAATATATTGCTAGACCACAAACTGCTGAGATATTTTTTGAAGATGTATTAATGGCTTGTCATTTTTATGGTATGCCAATACTAGCAGAGAATAATAAACCAAGATTATTGTATTACTTTAAAAGAAGAGGTTATAGACATTTTTCTATGAATCGTCCTGATAAATTAAAGTTATCAATAACAGAAAGAGAGATTGGTGGAATACCTAACTCTAGTGAAGACATTAAACAAGCGCACGCTGCAGCAATAGAAACTTATATAGAAAACCAAGTTGGTAGTCTAGGTGAAACTTTTGGTAGCATGTATTTTCAAAGAACCCTAGAAGATTGGGCTCAATTTGATATAAACAATAGAACAAAACATGATGCATCTATAAGCTCAGGACTTGCTATAATGGCTTGTAACAAAAATAAATATAGACCAATAAATGAAATAATTAGAGAGAAAGTTTCTTTAGGTTTTACAAAGTATAATAACAAAGGGGATTTCTCTAAAATAATAAAATAAATGATTCAAGGTAATTACAACAGTGGTTTCCCTAGTCAGGTAGTACCTGATGAAGAGAAAATGAGTTTGGAGTATGGTACTCGAGTAGGTCAAGCTATAGAGTATGAATGGTTCAGAAGTAATAGAGGTGGAGATAGATTTTCCATGAACTTTGCTAACTTTCATAACTTAAGACTATACGCTAGAGGAGAACAATCTATACAAAAATATAAAGATGAATTATCTATTAATGGTGATCTGTCTTATCTTAATTTAGACTGGAAGCCTGTACCTATTATACCTAAGTTTGTAGATATTGTTGTTAACGGAATGTCACAAAGAGACTATGATGTTAAAGCTTATGCTATAGATCCTGAATCTCAAAAGAAAAGAACTAATTATGCTGAAGGTTTATTAAGAGATATACAAGCAAGATCTTTTCTTAAAAAAGCACAAGAACAAATAGGTATGGATTTATGGACAACATCTGCTCCAGAAAACTTACCTGAAAACAAAGAAGAGTTAAGTCTGCATATGCAACTTAGCTACAAGCAGTCAATAGAAATAGCAGAAGAAGAAGCTATATCTAATGTAATGGCTCAAAACAAATATATACAGACTAAGAAACGAATGCTATATGACTTAGTTGTATTAGGTATTGGTGCTGTAAAAACAAACTTTAATAAGTCAAACGGTATAACTGTTGACTATGTGGATCCTGCTAACTTAGTTTACTCATATTCAGATGATCCTAATTTTCAAGATTTATATTACGTAGGTGAGGTTAAAATGATACACTTGTCTGAATTGCAAAAGCAATTTCCTAACTTAACTCCTGAAGAGTTAAAAAGAATAGAAAAGTTTCCTGGCACTCAAAACTATATGAGAAACTGGAATGAGTCACCAGATATGGTTTCTGTTTTGTTCTTTGAATACAAAACCTACAGTAATCAAGTATTTAAAATAAAGAAAACTGATCAAGGTCTAGAAAAAGCAATAGTAAAAACAGACTTTTTTAATCCACCACCAAGTGATAATTTTGATAGAGTTTCTAGATCTATAGAAGTTTTATACACTGGTGCTAAGATACTAGGCATAGACACAATGTTAGAATGGAAAATGTCAGAGAACATGACAAGACCTAACTCTAATATGACTAAGGTTAACATGAATTATCAGATATGTGCTCCTAGAATGTACAGAGGACGTATAGAGTCGTTAGTTGGAAGGATAACAGGTTTTGCTGATATGATTCAATTATCACATCTTAAGTTACAACAAGTTATAGCTCGCATGGTACCTGATGGTGTGTTTGTAGATGTCGATGGTTTAGCTGAAGTTGACTTAGGTAATGGTACAAATTACAATCCACAAGAAGCATTGAACATGTATTTTCAAACAGGTTCTATCGTAGGTAGATCACTTACTCAAGACGGAGATCCTAATAGAGGTAAGATACCTATTCAAGAATTACAGACTTCTAGTGCTAATGGAAAAATACAATCACTTATAGGTACTTATCAATATTACTTACAAATGATAAGAGATGTAACAG
>Ga0208814_1001152_pt1 | contig 12988 bp, 8 predicted proteins | sample MalvirAntarct_55_FD_184253 | JGI IMG/M metagenome (GOLD analysis project Ga0208814, IMG submission 184253) | Marine viral communities from the Global Malaspina Expedition - Malaspina viral metaG Antarct_55 (SPAdes) (version 2) | ecosystem: Environmental > Aquatic > Marine > Oceanic | place: South...
TTGTCTCTGAAGCTGAATTCGACCGCAACAACCTTCCGCCCTTGCTTCACGGGCTCGTATTTAACCAGGTAATCAGACTTCGCGTTTATCTCCTTCACGGCTTTCTTCAACACCTGACGATTGAAGTCATTCCACAAGGTATAGCTTCCTGAAACATTTAGCGAAAACTTCAAATCTTCCAGAGTCTCACGTCGATAGCCGGTCGATTTGTATTGGCTGATTAACTCAAACAACCGTATCGAATGAATGCTGGTTAGTCGCTGTATGGACAGGAGGTCGAACGATGTGAATTGCTCAATCATGCCTTGCAGGAAGTGAGTCATGGTCCACCCGAACTTGATTGAAATTCGCGCTTCGCCCTCATAATACCGGACACTATCGCACCAGTTCACGCTGTCTCTAATTCCGGTTTTTGGTCTGAATGTGACGCTTCGGCTTTGCAAATCTTTTGCTGCTCGCTGCATATCCCTATAGGCCGCATCGCTATCTGGATAAGCTTCAAGCCAGTCCTGGACTGTGACGGTGAAACCCAGCGGTTCATTCTTGTTCGGCATGACGGTCGGGTTAACGCTACCGATGCCAATTAACACCAAGCGCTTCTCATTCAAGGTAAGGCCATAGGCAGCCTCGATGAGCGCGTTGTCTTGTGTGACAACCTTCCGGAGGGACTTTTCTAATGTTGCCATACAGCCTCAATAGGTAGCACTATTTTACTCGTTGAAAAGGTAAGATCCTGCAAAAGTGAGATACGATCACACACTAACACCTACCAGCTACCATTTACTACTCAGTTAACGACCAATCCCATCTTAGTTAGCGACCAATCCTATCTTAGTTAGCGACCAATCCCATCTTAGTTAATCGCTACAGCCCAATAGCCACGGGGCCTGTAGAGCACCTAAAAACAGGTTTAAAAACAAGTTAAAAATATATAACTGAAAATATGTAGAATTTAAAGATCAGGCTGGATAAAACGAGCCGACAATTACCACTCAGTTGGTGACCGTTGGACCCTCCAACGCTTTGTTTGAACGGGCAAATGGCTTTTAACCAGCTGCTCTATTGAGTGGAGTTTATCGACCGAATACCACCGCTAAACGGGGCCATACAGGCCGAATAGGAAGCAATACGGATAATCACTGGCGGTAGTACTAAGATCGTTATACGGGCCATTCTGAGCCTCTAAGAGCCCACAGGCATTGGGTCAATAAAATAACAGCGAGAGTGTGATCAAATGAGTGATCAATTTGTATCTGTTTCGGAAGCAGCCAGGTTATGCGGACGGAATCGCAAAACTTTATACCGCGACTACCTCAAGACAGGCAAGCTTTCGTCTACGCCACACCCCACGACAGGTAACAAGACAGTCGCAATCTCAGAGCTAGTACGTGTCTTTGGTGAATTGAGCCGTGGCGGCGACAGTCTCGAGACTGTCTCTATGCCACAAGTGGAGACACCCCGCGAGACACCTGAAACAGATGCCTTAATAGCTTCATTACGGGCAGAGCTTGCCGACAAGGATAAGCAGCTTCAGAAATTAAACGAAGAGATCAAAGAGAACCTAATTGAGCACGTGAAAGACATTCGCAATATGAATCTGCTGATCGAACACCGGCCAACCAAGAAAAAGGGTTGGTGGATATTCGGCAAGTAGATTTAGGTGGCGGTGCTTCGTAGCCGCGATACTTGCCCACTCGTGAACTGATTACCTCGTGCGGTTGTATAACCCACTTCATTGAGTAACGCGGCCATGTTGCGCGTCGATTGCTCCCCATGACGTTCGACCAGTTCACCGATCACTTCCAGCAACTCAGCATTCCGTGACGATGATTGCTCGATCCATCTAGCCCTCGCGTTGGTGCTATCGCTATTGCGGATTGTCAGCAGGTCAGCATTACCAAAGTTTGTTTCAATCCCTTGGGATTTACAACGTGCTCGACGGGCATCATAACTTGCTGTAACTCGTGCGCTGATCGAACGGCTTTCATAATCTGCCATGACAGCCATGAATCCGATTGTCAGTCGGTTTGCTTCCGGTAGATCGCAAAAGATGAAGTCCATTTTGCTATCGGTTAGCTCAAACAGAAAGCTACGGTCACGAGACAATCTGTCCAATTTCGCTAGGACTAATGTCGCACCAGTCAGTCGACATTCCCTGAGTGCTTTATTTAGTTGCTCGCGGTTGTTGTCACGGCCTGATTTTGACTCAACATACTCGGCAACCAGTTCACCACCTAAACCTTTAACGTGGGCTGCCACAGTCGCTTGCTGGGATTCAAGACCTAACCCTGATCGGCTTTGCCTGGTCGTTGATACTCGATAATAAGCAACATATTTCATAGTGCTGCATTCTCCTAGTGTAAACACTTGCTGAATGTAGCACTTTCAAACCACACAATGCTATAGATATTTACCCCCGTGATTGAATGATTAGGTCGTGTTTGGGCGCTATAGATATTTACCCCCCATAGCTAGACCGTTAATGCAGGCCGTCATGTAATAGGTTTTGCCTATAAGTGTTTGATTCCCGTAAATTTTTGTTAGTTTCGGAGATGTGTAAAAGTGTTAGATAAACGGGGGTTAAAAATCCAGACTAGGTGCGGGGTCTATATATCGGTAATATGGGGCTCATCAGCCTGTACATGTGGCCACTACGCTAAACGAAGTGATAACCCTCTAATTTGGCTTCGCCCGTGACGGGTTTTGTTTGTTCGCTTGTTTGCTTTTTTTATTATCTGTAGAGGGATTACAGTAATGCGAAAACGTCAGTTTCACAGAAAACTTCTTAGGTTCGACGACAACCTCATTCGGCAACATGGCGGCAAACCCTATCGTGACTATCGGGGGTTCCGAGTTAATGTCGGCAATGGCACCACCAAAGATAATGGCTACCGAGATTGTTATGTCGACATACTCGACAAGATAATCGATCACGTTCAAGCAGAGCAGGATAGGTTTCGCACTGTGTTTATTGGTCGTTTCGATATTGTGTTCAAGGAAGAAACACCTAAGTTCGATGATAACGACTATCCCTATTTTGACGAAGATCACCCTCAAGATTTTCGTGAAGAAGTTTATGTTGATATGGACGGTCACCGGAAAATGCTTTCGGCCTTCTTGAAAAACGTGAAGAATTATCTCAACAAGAAAACCTCTAACAGTCGGAATCGTTTTCGTAATCACGATCAGGTAAAGATCGGCTGGGCTCGCGAGTATGGTTCAAAGAAGGGCTGGCATTATCATCTCTACATTTGCCTAGACGGCGACAGAGTAAACACATGGGATCAATTGAACGATAAGGGACTGTTCAGCATCTTGGATCGGCTTTGGAAAAATGCCGCGGGTCATAACCACTACCGCCCGCTTCATATCCACTCTGACAATAATCGAAAGCACTACAAGAATCGATGGCTCGTCTCCAAAGACAAACGTGGCAGGGAACAACTCCAGCATGCGATTTATGCGTTGTCTTACTTGGCAAAGAAAAGATCGAAACGAACAAACAACACCACAATCAAGCATTTATCAACTCACTCAATACCCAAACTAACAGCACCAAACAGTGAGCAAGTTAACCAGGAAAAATGGCGCGACGAGGTGCTGTCGGCTTAACACTAATCCTTAGATGGTCGAAGAGAATCACCATCTAACCCACCTAAAACCCTATCCGATGGGTATAACCAAAGCTCAAGTCCTTTTAGTGGCACCATACTTTTTCTATAGCCCATAAGTATTAGATACTAGCTGATGGCGCTCGATTATACTGTCCGCTCATCTACGATCAAGAAATGAAAAATGATTAGAATTATTACACTAGTACTCTGCTTATCTTTCACCTCAATGTCATTTGGGGCGGATGAAAATGGCGATTATATTGCCATGGGACTCGCAAACCATAGTTGTGGCAAGTTTACGAGTGCCGTTGATAAAGGCAACAACGCCGAAAATTGGGCAGAGTGGAATAAATATCGAAACTACACAAACGGTTTCATCAGTGGCCTTAACTTGGCGCTAGAAAATACACTTGATCTTTTAGGGAATACTGATATGTCCGGGGCGATGGCTTTCCTTGAAAAACATTGCCGGGAGAATCCTTTAGTCACTTATGGTAACGCTATAGATACCCTTGCAATAAAGCTCCTCCCCAACAGAACCAGAACCGCCCCCTAGCCCCCTCTCAATATCTACAGTCTGCCGAGGCGTTACCGTCGCCCAACTTTTACGCACACGAAGCCAAATCAGAGTAGGGGGGGTATTGGTGATCAGTCACGATTAGATCCATTGGTCTTTCGTGAATTTCATAACGCTGGACCTTCTCTGGTAAACGTCTGTTTTGAAAGGAAATCCGAGGTATTTGTCAGCTCCAATAAGTCCTTACAAATCAACGGCTTATGGTGTCAATATTGCTACTTGAATAGGTCCTTTTGCTTATTGTCTCTGAAGCTGAATTCGACCGCAACAACCTTCCGCCCTTGCTTCACGGGCTCGTATTTAACCAGGTAATCAGACTTCGCGTTTATCTCCTTCACGGCTTTCTTCAACACCTGACGATTGAAGTCATTCCACAAGGTATAGCTTCCTGAAACATTTAGCGAAAACTTCAAATCTTCCAGAGTCTCACGTCGATAGCCGGTCGATTTGTATTGGCTGATTAACTCAAACAACCGTATCGAATGAATGCTGGTTAGTCGCTGTATGGACAGGAGGTCGAACGATGTGAATTGCTCAATCATGCCTTGCAGGAAGTGAGTCATGGTCCACCCGAACTTGATTGAAATTCGCGCTTCGCCCTCATAATACCGGACACTATCGCACCAGTTCACGCTGTCTCTAATTCCGGTTTTTGGTCTGAATGTGACGCTTCGGCTTTGCAAATCTTTTGCTGCTCGCTGCATATCCCTATAGGCCGCATCGCTATCTGGATAAGCTTCAAGCCAGTCCTGGACTGTGACGGTGAAACCCAGCGGTTCATTCTTGTTCGGCATGACGGTCGGGTTAACGCTACCGATGCCAATTAACACCAAGCGCTTCTCATTCAAGGTAAGGCCATAGGCAGCCTCGATGAGCGCGTTGTCTTGTGTGACAACCTTCCGGAGGGACTTTTCTAATGTTGCCATACAGCCTCAATAGGTAGCACTATTTTACTCGTTGAAAAGGTAAGATCCTGCAAAAGTGAGATACGATCACACACTAACACCTACCAGCTACCATTTACTACTCAGTTAACGACCAATCCCATCTTAGTTAGCGACCAATCCTATCTTAGTTAGCGACCAATCCCATCTTAGTTAATCGCTACAGCCCAATAGCCACGGGGCCTGTAGAGCACCTAAAAACAGGTTTAAAAACAAGTTAAAAATATATAACTGAAAATATGTAGAATTTAAAGATCAGGCTGGATAAAACGAGCCGACAATTACCACTCAGTTGGTGACCGTTGGACCCTCCAACGCTTTGTTTGAACGGGCAAATGGCTTTTAACCAGCTGCTCTATTGAGTGGAGTTTATCGACCGAATACCACCGCTAAACGGGGCCATACAGGCCGAATAGGAAGCAATACGGATAATCACTGGCGGTAGTACTAAGATCGTTATACGGGCCATTCTGAGCCTCTAAGAGCCCACAGGCATTGGGTCAATAAAATAACAGCGAGAGTGTGATCAAATGAGTGATCAATTTGTATCTGTTTCGGAAGCAGCCAGGTTATGCGGACGGAATCGCAAAACTTTATACCGCGACTACCTCAAGACAGGCAAGCTTTCGTCTACGCCACACCCCACGACAGGTAACAAGACAGTCGCAATCTCAGAGCTAGTACGTGTCTTTGGTGAATTGAGCCGTGGCGGCGACAGTCTCGAGACTGTCTCTATGCCACAAGTGGAGACACCCCGCGAGACACCTGAAACAGATGCCTTAATAGCTTCATTACGGGCAGAGCTTGCCGACAAGGATAAGCAGCTTCAGAAATTAAACGAAGAGATCAAAGAGAACCTAATTGAGCACGTGAAAGACATTCGCAATATGAATCTGCTGATCGAACACCGGCCAACCAAGAAAAAGGGTTGGTGGATATTCGGCAAGTAGATTTAGGTGGCGGTGCTTCGTAGCCGCGATACTTGCCCACTCGTGAACTGATTACCTCGTGCGGTTGTATAACCCACTTCATTGAGTAACGCGGCCATGTTGCGCGTCGATTGCTCCCCATGACGTTCGACCAGTTCACCGATCACTTCCAGCAACTCAGCATTCCGTGACGATGATTGCTCGATCCATCTAGCCCTCGCGTTGGTGCTATCGCTATTGCGGATTGTCAGCAGGTCAGCATTACCAAAGTTTGTTTCAATCCCTTGGGATTTACAACGTGCTCGACGGGCATCATAACTTGCTGTAACTCGTGCGCTGATCGAACGGCTTTCATAATCTGCCATGACAGCCATGAATCCGATTGTCAGTCGGTTTGCTTCCGGTAGATCGCAAAAGATGAAGTCCATTTTGCTATCGGTTAGCTCAAACAGAAAGCTACGGTCACGAGACAATCTGTCCAATTTCGCTAGGACTAATGTCGCACCAGTCAGTCGACATTCCCTGAGTGCTTTATTTAGTTGCTCGCGGTTGTTGTCACGGCCTGATTTTGACTCAACATACTCGGCAACCAGTTCACCACCTAAACCTTTAACGTGGGCTGCCACAGTCGCTTGCTGGGATTCAAGACCTAACCCTGATCGGCTTTGCCTGGTCGTTGATACTCGATAATAAGCAACATATTTCATAGTGCTGCATTCTCCTAGTGTAAACACTTGCTGAATGTAGCACTTTCAAACCACACAATGCTATAGATATTTACCCCCGTGATTGAATGATTAGGTCGTGTTTGGGCGCTATAGATATTTACCCCCCATAGCTAGACCGTTAATGCAGGCCGTTATATAATAGGTTTTGCCTATAAGTGTTTGATTCCCGTAAATTTTTGTTGGTTTCGGAGATGTGTGAAAGTGTTAGATAAACGGGGGTTAAAAATCCAGACTAGGTGCGGGTTCTATATATCGGTAATATGGGTATCCAGAGTATGTATGTAAACCCACTACGCTAATCGCAGTAAGTTACATTTTTTATTATCGGTACACGGAGTTCAGATAATGCAAAAACGTCAGTTTCACTGGAAGCTTCTCAAGTACGACGACAACCTCATTCGGCAACATGGCGGCAAACCCTATCGTGACTATCGGGGGTTCCGAGTTAATGTCGGTAAGGGTGCGACCAAAGACAATGACTACAAAGACTGCTACCTCGATATACTCGATAAACTGATCAACCATATTCAAGCAGAGCAGGATAGATTTCGTACTGTGTTCATAGGTCGATTCGATATTGTCTTCAGCGACAACAGGCCACAGTTCGACGACAACGACTACCCGCACTTTATTTCAGATGATCGCCTCGAGATAGCCGATCACCAAGCAATGCTTACTCCGTTCTTAAACAACGTAAAGAAGTATCTCAGCAAGAAAGCATCAAACAGTCGGAATCGTTTTCGTAACCACAATCAGGTCAAGATCGGCTGGGTCCGTGAGTATGGTTCCGACAAAGGCTGGCACTACCATTGCTACATTTGCCTGGACGGGGATCGTGTGAAAAACTGGGACCCACTGAATAAAACTGGTCTGTTCGGGATTATGGATAGGGCATGGGAGACGGCCTCTAGTGTTCATTACCGCCCGCTTCACATTCACTCGGACAATAATCGAAAGCAATATAAAAACCGGTGGCTTGTCTCCAGAGACAAACGTGGCAGGGAACAACTCCAGCATGCAATTTATGCGCTATCTTACTTGGCAAAAAAAAGATCGAAGCGGACGAACACCACCACGATCAAGCATTTATCAACACACTCAATACCCAAACTAACAACGCCAAACAGTGAGCAAGTTAACCAGGAAAAATGGCGCGACGAGGTGCTGTCGGCTTAACTAATAGTACGGCCTTTGACAGTTTATTAATCATATAAACAGGGTAACATTCTGTGTGGCCGTTCATCATCATCCCAAGACCTTTGGCCTCCCTACCGATAAGCTTATTACCCTTATATTTGCGGTGTAGGGCTGTCTCTATTTCTCTTGCTATTTTGCCCGTAGATATGGGCTTAGTGACCAAACGCCTAACGGTGACACCGTCAGGCAATCCATACCCTAATATTCTGATGGATACATCTCGGGCATAGCCCATTTTCAACCACTGGCTAGATCCATTATCCAATAACAACAAATAGATGTGGCTAGGTTCACTTGGACTGCCGGGGTCTTGTTTGAAGTGTTGACCACACAACGCTAACCACCCTTTTTTCGACGCTATGCTGTAGGTATTGCGTTTGTCTCCTTCTCTCCATTCTCTACTATACGTATAGGACAGCGCGTCCTCCTTACACCAAGCTAGTAGTCTGGCTTCCTTCTCACCTTTCTCTGTCATATGACCCGCACATCGGCTCATCCATCCTTTACTACGAGCACAGATATAGCTCGCTTTGTGTCCTTCATACCACTCGACTCTGGTATTGTAACCAGAGGCTATTTCCATACATTGGTCGAGATCAAATACCCTTTTGAAAGCGGGAACCTTCTCTGCCCTCCTTTTTATTACCACAATAGTGATTCCTTTATGAATGTGGATGGTTTCCGTTGTAATTATATGTACGCTTTCAGACACCCTGAAATCATCTTACCTGCCAATCACAGGCTCACCAACCCCCCCTAGGGCTATGCCAATATCTACAGTCTGCCGAGGCGTTACCGTCGCCCCACTTTTACGCACACGAAACCAAATCAGAGTGGGGGGGGTATTGGTGATCAGTCACGATTAGATCCATTGGTTTATCACTCCTAATGTGAAAGGTGACGAACAGAACGATAGAACACTTGGCAACACATTCAATACCCAGGATCGCCAGCATCAAAGAAAGGTTCAGGAATGAGGTTTTAAGCAGTTAGACTAGGCTGCACAATGACGTGCTGCTACTCCCAAGGACGCCAGTTAAGCAGTATAAGAACCACACATACGATTATTAGCCCCCAAGGACGCCAGTTAAGCACCATAAGAACCACAAATACGATTAGCGGCCCAAATGTTAACACTTCCCATGGAGTGACTCCCAGAAAGTGCAGCACCGGGAACCCCATAAGAAACGCCACCGTAGGCGCCATCATCCCCATAACTTTCTTTTGCTCTTTCGTGAATTTCATAACGCTGAACCTTCTTTGATAAACGTCTGTTTTTCAAGGAAATCCTGGGTATTTGTTAGCTCCAATAAGTCCTTACAAATCAAAGGCTTATAGTGTCAAGATTGCTATTTGAAGAGGTCTTTTTGCTTGTTGTCTCTGAAGCTGAATTCGACCGCAACAACCTTCCGCCCTTGCTTCACGGGCTCGTATTTAACCAGGTAATCAGACTTCGCGTTTATCTCCTTCACGGCTTTCTTCAACACCTGACGATTGAAGTCATTCCACAAGGTATAGCTTCCTGAAACATTTAGCGAAAACTTCAAATCTTCCAGAGTCTCACGTCGATAGCCGGTCGATTTGTATTGGCTGATTAACTCAAACAACCGTATCGAATGAATGCTGGTTAGTCGCTGTATGGACAGGAGGTCGAACGATGTGAATTGCTCAATCATGCCTTGCAGGAAGTGAGTCATGGTCCACCCGAACTTGATTGAAATTCGCGCTTCGCCCTCATAATACCGGACACTATCGCACCAGTTCACGCTGTCTCTAATTCCGGTTTTTGGTCTGAATGTGACGCTTCGGCTTTGCAAATCTTTTGCTGCTCGCTGCATATCCCTATAGGCCGCATCGCTATCTGGATAAGCTTCAAGCCAGTCCTGGACTGTGACGGTGAAACCCAGCGGTTCATTCTTGTTCGGCATGACGGTCGGGTTAACGCTACCGATGCCAATTAACACCAAGCGCTTCTCATTCAAGGTAAGGCCATAGGCAGCCTCGATGAGCGCGTTGTCTTGTGTGACAACCTTCCGGAGGGACTTTTCTAATGTTGCCATACAGCCTCAATAGGTAGCACTATTTTACTCGTTGAAAAGGTAAGATCCTGCAAAAGTGAGATACGATCACACACTAACACCTACCAGCTACCATTTACTACTCAGTTAACGACCAATCCCATCTTAGTTAGCGACCAATCCTATCTTAGTTAGCGACCAATCCCATCTTAGTTAATCGCTACAGCCCAATAGCCACGGGGCCTGTAGAGCACCTAAAAACAGGTTTAAAAACAAGTTAAAAATATATAACTGAAAATATGTAGAATTTAAAGATCAGGCTGGATAAAACGAGCCGACAATTACCACTCAGTTGGTGACCGTTGGACCCTCCAACGCTTTGTTTGAACGGGCAAATGGCTTTTAACCAGCTGCTCTATTGAGTGGAGTTTATCGACCGAATACCACCGCTAAACGGGGCCATACAGGCCGAATAGGAAGCAATACGGATAATCACTGGCGGTAGTACTAAGATCGTTATACGGGCCATTCTGAGCCTCTAAGAGCCCACAGGCATTGGGTCAATAAAATAACAGCGAGAGTGTGATCAAATGAGTGATCAATTTGTATCTGTTTCGGAAGCAGCCAGGTTATGCGGACGGAATCGCAAAACTTTATACCGCGACTACCTCAAGACAGGCAAGCTTTCGTCTACGCCACACCCCACGACAGGTAACAAGACAGTCGCAATCTCAGAGCTAGTACGTGTCTTTGGTGAATTGAGCCGTGGCGGCGACAGTCTCGAGACTGTCTCTATGCCACAAGTGGAGACACCCCGCGAGACACCTGAAACAGATGCCTTAATAGCTTCATTACGGGCAGAGCTTGCCGACAAGGATAAGCAGCTTCAGAAATTAAACGAAGAGATCAAAGAGAACCTAATTGAGCACGTGAAAGACATTCGCAATATGAATCTGCTGATCGAACACCGGCCAACCAAGAAAAAGGGTTGGTGGATATTCGGCAAGTAGATTTAGGTGGCGGTGCTTCGTAGCCGCGATACTTGCCCACTCGTGAACTGATTACCTCGTGCGGTTGTATAACCCACTTCATTGAGTAACGCGGCCATGTTGCGCGTCGATTGCTCCCCATGACGTTCGACCAGTTCACCGATCACTTCCAGCAACTCAGCATTCCGTGACGATGATTGCTCGATCCATCTAGCCCTCGCGTTGGTGCTATCGCTATTGCGGATTGTCAGCAGGTCAGCATTACCAAAGTTTGTTTCAATCCCTTGGGATTTACAACGTGCTCGACGGGCATCATAACTTGCTGTAACTCGTGCGCTGATCGAACGGCTTTCATAATCTGCCATGACAGCCATGAATCCGATTGTCAGTCGGTTTGCTTCCGGTAGATCGCAAAAGATGAAGTCCATTTTGCTATCGGTTAGCTCAAACAGAAAGCTACGGTCACGAGACAATCTGTCCAATTTCGCTAGGACTAATGTCGCACCAGTCAGTCGACATTCCCTGAGTGCTTTATTTAGTTGCTCGCGGTTGTTGTCACGGCCTGATTTTGACTCAACATACTCGGCAACCAGTTCACCACCTAAACCTTTAACGTGGGCTGCCACAGTCGCTTGCTGGGATTCAAGACCTAACCCTGATCGGCTTTGCCTGGTCGTTGATACTCGATAATAAGCAACATATTTCATAGTGCTGCATTCTCCTAGTGTAAACACTTGCTGAATGTAGCACTTTCAAACCACACAATGCTATAGATATTTACCCCCGTGATTGAATGATTAGGTCGTGTTTGGGCGCTATAGATATTTACCCCCCATAGCTAGACCGTTAATGCAGGCCGTCATGTAATAGGTTTTGCCTATAAGTGTTTGATTCCCGTAAATTTTTGTTAGTTTCGGAGATGTGTAAAAGTGTTAGATAAACGGGGGTTAAAAATCCAGGCTTGGTGCCACTCTAATATATCGGTAATATCAGGATCATTAGCATGTATGTAAACCCACTACGCTAATCGCAGTAAATTACATTTTTTGTTATCAGTACACGGAGTTCAGATAATGCAAAAACGTCAGTTCCATAGGTCACTTCTCAGGTACGACGACAACTTCATTCGGCACCATGGCGGTAAACTCTATCGTGACTATCGAGGGTTCAGAGTTAACGTCGGTAAGGGTACGACCAAAAACAATGACTACAAAGACTGCTACCTCGATATACTCGATAAACTGATCAACCATATTCAAGCAGAGCAAGATAGATTCCGTACTGTGTTCATAGGTCGATTCGATATTGTCTTCAGCGACAACAGGCCACAGTTCGACGACAACGACTACCCCTACTTCATTTCAGATGATCACCTCGAAATAGCCGATCACCAAGCAATGCTCACCCCGTTCTTAAACAACGTTAAGAAGTATCTCAGTAAGGAAACCTCTAACAGTCGGAATCGTTTCCGTAACCACAAAAAGGTAAAAATTGGCTGGGCTCGTGAGTATGGTTCCGACAAAGGCTGGCACTACCATTGCTATATTTGCTTGGACGGGGATCGTGTGAACAGCTGGGATCCACTGAATAAAGATGGTCTGTTCGGGATCATGGATAGTATATGGGAAACGGCCTCTGGTGTTCATTATCGCCCGCTTCATATCCACTCGGACAACAACCGGAAGCAATACAAGAACCGGTGGCTTGTCTCCAAAGACAAACGTGGCAAGGCACAGCTTCAGCATGCGATTTATGCGTTGTCTTACTTGGCAAAGAAACGATCAAAACGAACGAGCAACACCACGATCAAGCATTTATCGACTCACTCAATACCCAAGCTGACAAAACCAACCAGCGAGCAAGTTAATCAGGCCAAATGGCGCGACGAAGTATTGTCGGCTTAACACTAATCCTTAGATGGTCGAAGAGAATCACCATCTAACCCACCTAAAACCCTATCCGATGGGTATAACCAAAGCTCAAGTCCTTTTA
>Ga0208814_1001153_pt1 | contig 12984 bp, 19 predicted proteins | sample MalvirAntarct_55_FD_184253 | JGI IMG/M metagenome (GOLD analysis project Ga0208814, IMG submission 184253) | Marine viral communities from the Global Malaspina Expedition - Malaspina viral metaG Antarct_55 (SPAdes) (version 2) | ecosystem: Environmental > Aquatic > Marine > Oceanic | place...
TCTCGGCATTACATGCGATAACGCTCAAAGAAAAATTGAGGCTGCAATAAAATCACTTGGGAAAATATCGACAAAGTTTGCTAGCTGCAGCGTCAGGTTATTACGGGCTGCTTCAGCAGATAGGTTTAGATTAAGCGCTAGGGTGCCGCACTTTTTAGTCGATTTTATGGCAGGTGATCTAATCTCAAGCTCACTCTCCGAGAGTGGGTTTGCTCGCCAAATGAGTAAAGGTATTGCTGATATAGATGAGGTTGCTGACTCAACGTATCAATTCGAGGCAGATGACAAAAAGGTAATCAAAGCGCCTCTTGCTCGGAAGAAGGAAAATGACTCATTTGAGCTCAGTGCGCTCAGTCGAGTGATCAAGTTGCTAGCCCAAAAAGCGCCTAAAACTAATATTGCCGCTCAGCAGCTTATATTGGAAGAGCAGGCAAGGCTTACTCCAAGCGAAGGTTTGATATCTCAACTTCTCGAGTTTGCCTATCAGCGGCTTGATGCAGTTAAAAGTCATGCGACTGTTCATCAGCAGCTAACGTATCTTCGAGCGCACCTATTAGGGCCATTAGAGGATTTGTCAGCTATTGAGGATCCTGATGAGTGGAGTGATCTTGTTGAGTTGATAAGCGCTGACTTGCCACCAAAAAGTAGTGCCATCTCAGCAATAAGCGCGTTTGGGAGGTTTCTGTCCAGGTCGTACGCTGAGGACTTTATGACCATCGGGGAATCTGAAGCTTCTGACGTCAATGCCCAGTTAATTACTTATCAAGACATGCAAAAGGCATCGCACATTCTTAGCGTAGAGCAAGGGCGGGCCAAAGGTGAGCGTGGTACATTGCTCATGATGATCGGTGGTCTATGCGGTGCGAGACGTGGAGAGATTGATGGCTTAGTGAGGTCGTCGGTATTCTTATTCGAGCCAAGTGGATCTTTTCTTCGAATAATCACGAATCTGTTTCGAGGCCTTAAGACTAAAAATGCGAATCGGTATGCACCTCTAGACAGTCTTCAAATTCAATTTCCTTCAATCTACTCACACCTAAAGCTCGTGTATGACTCACAGGCCGATATAGAGCCGGGCTCACTCCTGTTTAAAAGTGATGAGTTCGAGCCACTATCTGGGCAGTCAAAAGACTTGTTTCACCAGATTTCAGTGGCATTGCAAAAAGTGACTGGCCAGAAAATGGCAAAGTTCCATTCCCTTCGGCATTCATTTTGTTGTTATCTGCTCCTTGCGCTGTACTTCGATCGCTTGCAGCTATCTCGTTATACGGAGATATTTCCGTTTTTAAAGGAGATTGAGAGCTACAAGGACATTGCTGTTGCTGTATTCGGATCCCCATCTACAGCCAATCGATTTGAGCCTGGAATTGTTCGGCTTGCCATGGGGCATTTGAGCTTTTCCACATCCTTCCAGCACTACTTTCATTTTGCTGAACTCCTTCGATTCGCGGCCCTTGCAACACTAAATGATGAGCTAGCATATTCAGAGCCAGAGCTGCTAGGCGCACTGGGCTATACAAGAGGTAGCCGGCTGTTGAGGTCTAAGCGAATGGATGCAGCTGCGCTTCTTAAGGAAAGGCTTGCGTCGTGCCATGAGCTAAGCGATTTACCACCACCTGTATTAGGTGAGTATGATTTTGATGAAGAGACCCGAGAGCTAGTGATGCAGCTTGAGAAGTCGATGCTATTTGCGAGCCAGGACAGTAGCCAATCAGTTGATCTTATGACTTTTGGAAAAATCGACCAGCAAAGCATTAATGAAATAAGAGACTGGGTTAGCGCCACAATATCTAACACGGCTATTGGGCGCGAAGTTTCGGCTCCTTTTGCAGAGCTAACAGACAAGCAAGCGCGCCGTGCCGTTAACCATATGGCAGGAAACTTAAGAGTGCTGAGTGCTGGAGAGTTAGCGACTAAAGCTGAGGAGCTGCGCGCCCTGATAAGTCAGCAGAGTGGATCGTATCTAAGTTTTAAGTTTGATTTACCCGAGCGGTTTGAGGCGGCACAAACTTTATTAGAGCTGCTTCTTAGTAATTATCCAACAGCTTATACAGTGACTGAAAGGGTGAAGGTAGGACAAAAGCTCCATGTAACTGCGCAGCAGGATGTCAGCAGCTTAGCGAGTATTCAGAGCAAGCAGGGCCACCGGTATACGGTAAAGATGACGCTATCGACGGGAGCCCAATTTCCTCATCGAGCGCTGATTTGGGTGGCAATTGCTCTATCTCTGGCTACGAGCAACCAGTACAAAAAACCTCAGGTGGCAGTTGCTAGCACTGCCACCTGAGGTTGAAACATCTTCGAAGCGCTAACAACACGTTTTGCATTTCAGCGGCTGTTCTAGCCGTTGATACCTCTCCGTCGCACTCCACCAAAACCTCCATTTCAAAGAGCGCTGGCTGAAAGATAATTCGATAGCCTTTGCTTACGGCTACCAAACTCCTTTGCTCTCCGGCCTCAATCGCCATCAATGCATTTAGCACTAACCTGCGATGTACAGGGCATCGCACAATCACCAACATTCGCAGCGTCTTTGCCAAGCTGCGCACAACATCGTCGCCTGTCTCCAATGTGCCTCCATGGAGCTAGCAAAAATGCTGGCCCCATAGGGATACACCGACACGGAGACATAAGATGTGGAGAAGGGCAGTTTAATGGCTGTGGAGTTGGACTCTAAAGCGTTGCACTACTCAAATCAGGGGGACGTCAAAAGAGCTGCAACCACAGGCGCTGAGTTCAGTTGGCTCACTAGCGTGAGTGCACAGGTCCATAAAAATACGCTCATATGTGACGTGCCATTGGTGTGCTGGTGTAATCCCTCCAGCACTTAAATTTATATAGACAAAATAATAAAATACTAAGATAGTTGTTGAAGGATTTATTTCATGGATGAGCCTAGACTGACGGCACTAAAAATAAGAAAATGCAAGTTCATGGCAAGATAAATTTGGCGAATAGGCTCGTCGTGAGAAAGTGTGGCTATAGTTAATATTGAACTGTGTGATCACGTAATAATACATAATGCCATATGTTTTAGTGGTATTGTTCGTCTTAGTTTTTTAGGGTGCATTATATGAGAGTGCTAGCTGTAGTAGTTGTTTTTTTACTTAGTGGCTGTACCCAGCATTATATAGATTCAAGGGATCAAACTTCGTTTACAATTCCGGGCACACTATTAAATTTAAATAAGAATCCAGTTAGGGTTGAAAGTCTTAGGAAAATTAAAGATGCAAACTCAAAAATAATTGCCGATGCAAGCGGAAACTCAGGTGGTGACCTAGGGTCAATGGCCTCAATGTTCACTAATCCTGCTGCTGCAATTGGCTATGTGGTCATTGGCAAGGTTGCTGGATTTATGGCAGGTTCTATTTCAGATAAAATTATTGCTAAATATGCAAATGATGATTTATATGAGGCAAGTTTAGTCAACTCATACAATGACTGGCCAGTTGGATTCGGGCGGGGGTCTAAAGTATATGTAGCTGTATTAGGCGGTTTCGATATTGCAAGAGATAGAATTTATATAAGCCAGGAAACCGGAAATAAAATTCTAGGTCAGCCTATATATAGGCTAATAGATCTAAATTCTGCTAAAAAAGACGATGTTAAAAGCTTGCCATTTTTGGAGAAGATGAAAAAGATAGACTCTGAAATAGCCTCTAATCCAAGATTTTTTTTGCAGCAAAGATTTAAGTATAGATGAGGATCTTTTTGTGGACTTGCTATCTGATGCTTTAGTATATTGCGCTTGTTACTTTGATAATAATTAAATTGAAAATCGTGCTGTATTTTTGTGTATAGTTAAAATGTTTTTAAATTAAATTAGGATTAATGAAATGGACAAAGAAATGCCGCTGCCAGAGTACTACGACTTAGTTAGAACTTTTGCCATGATAGGAGCAGTAATGGGACTTTTGGCTGGTGTAGCAACTATACTTTTTGGATTGCCAGCATTCGAGTATGGCTTCCTGGCAGGAGTCGGTGCTATTTTTAGTGGTGCTTTAATTATAATTGGCTCACTTGCTGGCTTAGGTGTGACATATTGCTTTTTGGCAATTGTTAAAGCGCAGATTGATACAAGAAATGCGATTGTGCGTTTCACTTCTGCTGGCGATGAGCAGAGTACTTAACTCAAACGGCAATTATTAACAAGGCACCAAAGTATTGGTGCCTTGTTGTATTAATACCATGTGGTAGTAAACATAAAGACGATGGCTGTATATTGCAGCTTTAAGGCTGTGATGGCATTCTCGAAGGCGTTAGAGTTTCAGTATTTGTTTTACCAAAACAACAAGGGGTTAAAATGAAAAAGCTAGCGATCTTCTCTCTTACTGCACTTGTATTGGCGGGCTGTAATCTACAAGCACAAATGGGCCAATCTAAAATAGACCAATCTAAATTGTGTATTTATAGTACTGATGAAGTTGCGGCAAAATGTAAGCCAGGTGAACTGTCGTGGTTCGCTCCAAGTAGCTGGGGTAACGAACAGTCGCCACTTAGTGCCGCGGCTGCATACTGCGATTTCAATTACCAAGTAATGTACAACAACTCTGGTGTTATCTGTGTATTCACAGATAAACGATTATCAATCGTAAATTGAAAGAGTACTGACAAGTTAACTCGCCGGTTGAGATAATTTTCTCATGAGCATCTATAAACAACATGATACGGACCTGTTTTTCTAGACAGTCTTCTGCCTCAAGAAGTACTGCCGCTTCCAGGCGTTTCAACGTGGTCTATAAGCTTGTTCTGAGGAAGGATTCTGGAGTTTGGTCTCATGGAGTTAAAAACAGCTGTTGATGAGATGTTCAGAAAGGTTGGCAGAAACCTATACATCATTCAGCAAGTTGAAATGATGTTAAAAGCCTATCTGTCTCATAGCAGTATTTATGGCTCTATGAGTGAAGCCGGTGATCCTCAGCAGCGGCAGCTGGATCGGTTTGCCTTGCAGACTATGGGAGGGCTAGTTACCCAGTACTTATGCTTAATCGATCCTCGCTATAAATATCCCGAAAATAATTCGCCAGACAAGTTTTCCGTACAGTTTGAAATAAAGGTCGACTCAAATACATTTATGCGCAAGGAAAGCACATTGACGCAGATGGTAGCTGATCGTAATGCACTAACTCATCACTTGATTGATCAGGTTGACTTAGAATCAATGGATAGTTGTCTTGCGTTAGGGTGCCAGCTAGATGCTCAGCGAGAGTTGCTCGTCGTTGAGCTAAATGATTTGAAGATAAACGCTCGCCATTTATTTGAAACTAGGAGTGCAGTCGCTGAGACTTTAGCGAGTGATGCTTTTCGTTATGCATTTGAGCAATCATGGATACTGTCTAGTCCCTTAGTTCAACAGCTAATAGGTTTCTCTTCAAAAGAGGCAGGACAAGATGGGTGGCTAAAACTGGGTAAAGCAGCAAATTTTCTGAACAAAACTGTGCCTGAGGAAATAAAGAGTCTCAAAGCTCGCTATGGCTTTTCAACATTGATAGAACTGATGCGTGCTACCGATCGATTTGAGTTTAGTGAGCAAAAAACAGCGAAGGGCAAGCATGTGCTTTATCGATTGAGAGCTAGTGCGTCATAGGGTACTGACATGTTAGCTCGTAGGTTGAGTTAACTTGTCAGTGCCGCTTATCGTAATCCAGCACAACAGCATCAACTCTCAGCATGATTTACTTTTTGTTTTCCTGTCCTGGTCGTATAGCGTTCGCCCAAAAGTCCTCGCCAAGTTCAGGAATGTCCGTGTAATCAATCGCTGAATCAGGTTTATTTTTCAGCGCAGCTAGCTCCGCTTTCTGCTGTGCAGTTAGTGAAGCAAAGTTGCTAGGGTCATAGCTAAAGCTGACCATAGTATTTTCGTTCTTTTTTTTGACACAACTCGCTGAAATTATAGTGGTCAAGTCATCCCTTCGCTTATGTTCATCTCGCTAGTGGGCAGTAAAGTCCAATGATCTGTGGCCACCTTGATTGTACATGCTGAAACTTGGCAGGCGTATCGATCTTCACCGACGTCCCCCCATCTTCAGTAGCACTTGGCTTCATACATATTCTTTAGGAGCCCACACGATCTCTCCTTCAATAGACATGATGCTTTGAAATGGAACACAGAAAGCTGAAAAGCCCATCCGTTCGGTATGTTTGGAGTAGTCAACTTTCTGGTGATGATGGCCATGAAACAGTTGTTTGACTCCCAGACACTGAGCTAGGGAGTCCAAAGCCTCGAAGCCATATTCATGGCAACTTGGGGCATCATGGGTTACTAAAATGTCTGCAGCTTCTTTTGCCAAAGCGTCAAAAGTATCCGGCCAAATGGATGAGCAATGTTTTAACAACTGGCCTTGGGGATAGGGAGTTGGGTTGAAGTGTCGTGACTGTTTGAACTCTTCAATATTCTTATACGCACTTGAAGTTGGTGGTCGCCAAATGGCGCCACGAAAAATGCCTCCCAGTCCCGCGATACGCTTTCCCTGGATAGTCATTACCCGCCCATCTAAGTTGCGATGATTAGAGCTAGTGAGGTTGAGCCAGTCTTGTAGTTTGTCCGTGTCGTGATTACCGTGAATAAACCAGCATTCAATTCCTGCATCAGTTAACGGCGCAATGAGCTCCTCAAAAGGGGCCTTGCACTCAATGTCGCCCAGAAAAATAACGGCTTGCTCACCATCGCTTTTTTGGCGAGGCAAGAGGGCAGGGAGGATGTGTTCGAATCGCTCATGGACATCACCTAAAAAATAAATCATTTGTCTTGCTCTCTAAAAATTCGGGACTAGCCCAGTCCATTTTGCCAATTACCACAGCGAGCACCTGCCCATCTATCAGCGCATATATGACGAAGTACAGAGCAAGCCAAAGTGTTTCTATCTTGTTGATTTAGCCAAACTACAAGTTCAGTGAAAGCGTTTTTTGACACCTTGGCTCAGTGTTTTACTCAGCTCGTAGAAGCTAATATATTGCTCATATTGTGATAATCAACGCCGGGTTAAAGTCACTTACTTCCGAGCGGCTTGTGCGTTCATCAACATACCCGCGCGGATTACAAACGACTCGGCAGTTGCCAACGTGGTAGTCAAATACGTCGTGTAAATGGCCATGTACCCAGAGGTCGGCGCTGTCGAATGTAGCGTCAGATAGTTCACTGACAAACGCAGGACTGTGCCAATTGCTTGCATAGCGATCGGGTAAGCTTTTTCGATGCGGCGCATGGTGAGTAATGACAACGGTCTTGCCATCAAATGGTGTCGCTAGCGTCTCCAGAAGCCATGCTCTGTCTCTTGCATGAAATGCAGCAGTGTCCGCTGGTTCCAAACGAGAAAAATCATTATTCGTTGGTGAAATATAGCGATAATCCAGCATGTAAAGCTTGGCCATCAACATCGCTTTGCTAGCGTCTTGCTGACCATCAGTAGCAATCTGCCAATCTGTCCATAGGGTGCAGCCAACGAAGCGAACATTCCCAAGAATAAGTACATTGCGGTCTAGAAGGTGTACTGATGTCCCTTTAGTTTGAGTGCGCATTTCGGACAGCGTAAAGGGTAGTGGTGACTCATAAAACTCATGATTTCCTGGGATATAAATCACAGGCTTTCCAGCGCAAACCTCTTTTTGCGCAAGCCAAGCTGTGCCGTGTACGCCAGAGTTGCACAGATCGCCGGCTAAGATGATGGCGTCAAAATCGAGACCAGCTGCTAGCTTGACGTTTGCGTTATCTAGGTGCAGATCGCTTAATACAAGAAGCTTCACGACTTAGTCTTCCATCAGCCATGCTAATGACCATTCGAAGCTTTCTCGGTCAAATTCAATGCCGGCTACCTTGTAGCGCTCACCTTCCGACCAAGATTTGGTAACCCCTTCATCCAAGATGCTGATCTCATCTCTATTGCTAATAATTACTGGTAGTCCTACTTCAGTTGAAAATGCTTTCTGGCGGCTACAAGTATCGAACTTGCAACTGTTCTCATTAAAAACCCAATAACGCGTCATTTTGCTTTCTCCGGGGATGATGAATTAAAGAGCAATTCAGTTTGAAGCAGCAGTGTTTTTGCTTGATCTAGCAGAGTAATGGCTCGTGTCCTGCTCATTTCATAGCCACTCAGCATCAGTTGCTCTTTGCCAATTATTCCTACGAAAAACAGCGCCTGGTAGGCCTTAATTGCCACAAAACTCATGCCATTCAGTTCGTCATGTGTCTTTGACATTTCTAATATTCGATCGCAAGAGCTCATTCTAGATCTTGCCGCTTGCAAAGCTTTTTCTGGGGTAGGGAGCTTCATTAGTGTCTCTTCCGTGATTAGCGATAAGTACAAATTACCACAAACGTCCGTTTGTGGTAATGGTTAATTTAAGCCCTATGATTGCAAGGCTTAAACCTAGGTTTGTGGTACAAATCCAACTTCTTAGAGCAAGCACCTGACAAAACTATGTTTAATGAAAATGTTGGCTATGCCAGACGAAGTGCGGAGGAAGATGACTTAAGTTGGCAAGAGCAGCACTTAACCGCCAATGGCTGCAGTACGGTTTTCAAAGAAGAGGGTGGAACGACAGATCGCCATGTTCTAGATGAGTGCCTGCGTTATCTAAGCTCCGGTGACACCCTAATAGTTTATCGGCTTGATCGTATTGGTCGATCACTCAAGGACCTGCTTGAAATGGTGTTAGCGCTTGATGCTAAAGACATCCATTTTTGTAGCCTACGGGAACGAATAGACACCCGAACTGATGAGGGCATAGCGACGCTGCAACTGTTTCGCGTATTTGCTGAATATGAAAGCAGTCGAATACGAGAAAGCACGCTGATCGGTTTGGCAACGGCGAGAGCCGCGGGACGAGTGGGTGGGCGTAGGCCAAAGTTGACGGTGGATCAAATCATTGAAATTCGCGAGCAGCTAAAGAAGCCAAGTGCTTGTATCGACTCCATTGCTAAGGCTTATGGCGTGACTCGGTCAACCTTATATCGCAATCAGTGTGTTAGTTAGTTAGCCGGCTTTGGTACTTCGACGGCTGAGATAATTTGTCCACGAGTACCTACAAACGACATCGCTTTCACTCCAGCATCATTAGCTATGTGGTATGGGTCTACTACCGCTTCAACTTGAGCTTTCGTGACATCGTAGACTTGCTGGCAGAGAAGGGCGTCCCTGTTAGCTATGAGGCGATCCGTTTGTGGTGTATCAAGTTTGGACCTGCATACGCTCGGAAGCTTAAGAGTAGGCACTGTGGATTCGGCGATACGTTTTATCTTGATGAGGTAAGCGCTACCTGTGGCGAGCCGTCGATCAGGATGGCGAAGTGGTGGATGTCTTTGTTCAGAGTAGGCGCAATGGTTCGGCGGCAAAGCAGTTTTTCAAGCGCTTGTTATGCAGCAATGGCGGTCCGCCACGAACGATAGTCTCTGATAAGTTGGCAAGCTATAAGGTAGCTCAGCGCGAGCTAATGTCGATGGTTCATCACAATACAAAAAAGTATGCGAACAATCGCCTGAGTCGACGCGATTTAGGGAGCGAGGAACGAGGCGGTTTAAGTCACCGAACCAGGCTCAGTTATTTCTAACGAATCATGCGGCAGTATCTAACTTATTTAATCTTAGAGGACACCTAATATCAGCAGCCCATTATCGCCGGAGCAGCGACGTCCCCCTATAACGAAGTAGAGTTGCCTGGAGAAGCGTGTGCGGCTTTACCTACACTTGGCTTTCACTTGAGCGCTACAATTAAATTACTTCAAGCTCACTCTGTGATCCTGTAATGGCTTAAATTACGTATCTAAAATTAGATAAAGCTCATACTTGCTGGGTCAGGATGCCATTTTTCTATAGATGAAATTACTTTGTATGGCTTTAAATTAGCATATCTGCCTAGGCGCTCTTAAGCTCCGGAAAAGTTAATAAAAAATTTAATTGATAAATAAGAAGGTGGCTATGGCGTATCAGTTAGAAAGCCGCCTTGTGATAGGTTTGGCATCAAGTGCTTTGTACGATTTGTCTGAATCAGACAGTGTGTTCGAGGTTACAGGCGAGGAGGGGTATCGCAAGTACCAGCGTGAGCACTTAGCGAGCATTTTGAACAAAGGTGTTGCCTTTTCTTTTATTCAGCGGCTTTTGTCGATAAACGAAATTCGGCCACATGATCCGCCCATTGAAGTCGTATTACTGTCTCGTAATGATCCAGAAACCGGTCTAAGGGTAATGAACTCAATCAAGCATCACGGCCTCGACATATCGCGAGCAGCATTCTTGCAAGGTGGAGATCCTTACAAGTACATTCCAGCACTATCGATATGCTTGTTTCTCTCAGCTAACGAGTTAGATGTGCGTCAAGCTGTTGATGCAGGATATCCCGCTGGGCAAGTCTTACCTTCCGCTAACAACGATGATATTGCTGACAAAGAATTACGTATCGCTTTTGACTTCGACGGTGTTTTAGCAGATGACGAATCAGAGTCAGTATTTCAAGCTAATAACGATCTTGGTGAGTTTAATAAGCATGAGCATGGCAGGCGGGACATCCCGCATAACCCAGGCCCGTTAAAGAACTTTTTGGCAAAATTATCGAGTATTCAAGAGCTCGAAAAAATATATTCAAAAGCCAATAAAAGTTACGACCCAAGGATTCGTATATCGATTGTGACTGCTCGAGGTGCTCCATCTCATGAGCGTGTGATAAATACGATGCGAAGTTGGGGAATCATAGTTAATGAGGCCTTCTTTCTGGGAGGCATTGAGAAGTCAAAAGTGCTTTCAGTGCTCGACCCACACATGTTCTTTGATGATCAAAGAGCTCATCTAGACTCTACAGTGGCACTTCTTCCGTCTGTACATGTTCCATTTGGGATCGTTAATAATTTACCTAATAATCAGCAGCAATCTTAAATTCAGTTTCAATAGTCAATGATAGGGTTTAGAGATATGAAAATGCGTGCTTGGAATGATCGAGATCATGGCCGTTACACCGATGCACTGGCTCGTCTTGTTGCTGTGGTAGAAGAAACCTTGCCGTCAGCAACCTTGGGAAGTAGTGGTGCCGGTGAGCTCACAATCAAGTATGACCCAGTGGCAGAGTATCAAGGTATTAGGTTCTCATCATTTTATGTGCGCCCAATGCTGAAATTAGAGGGTGATTTTTGGCTAGTTAAGAGAAAACTGAATGGAGAGGAGTCTAGTTGGGAAGCTTCTAATGTTGAAAATGTAGTCGACTTTATTGCCTCGTTTATTGCTTCAGAACGAGCGAATAATGGTCATGCTGATATTAAGCAAGTTGAGCATCAGCAGCACACACGTTCGGAACGTATAAGACTGACAACATCGGCAATGACATCACAATTGCTAGAGCACTTGTCTACGTTCTCTCAGACGATTGAAGGTAAGCGTATTTTCAAAGAGCTGCTAAGTACGATGCTTTGGAAGTTCTCAGAAGCGGATGGTGCTAAACAAGGAAATTGATAAGAACCGACTCTACTAGACAATCTCATGCCTCATTAGGTACTGCCGCTCATACTCTACTGGCGACAGCTTATTTGTAGAACCATGTTTGCGGTTCCGATTATAAAAAACCTCGATGTAGTCAAATATATCCAACCGGGCATCATCACGAGTTAGATATACCTTACGGCGTATTCGTTCACGCTTCAGCAATTGGAAGAAGCTCTCAGCAACTGCATTATCCCAACAATTTCCGCGCCGACTCATACTTGCAACAAGGTTATGAGCTTTTAAAAAGGTCTGCCATTCATGGCTATTAAACTGACTACCTTGATCCGAGTGAATCATTACTTGTTGATTTGGCCTGCGATGCCATACCGCCATCAACAAGGCATTGAGCACAAGTTCCGTTTCCATTCGCGCACCCATTGACCAGCCCACCACCTGTCGAGAGAACAAATCGATAACGACAGCCAAGTACAGCCAGCCCTCATGGGTACGGATATACGTGATGTCGGTTACCCACACTTTATTGGGTGCGTCTACGTTAAATTCGCGCTGCAAGTGATTTGGCGTCAACACAGCAGGCTGGCCTGAGTGGTGTTGAGGTCGTTTGTTGTAACCTCGCTGGGCCTTCAGGCCAGCACCTTGCATCAGACGCAGCACTCGATTCTTGCCAACCGTTTCGCCCCAATCACGAAGGTCCCAAGTGATCTTGCGATAACCATAGACCGTACCGCTTTGCAGCCACGCTTGCTTAATGAGACCTAGCATTCGCCGATCACTGCGAGCACGGTCAGAAAGAGGCTGTTTACGCCACGCGTAATAGCCACTTCGATTGACCTTGATTACACGACACAGAGTAACGATAGCGTGCTGACGCTCATGAGCCTTAATGAAGGCGTACTTTACCGGGACTGGCTGGCAAAGTACGCGGCGGCCTTTTTTAGAATATCCCGCTCTTCAGTAACTCGTTGTAGCTGGGCCTCAAGGCGTTTTATCTCAATCTCGGCAGCGGAAACAGCCACTGGCTTATCTTGCTTTTTGATCCAAGCATAAAGGCTGTGTGTGGACACACCGAGACGATGAGCTACATCGGCAACGGAATGACCACGCTCAGTAACTTGGCGAACGGCTTCTAATCTGAACTCATCTGAAAAACGAACTGCCATAACAATCTCCATTACTCACAATTGTGAGGCAAAGAGATGTCTAGTGGAATCGGTCCTTATCAGGCTAATGACACCAACAAGTGGCATAAGATGAATAATCGCAACAATTGTGAGTAAAACAGATAGCGTTATTTGCATTTTGAAAGCTTCCTTCAAGCGATTTACTGCACATCAAAGCCTACGCTTCTAATTGCATTAGCTAAAAGCTCATAAGCTAGAGATGACTCAATTCATACCTGACCTTGTGATAGTGCAGCGCTGACAGATGCGTTGGAATCGGTGCATGAATGGCCGCAGTGATTTTCGCCACACAGCTACCGCCGCCTATTCCTGAAACTTTAAATGTATGCATGGTGTCTCTCCAGTTAGTCGAAATGCGCGGTCATAACTGACGGC
>Ga0208814_1001155_pt1 | contig 12975 bp, 32 predicted proteins | sample MalvirAntarct_55_FD_184253 | JGI IMG/M metagenome (GOLD analysis project Ga0208814, IMG submission 184253) | Marine viral communities from the Global Malaspina Expedition - Malaspina viral metaG Antarct_55 (SPAdes) (version 2) | ecosystem: Environmental > Aquatic > Marine > Oceanic | place...
CAGGGCTACTACTGCCGTTTCTTGGAACGCAACAGGAATAATAGCAGAAATAACCCCCAAATATGTAGGCTCTAAAATACTTGTAAGTTGGAGTAATACTATGGCAACTAGCACTGATTGGGGTATGTCACGAATGTACTATAAAATCGGTTCTGGTTCTTATGCCGTAATGCCTAGTACGGGACAGTATCACATAGGGTACAGCCAAGTTTCAGTAAACCAATACGCTCCTCATGTCAGTAATTCTAGCTATGTAACTACGAGCTTGTCTACTTTATGTTTCCAGACCTATGTGTACGCTGGAGGCGGTACTTATACTTATGTACACGCTGATAGTTCTTACGCTCTAACACTTACCGAAATCAAACAATAGGATAACCCCATGACCGATACAGTGGCAGCATTAGCAGCTTTAACTCCAAACGCCCAATGGGTCTTACGTGGAGACGATTTAGAATGGTTGGATGAAGTACAAACCCAACCAACAGACGCAGCAATCGCAGCTAAGATTGTTGAATTACAAAGCCAGTATGACGCAGCAGCATACGCTCGTGACCGCCAAGCAGCCTACCCAAGTATCCAAGATTGCATCCATGCTCTTATGGATGGTGGAGCTACGTTGACTGACTTACAGGCTTTGCGTACAGCAGTGAAAGCAGCCAATCCAAAGCCATAATAGGAGTATATAAATATGACTACAACTATTACAGGTGCTACTGGCATTGATAATATACAGGCAGCTACGGGTGCGGTGTTGCAGGTTGTTAGTGTTAATAAGACCGATGCGTTCTCTACTTCTAGTCAAAGTTATGTGGATATAACTGGATTTGCAGCCACTATCACTCCTACATCTACATCTTCAAAGATTGTTGTTGATGTTGATTTTAAAGGTAAAGTTAATGGACACGGCAATATTCGGCTAAGGAGAGGCTCAACACCAATATATATCGGGACAGCAGGTACGGGGAATCAGCAGAATGTCTCTATGCAAATGGCAGGCGGTGGAGCGCTTACGACAGAATACGGGCTAGACCAAGTATCTTTAAAAACATTAGATTCTCCTGCTACTACGTCTGCTGTGACGTACAAATTAGAATGTTTTGTTTCAAATGGGTCTTACGCTTTATATTGCAATCGCGTGTCATTTAATGACAATGCTCATTACATTGGATATACGCCCAGTTCAATAACACTTACGGAGATCGCAGGGTGAGCAAGGCAAAAATGGCGATATTTTAATGTGGTCAACCATTGGCGAGGTTTATCCAGTGTTTTTACCTGCGCCAGTGGGCCAGACAATTGTGGCTGAACCTCAAACCTCTCAGCGTGAAGTTACTGAGCGTTATAGCGTGGCAAAAGTCACAGGCTTAGTGGCCTATGAAAATCCTAGATTTATATCAACTTTACACTGGGTGGCTAAATGCTCTTAGAGTCGGTTATTGCTGCTAACGCTGCGTTTGCGGTTATAAAAAAAGCTGTTCAAAACGGCAAAGAAATTAGCGATTGTGCAAAGGCGATTGGAGCCTATCTGGGCCACAAAGAAAAAGTTGAAGAAGAGGTTAGCAAAACAAGCGGTACAAATGACGACCTAGAAGCCTTTTACGCACTCGAAAAATTGAATAATGCCGAAAAACAATTAGAATTTTTAATGAAGAAAACCCGCCTTCATATGTGGCAAGATTTTCAATCGTTTAAAAATAAAAGAAATGTGCAACGAGCTAACGCTAAAAAGGCTGCAATTAAAGCAAAAGCGCGAAAGGATAGCGAATGGGCAGAAACTATTAGCCAGATACAAACTGCACTATTCATTGTTGTTAGTTTAGTGGCAATCGGACTTTTAAGTATTTACATGATTTACAATTTTGAGAGATAACATCAATGAAAGATAGAGAGTTAACTGATATTGAAATGGACAAAATTGCTGAACTAGCGGCAAGTAAAGCATTTGATAAATTTCATCAAGCGGTGGGTCGATCTGTTATTAAAAAAAGCGCTTGGCTAGCGGCAGCGGTTGCGGCAGCGGTTTTAGTTTTTCTGCAAGAGGGTATACCGAAATGAGTTATCAGTTTGGCAAAAATAGCCTAGAAAATAGAGAAGGTATAAACCCAGAATTAATTGAGATTTTAGATCGTGCCGTTGAAATTAGTCGGTATGATTTTGGCATTCCTAACAGTGGTGGCATTAGAACTACAGAAGAGCAAGCCGCACTATTCACGGCAGGAGTCAGCATGGCTGATGGTCGAACTCATAAGAGTCATCATCAAACAGGAAACGCTGTTGATGTTTACGCATATGTCGATGGAAAAGCCTCATGGGATCACGAACACTTGTCGGTAGTTGCCGCTGCAATGTTACAGGCTTCAAGTGAGTTAGGAATACCTCTACAGTGGGGGGGACTTTGGCGAGGCTTCTGTGACCGACCACATTTTCAGCTTTTAAAGGAAGAATAAAATGGGTGTATTAAATACAATATTTGGAAGCGGGGATGTAATAAGCAAAGGAATGGATTTAATAGACTCATTTCACACTTCTGACGTTGAAATGATTGAAGCTAAGACTAAGGCAAAGACTGATCTAATGACAGCCTACGCGCCTTTTAAGATTGCCCAGCGCATATTAGCAACGATGTTTTCAATCACATATATAAGCACTTATATCTTGGTTATTGTTATGACTTTTTTAGATCGGGACGTAACAGGTGTTAAAGCCATTTTGTCGGAATTTCAAATTGACTGGATCATGCTAACAATCGTGATGTTTTATTTTGGCGGCGGTTTAGCTGATAGCGTTATGAAAAAGAAATAGTTAATTAATCCCAACGATGCTTATTTTTATCTGCTTCTGCGTCTATTTTGTCGGCGTAATCGCGCAATAGCTTGGTTATTCTATGAGAGCCTTCTCCAAGGTCTTGTTCAATGCTTCCTAAAACCGCCTCTTTTAAAATATCCTCTAAATCTATTTCATAAGCATTGTTGCAATCGCAGATTTCGCACCAAAGATGTTCATCATCTTCTGGCATACTAAAAGAAATTTTAGGTGTATCTTTAAATCCGCTATAAATATCAAAGTTTAAGTCAGGGTGTCTTGTATTACATTCTGTACATTTTGCTACTGTCATAATCTATTTCTCTTTTTTATTAAGAATTAATCCCACATTGCTTTGTCTTTCAAAATAACCACACTTCCAACAATCCGCTGGTTAGCAATAAAAGAGGCTTCATGGTTAACGTCTAAATCTTTTGATAATCCATCCTCATCAACTAGCAATTGCAGGTCTGGCCTATTGATTGCCATTTCAACATAACCGCCAACCATTCGTTGAGCCTCTTCAAGTGATGGGCGATTTTTTGGAACGTGGGTTTTGTTCATAAATACCTCAATAATCTTTCCTAATATACAGTAGTTAAAATTAAATAAAACCAGCATATAAAAGGCAAAAAAGTACAATTTTGTTAGGAAATGGAGTGCTAAGTTGTTGATAATAGGTATTAAGGAACCAGATTGCAAATCCGTTTACCCCAGTTCAATTCTGGGTTCGGCCTCCATTCTCACGGGGTCTGTGGGAGTAGCGGTTACTAACTTCCTAACAGTTCCTAATAAAAAGTCCTAATATACAGTAGTTTTATTTATACCGAATTTCTAGGTTTTAGCGTTGGAGTAACTTTAACTTTTCGATTATAGGATTGAGCTTGCGCTTCTGTTTTATGCCCTGAGAAATGCCTTAAATCTTCACCTTCATAATCAGACATTGATTTGGCTTTGATGTCGTGAAAAGTAAAATCAGTTATCCATTCTTTGTTGGTATTAGCTTCATATTTCTCCCTAGCTTGAATCCTAGCTTTTGCATACCATTTAGCCATTGTTTTTTGCATAGGTCGATTTCCTTTCTTATCACAAAAAAGATACCTTAAACTGGAAACTTTTTGAACAGATAAAGCAACATCAATTGCCGCTTTTAGTCTTGGAGTCCATTCTTTAATTTGTTTAACTCCCGTTTTTCCTTGCTCTATATAAAGACCTTCTTTTCTAATATCAGGTTTTTCTACGTCCCAAACATCCCCTTGTCTCGCAGCACATAAATAAGAAATCTCCATTGCCGCAAATAACAAAGGCCAATCAATCTTAGCCTCTTCAAGCACAAGATAATATTCCCAATCGTCAATATATCGCTCTCTGTGGGGTTCGTGGAATTTGGTTACTCCTTTGCATGGATTAAATGAAACCTTTCCATTTTCATAGGCCCAAGAAAAAACAGCGCTCATAAATGAATGCTCACGATTAGCTTGAGTTTCGCTGCTAACCCCGCGCTTATCCATATACTGTCTTATAAAATGCGGCTTAATTCTGTGTCGATTCATTGCTCCAAAGGTCAAGCAAACCTTTTCAGAATGAGCGGTATAATCTTGCTTAGTTCTTAGCTTCTTTTTTTTGAATTTGGCTCCCGCAAAATATTCGCGGGTTAACTGACTAAAGGAACCCGTAGGCTCCTCTATTAATAATATTAAATCGTTGTATTTTGCTAAGATTATTTCTTTAGGTTCAGACAATTTTCCAAGCCTAATGCCTCCTCCTTTTGATGGATGATACTCAAAGGCAGACTTGCCCATATAGACTCTTGATGGGAGCCAATCTGGGCCTTTGCTTCTTTTTCTTGGAGCCATATTTAATCCATCCAATCAAAACTTGGTTCAACATTATGCGCTAATTTTTCATTAGAGCGCAAATGAATAGGATTATGTAAAGCCTCCCAAGTTACATGAGGCAATCCGTTTCTATCTTTAATAAATAATATTTTATTGTCAGTTAAAACTTTGCACTGAGCGGCTCCCTGCACGCAATCAGTAATTCTTTCAATTTCATCTCTGCTCAATAACTTGCTCATTTTAATTCCTTACCTTTAATCACTATGTTTTTTTGGGTGCAATCCCAGTTTTCTACTTCGCAGCTTGGGCTTGCAAAAGACCTACAAAGATTGCTCGGTGGAGCAAGCGCTTTACGCGCCCACTTCACTAAGGCTTCTCTTCTATTTAGCTCGTCCACTAACTCTTGATCAGAAGCGTAGGCTAATGGGTTAGTTCTTATATCAAGTTTAATAGCCATAAAGTCTCCTAGAATGGTAAATCATCATCAAATTCATCATCAAACCCCGCTGGCTGTTGCTGTGGTGCTTGTTGCTGTGGTGCTTGGGCATAAGGTGAGCGTTGTGTTCCATTAGGATTCATGCCGTTAGAGCGCTGTTGTCTGGGCGCTGGCTGGCTTGTATTTTGTTGAGGCTGTTGTTGGCCCTCTCCTTTGGAATCAAGCATCTGCATTTCTGATCCAATGATTTCAGTCATGTATTTTTTTACGCCGTCCTGCTCCCATTGTCTGGTTCTCAAAGAACCTTCTACATATAGCTTTGATCCTTTACGGGTGTACTGGCTAACAATTTCAGCAAGGCGGTTGAAGAACACAACTCTGTGCCATTCTGTTCGCTCTTGCTTTTGGCCTGTGTTTTTATCAGTCCAAGATTCACTGGTTGCTATAGAAATATTAGTCACCATAGAGCCATTAGGCATTGCCTTTGTCTCTGGATCTTGCCCAACATTACCCACAATAATTACCTTATTAATTCCCGCCATGATTACTTCCTTATTTAATATCTAATCTTTGCCCAGCTACTAAGCTGACCCCGTTAATTGTTTTCCCATCCTTCAAAGCAGCTTTTAAAGCTATTTTGTCGGGTGATTCTATGGTTTTAGTCGTTACAAATTCCTGTGGTAGTTTTGTGTTTTCAGCTATCTTTATTGATGCTGGCGTTTTCTTTATTTTAAGATCAAACCAAGGGCTATTAATTTCAGAAATGCCGCTCTGAATCATGTTGCTTAAAAGATAATCCTCTAAGCCCTTAGCGTGGTTCTCTAGGCTTTTTCTCCTCTTTGCCATATCAGATTCAGCATCTTTAATTTGTTGCGCCATTGCCTTAGTGTTGCGGATATAAGCGCCTACTTTCTTTGCCTTATCAACCAACCCACCCTCAAGACTTTGCATAGTGTCTAAAAAGGTTTGGGAGTCAATTGCACCACTTTGTTCTAAGTCGTAAAGATCGTTCAGCGCGTGGTTGTATTCAGCGGTTACTTCAAATAACGTCATGCTATTCATGCGGCTCCCTTTTCAAGCTGGCTCTTTGCAATTAATAAATTTAATGCGTCCCTGTTTTCATAAGAAATTGATTCCCAAACAATTTGCAATTCATCAGGATCAACAGAGTTCCAGCGATTAATAGCTGCATCATTATCTGCATTATTTAAAGCGTTTATGATTGCGGCGGTTGCGGCAATAGCAGAATCAGATGGGCCTTCATCTGGCGGTAAATCCTCTCCTGCATATATATAAATTGCCAAGCCAAACATGGCTAAACCTTTCACTAGGCAGCGCATTTTTGCATTATTAATATCGCTAGAAGATGGGTTAATTATTGCGTTGTGCTGGAAGTCCTTAACAGGCAACCACATAGATCGCGCTAATGATTCCTCACCTACAGTGATGGTAATCTCACAAGTAACTTCCATAGATCCATCATCAAAAACCCGATCTGTGAATACATAATTAGTATTAGGGTAATGATCCATCATGGTTGACCATGCCCAAGTCCAGCTAAGATAATCAAACTTTCCTTTAGGTTTTTTCTTATCATTTACGTTAACGTAATTTAACGTATCCCAAACTTCCTTTGCTAAACTCATGGCGCTCCCCTTGTAAATTCATCATATTCAACGCAAATTTGATCCCATCGTTTTTCATAGGCTGCATATGATTCGCTTTGGTTTGTGGGGTTGTATGGATTTTCATTACCCCCTACTTTCTGCCAATCAAGATCAGCGGTGCTGACTGCTAAAAACTGCAACTGAGCAACATTCATGTCAATTCAACTCCCGTTAATAATAAAAGAGCAATGAATACCCAAACTTGTGAGGAGGCATTCATGCGGAAATTCCTACCCAGAACCACCATGAGCAGATTGCCCATATCAACACTCCTAGCGTGTTAATTATTAGCGTGTAACCTGATATATTCATTCTGAAACCCTCAAGTAAGTAGGCAAGTTTTCTTGCAGTATTTTAAAAAAATTAGAAACCCACATTTCTAAATCAACTGATTGGGCAATTTCAACCGCCAAGCATCCTTTATCTTCATTGGAAAAAGCCGCAACAAAACATTTAGAAATTGCAAATTGATCTTCTTCTGCGCCCCATTCTAGGCGGTCAAGAATTACTGATTGAAGAGTGTATAACGTAGGCTTTGTTTGCCATGAAGGTTCAAAATACACCTCTCCCTCCATTTTCATCTCTTCAATAATTTCAGGTATAGCGGATTTTTCATCAAAGATTTTAGTATCTGGCTCAAGGTCAATTTGGTTTAAATAATCAGCAAATCTGGTATCTCTCCAATCTTGCGCGGCTTCTTCTAAGTCAAAATTACTGGCTTCATATAAGTTCATTTTTTTTCCTTTTTAACAATAACGTACAATAGCTATGTTAGCACGCTTACAAATTTAAACAAGTTTCTACCTGTAATTGATAAAAAAAAGATAGTTTTTGTAAGTTTTAAGGAATTAAGAGGTTCTTGAGAAATGATAACTAGGAATAATTCTTAGACAATAAGTGGGAGGGAGTAATTTAAATTATAGCGGTGGCCCATTAGGTTGGTCGTTTGAACCTTTTAATGTATTGATTGAAGTGTCTGGAAGCCATGTATATCCGAACACTTGAACGCGAGCATATTTGGGACATAAGTTAGAATTAGCATCTGTGAAGATTATATGCCATTCCCAATCCTGACTCATCCAATTTAGCTTGCGGCAACGCATTTTATTCAAGTTAAAGTTATTCATATTATTATTATTCGGCCATATAACTACCGACAACAACTCCTATAATTTGAGTGTGTTCATCGCACTCTTTCGTTTGATATTGATTATTAAGAGGCTTTAAGTAACTTACTGAGCCTTCAATTACATATTCTCGAAATACTGAATCCAAAGTTTTTGCGTTAACAGCTATTACCCTATCTCCACTCTTTGGGGGCTTATCTTGATCTACAAATACAAACGAGCCAACTGGGTAGCTGCGGCCCGAATTGCTGGTCATTAGATCGTTTTCAACCTCTAAAGCAAAACTGTTTTCTCCAATATCGTCTGGACATCCAATCCAGCGATCACTTTCAAGCATTAACACCTCCTTTTTATTATGGTAATTACTCAAGGCTTCCCATGAAAGTATGGGTATTTTCCTTGTGATTGGTTTTATTTTTACTCCTGCAACAGCTAATAATTCTTCTTTTGATAATAATTTTTCAGTTGAAAAACCTAATGCAGCGGCTAACGACACTAAATTAGCTCCTTTTACTTCGGCTAATGGATTTGTTTCTAATTGACCTATTCGACCTCTGCTCATAGATGTACGCTTGGCTAGCTCTTCTTGAGACCAGCCTTTAAGTTTTCGCAAAGCTTTTACTCGTTTACCTAAATCCATTTGTTAAATTGCTCTCTTATATTAAAAATGTAAGCCAGTTTACATCCAATTAATGATAATGGGTTTACGGGTATTGCTTAGTAATTGTAAGCACGCTATCATTCTGTATATGCAAATACCAAAACAAATACCAACCGCCAAAGTAATCGCTGCTTTTGGAAACAAATCCAAGGTGGCTAGAGCTGTCGGCATAACTCCTCACGCTGTTTACCAGTGGGGCGAATATGTGCCTGATTCTCGGCGTTATCACATTCATTATTTACTGACCCAAATAGCTCAAGCTGAACGCGTAAGGAATCATTAATGACAGACAAATTAACGAATCCCGTTACTGTGCATCTTGACGACAAACTGTACAAATTTGTGAAGCTTACTGTTGAGCATACTGGTACTGATTTAAGTGCGGTCATTAGGTTAGCTCTCCAAGATAAATATAATGAAAAAATGCGTGATCTGAATTTATATCAGCCTCTCTTGGAAGAGTAGAGATATAAGAGATATATGGGATAGGTGAGATATGAGTTTTACAATAATGGCTAAAGCTAGTGTGATTAAAACGGGAAATTCTGGCAGAAAGTTAGTTTTAATGATGTTGGCTGATAGCTCTAGTGATGAGGGTAATTGTTTTCCAAGCTATAGGCATATTGCAGATGTTTGTGAAATGTCGAGGCGCTCTGTAATTACGCATATATCTAAGTTAGAAGAAATGGGGCTGTTACAGATTAGCCATAGAAAAAATTCTGGCAAAACAGAAAAAGCTTATTGGAATAGCTCAAATATTTACCGATTAACTTTAGACCCAGTTATACCACCAGTGCTAGAGAGTGGTGAAAATTCTGCACCACCTAGTGAAAGTCCTGCACTACCCCGTGGTGAAAATTCTGCACCCATACCCTATAACCCTTCTTACCCTATTAATGAAACAAAAGCGGCGGGTAAAAAAATGCTTAGTTTTGATGGTATTCCTCCAGCAATTTCAATCCCATTGTTAACCAGTTATGTAGAAATGCGTAAGGCAATAAAAGCGCCTATGACACAAGCAGCCCTAAAAATACTGGTTAACAAAATTATGAAGCTAGCAAGCCAAGGCAGTGATCCAGATGAATTGCTTGAAACGGCAATATTGAGCAACTGGAAATCAGTGTATGCACCAAGGAGTCAATATGGCAATAACACAGGCCAACAGCCTAACCAAACAAGTGCAGACCGAATGCACGATGCAGCAAGGGAGTTCCTCCACACCATCCAATAGCAGCATGAAATTAACCGCTGAATTATGGGTGAGGATGGAAGTTTTATTTAAAGACCTTTGGGGCAAGCGTTATGGCGTACCAAGCCGAACTAATGAGGATTTTTTAACGTGGAGCAGGAAACTAGCAGCCCTAACTACAGAAGATTTTGGCAGAGCGTTTGATGCTCTTGAAGAGGAAATATCCAAATCTGTAAAGGCTAAACAGAAAGTTTACCCGCCGAGTTACGCAGAGTTTATTGGCTACAGCAGACCAGCGGCAAAATGTGCCATTGCTGCACAGCAAGCAAGGCAAAGTGAATCAAGGCCATTGATGATAACTAAACAAGCCACAGTGGAAGAAATTGAATATGGGAAGGAGCAAATGAACAATTTAAAGGGAATGTTTCGATGAAACACATTGCAAGAATTGGCTACTCACTTTTTAAAATTGGCCTGTATGGAAAAGTTTTTAGATTGAGCGGTAAAGAATGGATTTTAAGCACTAAGAATAAAGAAGAAGTTAAACGAGTAATTGAGGGGGATAAGTGGGAAAAGACTATCTAAGAAAGAAAGATCAAACCTCGCCTTTTAGCCATGAAAAGCTTGAAGAGTATTTATCCAGAGGATTAGAAATTCAGCATTGCAGTCATGGTGAATCAGGTGGCCTAACAAAGCCTTATAAAGAAATGCTAGCAAAAGCAATTGAAGAAGCTAAACGAAGAGGAAAGAAAAATGACCCAAGCAAGAAAGACAGACCCCATCACTAGCCATTTAGCCGCTAATGATTCAAAGCAAAATAACGAAAAACAGCGAATTGAAATGCTGGAGTTTTTGCAAGGAAACAGCGGATTGACCAGTAATGAGCTTGGCAAAATATCCCCTGTTTATGACCGATACCAATTTGCACGCCGATTATCTGAAATGGCAAAAGAGGGAACAGTAAGAAATAGCGACAATAAACGCTGTGGTGTTAGTGGGCGATTAGCTATGACTTGGTGCGCCGCGTAATGATTGAAATCAGCACAAACACGCTCAAAGAAAACATGAAAGAAATCCTCGATAGCAACGAAGTTATCGGGGTTACTAGGCATGGATTTTTAGGCCATGTCGTAATTCCAATTGAAATTTATAACAACACGTTAGAGCTGCTTGATAGATTGGAAAATGAGTTTGTTGCTGAAAAAAAGAGAATTACTTAATGAAGGCTATGAGGTTTTTTATTGAGGAAGGTCAGGGCATAAACCCAACCCTTAGAAAGATGCACGCCATTATAGTTGAAGTTGTTCAAGGCGGCGCTATAGAAATAATCATAAGACGGCCCACTAGGACGCTTGCCCAAAATAGAAAGCTTTGGCCTATGCTTACAGAAATCTCTAAGCAGGTTAATTGGTATGGATATACCCTTAAAAATTCAGAGTGGAAGATTGTTTTAACAGCCTCACTAAAACGCCAAAAAATAGTACCCGCCATTGATGGTGGTTTTGTGTCATTAGGCTCCCCCACTAGATCATTATCTAAGCAAGATTTTAGCGACCTTATTGAATTGACCTATGCGTTTGGCGCAGAGCAAGGCGTTCAATGGGGCGGCAAAGCATTAAGTAATTACCAAACATACAGGCAAGCCGCATGATTAAGAATAAAACTAAAGCAGAGCGATTATGGCTAGGACATGTTGCAAGCTTAGGATGTGCTGTTTGTAGGAATCTAGGCTATGGAGAAAGCCCAGCAGAGATACACCATGTACGCATAGCTACAGGCATGGGAAAGCGCTCTAGCCATTGGGATGTAATACCACTATGCCCAAGGCATCACAGGCTGGGTGCTGATGCTTATCATGCCTCTCCTGCGGGGTGGGAAAGAAGGTTCGGCAAACAGGCTGATTTAGTAATTCAAACTCATGCGGATGTTAAAAGCATGCACTCAATGACAGTGGGCCTTTAATTTATGTTGAGTGAAAAGGCTGATGGAAAAATGGCCAAGTGGGCAAAAGAAGAAACTGTTGAAGAGGCCATAATCAGAGTTCGTGTTGCTAAGTATGAACGTGACAAGGGTCATATGCGCCGTGAGCGCTTTTTTATTGAATACATGGGGCCAAGCACTAATGCTATCTATGCGGGGCAGCACTGGACAAAGAGAGCCAAGGAAGCTGATAAAGCTCATAAGGCGGTAAAGGCATTAGATACAGATTTATTTCTTAACCCTGTAAAGCTGATGTTTACGCCGCAAGTAGGCAAAGGCGGCAGAGAGCGCGATTGTAGTAACTATTCTTATACATGCAAAATGATTGAGGATGGGTTAGTAAAACAGGGGATCTTATCGGGGGATGAGGCTGACAAAGTGGTGCGGTTTGCCATTAACAGGCCAGTAATTAACCGAAAAGCCCCATCAGGGCTATGGATCGTTATAGAGGAAACATGCCTAGAAAATTTGATGTAGAAGGACAGAGCTTAACTGTTAAAGAAATATCAATGAGGAGCGGGTTATCTACTGATGTATTGCATAAGCGCCTAAGTAGAGGGTGGCCTGTTGCTCAGGCAATGAATACAAGCTTATACAGCAAAGAAGCAGCGGGAAGGTTAGCAAAAACACCTTGGCGTGTTAAAGGGTGGCTATCATGCAAATAAGTGTAATGAGCAATGTCGATAAGATTGTTAAGCAACTTAGTAGAGAAGCTAAGACACAAATACCATTTGCTACTGCTTCTGCTATTAACAACACAGCGTTTAGTGTTCGCAAAGCAGTTCAAGCTCAATTGCCTAGATACTTAGATAGACCTACTCCATACACAGTAAGAGGAGTAAGAGTAAACAAAGCCAAGAAAACTCTTCTTGAGGGCAGCGTATTCTTTATACCAAGGGTTGCCGAGTACATGTGGTATCAAGTGGAAGGGGGAAGCAGGAGGGCTTCAAAGAAATGGATTGCTGTGCCTACTGATAATGTAAAGCTCAACAAGTATGGCAATGTACCCAGAAGCAAGAAAGGATTAGTTAAGACCAATAAGCAGTTCATTGCAGAGATCAACGGAACAACAGGTGTGTGGCAAAGCGGTACAAGAGCGCAGCCAAGGATTAAGTTATTGCATAAGTTTGTCAAGCAAACGCAGTACAAGAAACTGTTCCCGTTTTACAAGATAGGGGAAGGAGTTATCAACAGTAAGTTTGATAAAGAATTTGAGAAGGCGTTAGTAAGAGCGGTTAGCACGATGCGTTAAGGTACTACCGACAATATAAG
>Ga0208814_1001159_pt1 | contig 12902 bp, 10 predicted proteins | sample MalvirAntarct_55_FD_184253 | JGI IMG/M metagenome (GOLD analysis project Ga0208814, IMG submission 184253) | Marine viral communities from the Global Malaspina Expedition - Malaspina viral metaG Antarct_55 (SPAdes) (version 2) | ecosystem: Environmental > Aquatic > Marine > Oceanic | place...
GGAGTTTTTCTTATTGTAATGCGGCTGGGAAAGCTGTTTTGAGCAGATCGGAGGTTTGATCCGTTACCTTTGTGATAGTTGATCGTGTGTCTTCAATTACGCCATCCACCGACACAACAGTGTCCACAAGTAGTTCATCCCATGTTTTTTCAGCGTCCCGCCTATCGGCTTCTGCGTAACGCCCTATCCTTATGCCCAAAGAAAATAGTTCGTCATATAAGTCGTTAGGTATCCTAATAGGGCCAATGCCTTTAGTTTTTCTTAACATTTCAAGCTTGTTGATAACAGACATGGCTGCAGAACTATCGGATACAATAATATCCATAGCAATTTCATACTGGTTTGCTATGTCTAGTTTTTCAGCAGCAAGTCTCCCTGCTGTACGTGCCTGAGTACCAATGCGGTTCAATGGACCTACGATCACGTTAATCATAGTATTAATAGCATTTTGATACTGCTGTATCTCTGGAGTACCTGATGATGCAGGAAGTGCCTTAGAGTTTCGCCGTGCTGCAGCATCTGAGGCAGAAGTTAGAATAGTTTTTAGAACGGCTGCTAGTTCAGGGTCATCTTTTAGTATGATATTGCCTGATGCAGCTAAGTCTACATTTTCTGCAAGTACATTCCTAATTTTAGACACACTAGCAATTGGTGCGCCTGTGGATGTCTCAGAGGCTATGTTAAATGCTCTTGTTCGTATTTCTTCTAGATATAGTTTCTTCAATCCACCTACAACAATAGGATTGTTATTCGTTGTTTTTAAGATCTGTGCAATGCCGTCTGCACCGTCTTTGGTGTTCATCAGTGCAGTTATTTTGCTTTCTACATTTGCAGAACCCGCACCTGGAGAATACTTATTTACTAAGCCACCAATCATCTTTGAAAATGAATCTGTCTTCATTGTTTCAAACTGCTCTTGTGCTTGCTTTAGAACGTCAGATACTTCAATCCCGTTTTCTTTTGCGGATAGAATTCTTGCTTCTAATGCATCTAATTCCATTGCTAAAGTATCGAAATTACCCCGTAACTGATTGCTGTAGGCCCGTATGCTGCTACTAAGGGTATTTGGATCAATGTTTTGTAATCCTTTACGGGAAACATCAGCGTATAAATCTTCAAAGATACGAGCAGTTAAATACTCTTGTATAGCTTCAGGGTTTGACCCAAGGTCAGAAACTTCAAGTGCCTTTACCAACTGCCCTACTTCTTCCGCAGCACCCCCCTCAAGAACATTTACCACTTGAGCCTGGGATTCTACCACTTCTTTTACTGGCGTAATGTTTCTAGCCCGTGTCTGGGTAAAAGTATTAAACGTGTCTTTGAGTGGGTTATCCCCCCATAGTGGTATAAATTTATTTTTGTAATAATCCATTGCATCAAGGGCCGCAGTTTTTGCAGCAGGGTTGTTTTCAGCGACAAACTCAACTTGATCATCAATAAACTTAACAACTTCCCTAAGTTTACCGCCTACTATTGCTCTATTATTATCAAACGCTTCAGATGCTAGATCTGCAATAGCGGGTCTAATCTCATTATATAAACGCTTAAAGTCTACACCTGCACCTACCAATTCCTCTGCTAACTCTTTGGCTGAGATGGGGACGGTAGCCATTGGCAATCCAGATGCGTCTAGCACTGTGCTACTGGCTGTAACGCCCTCTGAACTAGTCTTTTTGTAGGCGGCTTTAATTGTAGCAATTAGGCGTTTACTTAAAAACTCAGCGCCTTCTGTGCCGAATTGATCTGTCTCTTTAGATAACTGTTCAATTAACTCCCCAAATCCTGAGTAGTTGAAAGTCGCACCTTCAGGAATAGCATCAAATAATGCATTCTTTTTTGCCGTCATCCTTTCAGCTTCATCTATTAAGGTACGTGCAATCTCCCTCTTTTTCTCTACAGACAAGGCACTAACCTCAGAAGAAGATACTTTCTGTAATCTTTGAAGAGCAGGTGACAAAGTAGGGTCCGAAAGAATACTATTTATAGTTGCCTCATCCGCTACTTTAATAGCTTCTTGGGCCTCGAAGATTTTCTTTTGTTGCGCTAGGAGCCTTGCTTGATTGCTTCCAACAATTGCATCTGTAGCATCAATCATTGTTGAGCCGCCTGGAAGAGCCGCCGCAGCTTCCTCTTGCAGTATCCTATCAGTCTGTACGTTTACGTTTGTAGAAGCCTGGTTCAATGCGCCTCTATTTTTACTGCTGCTAATAATACCACTTCTAAGCTGCTGTATCCTTGCCAGTGTAGCTGGTGTAATAGCCTCATCTGCTTCTAAAGAAGAGAAAACGTCTAGCACTATGTTGTTGTTTTCTTTACTGGCAAGCGTCTGGTCAATTAATAGTTTCTGATTTTTTCGTATCGTGGCTACAAGCTGCGTCCGTGCCGCATCTATGGATTGTTTTGTCGATGCCGCTTGTACTGAAGCTAGGTCAGCTAGTATATTTTCCATTGCCGCAGCTTGTTTGGAATCTGCTCCTTGAAGCAAAGAACGGGCGATAGCGCCAAATGAGGCTTCGTTAACAAAGTCAAGTGTTTTAAGACCTACCCTGGCCGCAGTATCCAACACACCTGATATTATCATACTATCTACGAATATATTCATTCGTGCCGCTAGTATCTGTTCCGCTTCAGGGTCATTGGGGTCTACCCCAAAAGGTTTTAGTATAGTCTGAGTGTCGGTGTCAGACCCTAGCGCAATGCCTAGCTCTCCACCTGAGTATCTAAGAAGTTTAATTGTTGGGTCTGCCACCTTGTCTATTACAGGTTGCCCAAGTTTCATCCAGGTAGAAGTTGTCGAGGCAGGGGCCATAAATCGTTTAGCTAATATCCGTGAGCCACCCTCTACGGCTGCATCTACTGCTACTTTACCTGTAAAGAATGAAAAGGCTAATCCTACACCCTCACCTGTAATAGCATCAAACTTCGAGAACCCAGAAGAGGTTCTAGGAAGAGTATCCGACCATGCCAAAAGAGATGTGTCTTTATTGAATACTTTATCCGCTACGGTGTCCACTACAGCAGCAGCTACTTCAACTGTATTGGTAGCACTGTCTGCAATTTCATTAATTAGACGTGTGCCTTCGTTAACACCAGCGGGTTTGTCTGCATAGTAATCAGGTCTTAGGTAACGAACTGCTTCATTCCATATATCTTGCACGATTGGGATAGATGTCCCTGCCCGTGCGGGATAGTAAACTATAAAGGTTTTACCAGAAACAGGATCATTATAATGAAGGTTTCCTGATAAAGTGTCCACAACTGTATTTTCGCTGTCTGCATAGGCATTGTATATTTCAAAAGATGTAACTTCTGCAGTAGGCTCCCTAGTTTCAGTAGTATCATCTTTGTAGCCCATCTTATAGCCGTCATACATATCAGTACCAGGGACGCCCATGTATACGTTAGAGCCATCCCCAACAGCTTTAGTTCTATCCACAGAAGAGTTTATAGAAGTTTCGTAGGCACTTATATCTGCCTTGCTGAAACCAGCAGCTTCTAAGTCCTCGTACACATAGCCGCCCTGTATGTCGGTTAGTTCTTCTGCGTATTTTCCTACTTCTGGGTTTAGGACTACTTCTTCCTCAACTTTTGGCTCAGACTTTTCTTCTGTAGTTTCACCTGCTTTAACGTCAGTATCCCACCAATTTTTAGTCGTTTCTACTTCTGTAGTTTCACCTGCTTTAACGTCAGTATCCCACCAATTTCCTGCCATAATTAAGCACCTTTCCAAGCTAGTGAACCATCAGGCGCTACGTACCAAGTATTAGACAGTGCATCTCTTTCTGCCTCAGAAGTTGGAGCAGGTAATCCATCACTTGATTGTGGTTTAGGTGGTCTGTCTACTGGTACTGGTTGTGTGCCAGTAAACATATTGTATGCAGACGTTAGGGTTGGATCATTTCTAATTACTACAAACTCCCCGAAAGTTAATGGCTCCGAAATTGGCAGATACCCATGATCCGCTTTGAATGTTGTTACATTTGTATTTATGTTGACTAGTGCTGCAGCCTTGTCATCGTAATTTTGAATTTTGCTCCCCATATACTCTATTAAGTTTTTCTCAAAGGCTTCTGCGCCACCTGCTGTACTGACAATTTCCATAATTTTTCTAAAGTCTTGGTTCGACATGGCATTACCAGACTGCCCTTCCATTCGACCAACTTGGAACGCTAGTGATAGCATCTTGGCCTGGAACCTTGCTGTTTGGGTAGCTAGGTTTTGGACATTCCCTGAGAGTACTGCATCAAGAATTTCGTTACTGAAGGAATTATTGTTTTGAAGGTCTTCAATGGTGACAGTATCTTGGGTTTTAAACAGTTCTTCTGCAACACTAAATAGTTCACCACCGCCAGCAACTACATTCCTGATAAACCCAGCTACTGCACCACCTGCACCTTTGACCCGCTCATCGGCTCTGACCAGTTCCATCGCAGATAGCGAAGTTCTCATACCTTCTGTAATAGCTACGTTAGCAAGGGCTAGTTCATTACCTATTTTTTGTGTTTCTGTTCTAATGGTTTTATAGGCATCTAGCTCTAATCCACCCATTTCCATTGCCTCTACAGGTTCACCCGCTCTATTCGTAAAGCCGTCTTCTCCAGGCTTGCGGTACACAGTGCTAAATTTTAGTGTGCCATCACTTAAACGAATAACCGCATCAGATGCTACTAAAGCAAAGCCAGACTTTTCGATATCAGCCTTAGTTTCTTCCTGTTTTCTTAGGGTTGTCTGTAGTTGTTGTAGGCCAGAAATTGTTTCAATAGATGCCCCTTCTCTTATAGCAATACTAAGCTGACCAGACGCCGTTTTAAAGCTTGTAGCTTTTTCTGCGTACTTACGATATTCACCATTTGTTTCTAACTGTATTGCACGATCCAGTTCACCCTGTAATGAAGTGAGTTCCTCTGGCGTAGCACCACCTTCAGTAGCAAGTCTTTTAATAGATCTAAGATCTGTAAGGGACTTTCCGACCAGGTTATCAATTTTAATAAGCTCCTTGTACGGAAGCTCACCCTGTTCAAGGCTTCTTGCAATATTAGAGGCAAGGTTAAAGTTTTTAAGATCTCCCGCCGCAAAGAATTGTTTTGCTTTAGCCTGTGCAGATGCTGCGCTAGAGGACGCTTCAGAAATCCATGCAAATGCTTCAACATCGCCTTCATTAACTCTAAGTGCAAAGTCTTTTGTCTCAGCATTGTTTGAAAATTGAGCTACTAATGTGCGCTGGGCAGGACTCATAGCCAGTATCTCTTTGCTAGAGTATTGTTTTCTACCTTCCATTATTGCAACGTAAGCTTTAACTTCTGCAGGAACTACTATCTCTTTAGCTTCTGCTAGGTTGATGCGCTCCTGAAGTTTCTGTGCTGTCATTCCTTCTGCGGTAATTAACTCTATGGAGAATAATTCCTCTACCTTATCAGTCGTTTGTAGTAATTTAAGGTTATCCCCCCTGGCGTCAAATATTGTCTGGAATTCTGGACTTAGCCGTTTTGGGTTGGCCTTTAGGTTTGCCGCCGCAGCTTCCCAATCAGCAGCCGTTAGTATCCTAGATATATCAATTTCATCAAACTCTTCTGTAGGAGAGCTAAAGATAGCAGAGGTGGCATCCATGCCAAAGCCTGGAGTGTCTCTACTAATTTCTTGAGTCGTGTCGGAGCTAGAGAATGTACCTGTTTCAATACTTTTAATGACTGAATCAACTTCTGCGTCAGAAGCGTTCTTTAGACCTTCCCATTTAGCCCTAAGTTCGTCCCTTCGTTCTGCAGGATCACTAAGTCCTTTTAAGCTGTCTTGTGCATACCGTATAAACAATTTCTCCTGGGTTTCTTCATCGAATACTGTGTCATCAGTAATGCCCAGCGCCTCAAACGTACCATTTCGTTTTAACTCTTGTAGTGTTTCACCTACAAACTGGTACGTGCCAACAGGTGTAGACCCAAGACCTCTACGAGACGCTTCAGTGTTTTTAGGCATATTAGCCTTAGACCACGCATGATAAGAGTCCCCGCCTCGTTTAGATTGGAAGGCCATAACCTCAGAGATAGGCATGGTAGATACGGTGATACCACTAAACTGACCTGTCTGTGATTGGTTTAGAAGTGCATTTGCGCCACCACTGCCACTCTCATACTTTGAAAGTATAGGGTTGTAAGAAGCACCTGGCATTGGTCCTTGCTGTGAAAGTACTTTTATATCCCCGCCTTTTATGCCTGAATCAAAGTAAGCAAAAATATTATCGGTGTTAGAGCCGCCCTGGGCCAGAGAGTAGGCTTTGTTAAAAAGAGCGCCGTTCTCTGGGTCTAAATTAGCTAATTCAAGAGCCGCAGTAGCCGTTAATACATTTTCTTTATCTTTTTTGTCTTTTTCACGAGTCTCTTCTAAAATACGATCTCGTTCAGCCTTTTCCGCAGCCCTTGTTTCTTTTTCAGTAAGTGCGTCAGCCTTAGTTTTACTGGCAGCATCCATCATCCATTTCTTTGCTACAATATCGGAAAACTTTGCAAAGCCCTGCCCAAAATCATTATTCTTTGGAGCAAAGCTTTTTCTACCAGATTGCACATCTGCTTGCGTTTTACGCCAACCCATCTTCAGGCTCCTCTTCTTCAGCTAAACCTAACATTGCGGATTGTTCTTCATTAGAAGCAGTTTCCATATCCTCAGCTTCTGTAGGAGCGCCCATTAAACCACCAGATGGTGCTGCTGCGATAACTTCTTCTACAACTTCTTCAGGCTCCTTAGTTTCACCATCTCCTACGATACCTAGGGCTATTTTAAGGGACGTAGGAGTAATACTGATGCGGTCTTTATCAGACACACCCATATCGTATTTTATCCCCTGCTCATCTGCGAGAATGCTAATGTAACGAGCCAGTGGGCCAGCTATTAGGATAGCTAGATCTATAGAGTATTTACCACGGGCAATGGCTTGCATCAGTACAGATGAAACGACAGTCGAAACTTGGGTGTCTATTTGTAAAAGAGAGTACACCAGTTCTAATTGCTCTGGCTCCTTCATCTTAGTTATCATGTAGTCCACACCTTCATCGTAACTCACAATATCAGGGGGTCTGTGCCAGGGATAATTTTTGGTGTCAGAGGTGTAATTAGCACCTGCTAGTGGCGCTTCAAACATCTGCATCTGCGCTCTCCTTTTCCTTAGTTTCCCCTAGAAGATCTTCTTCCATTTGGTCAAAGTACTCAGGGGTATGGAATATGCCCTCTTCATCTAAACCTTCTGTTTCAGGTGGTATTTGCCCATTCATAAAATTCCTGATGGATTTTTTAACAGCATCTTGGAACTTCATTTAATTTCTCCATAGTTAACCGTCAAATACCCGTGACTGCCTTTAACAATAGCTTTGGGGTATTTTTTCTGGATCTGCTGGGCTAAAACTCCGTAGGTAGGAAATTGTTCTGCCCCTACCCGTTTACCTTCAGCGTTCCACTTCCAAGTATAATATTTGATACCTTTGATAGTATCGTAGTATTGAATGTCTTCTTTCAGACGCACATCTGAAATTGGAAGCATCCCACCGCTAATCCAGGCAGCACCAAGGGTAAACAACCCATCCATAAAACTATTCCCACCGCCCCCACTTTGAGACTGCGCCCTTATTTCTGCAGCAAGGATTGTAGCATCCCTATCAGCTTCTGCGTTCCATCCTTTAAATACATAATCCAACATACTATCTACACGGTCCCAAAGGCGGGTCATTGCTTCAGTTGAAATATCAAGGGTATTTTTTACATCCAGGGTTGCAGCTTCAAATTCCATTTCGGTATTCGTATTCACTACACTCTGTCTCCACTTTGCATTTGCCAAATCCAAATTGTATTGCATATTAGAGTAAAATTCTTGACGGGCTGTTTCTAAATTTGCGTTAAACTCTCTACCGTCATTAATTTCGCCAGCATTAAATTTTTTCATTAAATTAAGCTGTTCAGAATTTTGTAACGAAATTTGTGTATTCATATTGGCGTAATACTTAGCCATGTCATTTTTCTGTTCAGCACTAAATAGACGCTCTGCGTTTATGGCTGCTTGATCATTGAAAAGCGCATCTACCATAGCCTGAGTATTTACTACTTCAGCTTGCTGCTCATTAGTAAGATTTTTCATATCCATGTCTAAAAATGCTTGGGCATTGAAGACTGCAGAGGCTTGTCTAGCGTCTAGGTTAGCAACCTCAAATTTAGCGAGTACACTAGCCTTATTGATAATGGCTTGTTGTTTGTTATCTAGATTTTTAGTTGTAAGCGTTTGGTAAAAGGTAGACTCTTTTTCTGCTACCCCCAACATACTTTCCATTATGGCATTAGACATAGCTGCTGTAGCAGCCGACCCACTTATTCCTGAAAATGCAATAGTTCTAGACACATCCCTGGCTAGACCCTGCGCCCAGGGCGGAATCACGGGATTACCATTTTTATCCGAGAATTCCGCAGAAATAGTTTTCATCTGCCACAGTAGCGAGGTCTTGGCATCAACAAAGTCTTTGCCCTCACGGGTCAGTTTATCTGCTAATAGTTTACCTGCTACAGTGCTGGTATCAATCATTGTAGAAATATTAATATTGGCAAAGTCGTTTAGTGCTTCACCTGTCTCGTTCACTGTACCATCAGCGTTAACACCAGTGGACACAGCCGTCATGTCTATCTGTTCAGCGTCTACGAGGTTTTCATCCCGTATCTCACCTGTCACAGCATCTACAGTGGTAGCGTCAGTGCCAAGCTTATCTGCGGTTGTATCTGCAGTAAAAGTTTCTGCGCCAGGGTTCTCTATTGCTTCTACAGTGCTTGCGTCATCAACGGATTCTACCTCAACAGAAAGATCATCCCCTAGGCTGTAGGCATCTTTTTTTAGATCCAATAACGTACCTATAGTTTCAGGATCAAGCGCATCAACCTTACCCTCTAGGATCGCTCCATTCTTTTTTAACCAAGCTTGGGGATCATCGACAATTGATTGTATGTCTGCATCACTAGTAGCCATTCCAACTTTAGAAGCAAAATCAATAATAGTTTGGACATTAAATTCGGGGGCGGCTGCTACAGGAGCGGCTGCAACTACCGTCTGCCCACCAGAGCCACCGCCGCCACCGCCACCGTTACTATCTGGAACTGCAGTATTGGCGTATGGATCAGAAACTGGCGGCTTGGGTATGCCTAGTTTTGTATCTGTATTTGATCCATCTGCCTTAACTTCATCCCCAAATGCGTTGTACTGTTGAGTAAGTTTTCCATCATCATAAACTTGACCATCGTTTGGAGTAAATACGTTTGCCACACTTTGTGTAAAACTGTTACCGCCGCCTACATTATCTGACCACCAACTCATTACAGTTTATCCTTCTCTTCAGTGCATTGCCGAATTCGGTCACGCAGGTAAGTATAGTTTTTTATAGCCTCTTCGACTGCTGTACTGTCTGCAGGAAGGTTTTCTATTTCATCAGCTAATTTGTTGTTAAACTCAGGACTGTACTGCTTAATAGAGGGGCAGTAGATATCTAGTTGAGTTCTATAGACCGTTTCCCCGCAGCCTACTAATAAGGCTAGGGCGGTCAGGCATAGTGTCTTCTTCATGCTCTGAGATCGCCTTATAGAATTTAGTGGTTTTCTTTTGTGCTTGGAGATCATCCTTCAGCACTTTGTTCTTTTCTTTGGCTTTGCCTTTAATATGTCCCATCAAGTAAATTATGGGGATGGCGAGAGCCAAACTGGCAATGATGTAAGTTTTAATCTTGCCGAATATAAACATCAGTGAATACCAGCCCTGTTGTCTTTAAACCGTGCATACGCTGCCAAACCTATGCCGCCTATTGCACAGGCTAAAAACAGAGTTTTAAGCATTGGTGCGTAGCTTACGAGTCCCTGGATCTGACCTGAAACCTCATTTAAGGTTGTAGCTAATCCAGCAATACCCGCCCCTGCCATAGTTTTTGATTTTGTAAGGGATTTAACCGCAGTAACTTCAGGTTTCTGCACCATTGTTGGCGCACCTTCTTCAGTAGTCATTTCTGCATCTGCACTAAACATGGCAGCTTCCGCAGCACGGCGTCTAGTTAGACCAGCCAACGGAGTAAGCTTGCCCTTAACACGGGCTTTGTTCCAACGCATAAACTGTTCAGGAACCTCATCGTACAAGGATTTATTAAGCTTTTTAAGAAGGGTGCTGCTTTTGAAAGCCCCAGCGCCAAGATTGAATATGAACGAGGTAAGAGCGTCATATTGGTTTTGTGTAAGAGGTACAGTGACGTAATGATGAACTGCCTCTGCGTGTTCATTTAAGTCAATCATAAGCCGCTGTTCGCAGTACTCTTGCGTCCAAGCAGTGTCTTCATAAACCTCCCGTGTTGCTCCATAACCGCACGTTAAAACTGATGCCGAGCATCGGTAAGCATAGACCAGGCCGTCTTCTTTAACTTCATGCAGACCCTCAAATTCTTTGACTAAGTCTACGCCTTTTTCTGAAACTGATTTAGGGTGCATAATTTATCCTGTCTGTGCAAATGGTTGAGCAAATCCAGATTGTGGAACTGCGGATGAAGAAGCAGCGGATAAATTACCCATGCTTGAGCTTGCACCCTGCTTGTTCTGTAGGCCGTTTAGGCTTGCTAACGTGGTCCGTAGATTTAGGGTTTTACTTCCTAGACCCTGCCCTGAAACGTCAAACGAGTTTAAGATTAGATTGCCCTGATCATCCATAGCCCTGCTAATAGTATTGCCTTGCTCATCGATGGAGCTTTCAATCAACCTGCCATTATCATCAAATGAGTTTCCTAGTTGGGTAAACTCTTGGCGCATACCCATGTCTAGATCTGTTTGACTTGCAGCTACTTTAGCTAAGTCCCTTGCCTGTGTTATTTGCCCTGCGTCTAGGTTGGCTAGTCCTCTAGCAAAGTCAGCGTCTGCTTGTGCAGTTGCTTGAGCCTGGACAGATGAATCATTCTGCGCTGCAACAAACCCGCCTTCAACAGTATTACCTAATGTCTTAATCTGGCTATCTAAGCCTTTTGCTACGCTATCGACCTGGGAAGTAGAAGCATCTGCAAATCCACCAATGTCCTCACGTAGTTTTATATTGGCATTTGCGTTAGCAGTCTGCATATCATTTCGGGTCTGTACAGCTAGTCTAGTGTCATCGGTATATCGATCTGCGTAGGTATCAAAAGATGACTGAAAGCCTTCTTGCCCTTGTGTTAGAGCCGCTTGGTTCTCTAATGCTTGATTTGCATAAGTGGTATTATCCTCTGCCATAGTATCTAACGAACCTTGCAGAGAGCCTTGACCGCCCAATACTTCTGCTTGTGTTGCAGTTAACTCAGAAGATGCATCTCCAAAGCCCTTCTGCATAGCGGTCCCCGCATCAGTAAATCCCGTACCCATAGCCAAGTCACTTTGATCAAAACGTGTGGTCCTATCAGATTGAGCATCAGAAAATCCCTGGGCTTGATCTACAAATCCCTGATCTACTGTGCCTTGGATGTTACCTGTGGCGGTATCGATGGTGTCAAACCTGTTACCTGCCTCATCAAAACCACCTGTTACATCTGTCTGCAGGTTTCCAATTGCCTGATTGTTTGTTGCCAGGGCGTTAGCATTATTTCCCACACCCGCATTAACTGTATCAAACTGGGTGTTCATGCCAGAGTTGTACGTGTCGAGTAACGATGAAATGTTGGTGAACCCAGCGTTAACACCCGTGTTTATCCCGTCTACACTAGTATTAAGACCTGTGAGGTTAGTATTAACGTCAGCCAAGCCCGTTGTCGCAGAAGTATTAAGCGTATCAATGCTTGTACCTAAATTTGCCTGGTTGCCAGTTAAGGTGTTGTATTGGTCATCACCTAGACCAGTATTCGTAACATTTGTTGTGTCTCCACCGCCGCCCATATTAGAACTCCTTCATATGAATTTTATCTGGCTGTTTAAACCTGCGCCAATTAACAGGAACGCCCCGACCATGTATGTTGTGGGAATGTTGGATCATGCCTCGCATTACTTTTACCGAGTGACCGTAAGGTGCTATGAAATCTATGCCCCAAAGCTGTTGATCGTTTTGCATCGGAGGACGTTGCCAAACCTCTTCTCCAGGTATCCATGTCTCTGACAGGAAATCTGTGGCCTCTTGCTTAGTAACCCAAGCCCATGAGACAAATCCTATTGGCTTATCTTTGTCATAAAACAGACGGGCCTTTGAATGTATAATTGGAAATACGCAGTAGTGATTGAATTCAACCAGAGTATACAAACGATGATCAGGTGATTGGTTGAACAAGTACAAAGCGTCTAATACAGCTTTTTGTAGTTGCATGAGTACCTATTTAAATATGGGGATACTTAATAGTAACCCTTAACTAGGGGCATTGCAAGGGTTATTTCTTACCTATATTGGTAAATCCAAAAAACGAGGCCACCAGGGCCGATACGGATACAAAATAAATTCCTGCGATTGATTCTAGACTTTCAGTGGCTTGATCAATACCTGCCCATGCAGTTGCAACAATCGAAAACGGGTATAAGAGCATTCCACCCAGGGCAAACCATATCATGGACCTTTGTTGGTCCCTTTTAGCATTCTCATCCGCAATTTTCATACGGTGGTCTTCTAAGTTTAATTCTAATTCCAATTTTTGATATTCCGCACTGTCCAACACCCCATTGCCGTCTGCGTCAAATTTCTCAAATTCAGTCATTTTTAATACCAATTTTTGCAAATTTAATGGCTATAGTTTTATTTGTAGTGATAATAACTATCTTGCCGTGGGAGTCATAAACAATGCATTTATTATTTTGTATACTTAGATATTTCTTTGACACTTATCACCGAAGTATCGCCTGGATTGATTTTGATAAGTGCCATTCTACTGGCTCCATTACCAAGGAACACCCGTGGCAGTGATTGG
>Ga0208814_1001161_pt1 | contig 12890 bp, 35 predicted proteins | sample MalvirAntarct_55_FD_184253 | JGI IMG/M metagenome (GOLD analysis project Ga0208814, IMG submission 184253) | Marine viral communities from the Global Malaspina Expedition - Malaspina viral metaG Antarct_55 (SPAdes) (version 2) | ecosystem: Environmental > Aquatic > Marine > Oceanic | place...
ACATCCATTTCACCTTCAACTATAACACACCAGTCGTAACCAACTACTGAGTTAATATTGTAGAATACTTTTTCAGCGCCTTTGTATAGTTTAAAGTTTTTACGACCATCTCTATACTTAACGTTAATCAACTGATCTCCCATGAAATAGTTGAACTGAATAGCATTCTCAGTCTTACCAGTCTGTGGCATATACTCAGCACCCTCAGTGACCCGAAGGTCATCTAGAGTTTGCTTCGATATACTACGTGTTTTAAACCACTCTTCAACTTTTGTTTCAACTAAATTACCTATGTTAGCCTCTACAGGTCGTACATATTCTTTAATTGAATTACCTTTACGTTGGTAAGTATGAAGCTGAAAGCTGTCATCACAGTTATGGCAAGTTCCGAGACCCCGTTCCCAATCGTAGGAAGCACATTTTGCTTTCTGGTTCTTGGGTTGCCTATCGGCGGAGCACAAAGGACAAACTCCCTGTGTCTTACCCGCTTCAAGACTGTATTGATTGAATTCGTCAATCAAAAATCCATTGATCTCTGTACTTTCTATTTGCATACTAGAACGGTAAGTCGTCTTCTACAGTTGCTGCTTTGTTTTGTGCAGGAGCGGGTGCTCCACCATCTTCACGTGGTGCGGTTGTAACATTGTCACCGTTTGTCCATACAACCTTAACATTACCTAAGTAAGTTTTAGGGTTTTTAGCATCGCGTTCGTCTTTAGACTGCTCGACACATACTGGACCTTGGTTACCGAACTGATCTACATCATCGCTGAGTGTAATCGTGATTGGTAAATACGAACCTTTTTTACCTTTGAAGATCTTATCTTTAGGTATTGCTTCTAGGTTGATGCTTGTTTTAATGATACTTGCCATAATTTTTATCCTTTAATCATTGTTACTAATTTTCTTACTTGGTCTACTGACGCATTCGTTGATCTACGAAAGTTATCAATTGATTTGTGGTAAGGGTGCAGACCGTCTGTCGCATTGTGGTTTACATAGAAGTTCTTAGTGTTAGCTTCGAACTTGTTACCTGTGATTGTACAGGTTTTCATTGCAGGTTTAACATTGGTTGTTCTGCGGGTTGTGGTTTTTGTTTTTGCCATCGTTTTAGATTTTAGCAGGTTAGTAAAAAAATTAATCATTGTTTATTTGTGTTTATGTTCATATATATTATCCGAAAGCGATCGTATTCAGTTTGTATTTAAAGCGTATCGTTTAATAAATATTGTTTGAAGTCAAATTCTTCATCTCCGTAGTAAAGATCGTAAGCTTCTGAAGCTCTTCGCACTTTATCTTCACCACGTTTGTAGAAGTCAGGCGAACAATCAAATACACCGATCTGTTTCGTATTCTTGTCTATAACTATAAATACCATTTCGTAACCGAATAACTTACTATATATGTAAGCTTGACTATCGTAGTTATACTTTGAGGCTGACCATCTGAATTTTTCAATATCAGAAGTTGTTTTAAGATCAATAACGAGTTTTTCATCGTGGTTAACTATATCAGCCTTGCCTTTCCACATATTACCGAATAGCTCTATAACTGCAGGTTCTTCGTATATGTAATTACCAAGTACAGGTGCTATTAAGTCTCTACAAATATCGTTTGCCATAACAGCTTCTTGCATTAACTCTACTTGATCAACTTCATGTTGCAGCAAGCACATTTCACCGTCCGATAGCTCTTTATACTTTTTAGTATTTCTAGTTGATGCTTCAACTATTTTAAAGCTATTAAGCTTTTCAGGTTCTAGTATTGCAGTGTGAAAATAACCACCTACTAAGAAAGCTGGTATGTTAGCTTGTTTATCTCGTAGTTTAGCTGGATTCTTAAGTAACTTGCTTATATTTGAATTACTTAAAAACTGCTGACCAAACTCTCCGTAGTAGTTTTTATCTTCTCTTAATCTATCTATAATTTTCTTATCCATTATTTAGACATTTTAATTCTTTTTAAACCTGATTTTTGATCTTCATCTAGATTATACTTTCCTAGTATAGCATCTATTGAACCACCTTTCTTAATAAACTGAACTGCTTTAACCATTTGATCTTTAGTTATTTTAGCTTTTTCTTTTTTAACAGGAGGTTGACCGGCATCTGCATCTTCAGTATCATCTATTAGTAATAAATTACCTAACGCATACTTTTTACCATAAGTAGAAGCTGCACCGAATTGCTGAGATGTTTGCATACCTTTTTGATTAAGATCTACACCGACTATTGCTGTTGCTGTGATTTGATTTTCGCCATCGGAGATGATAGCTGTGGATTTCATCATAGGTACGGGATCTGTCCCTATAATTTCTTCAGTCATCGTTACTGTAACGTGCTGTTCTAATAAGAAAGGCTTTATAGCCTCGAGGATGTCTTCCGCTTTTCGAAAGTAATACTTTCCGAATGAATTGTAGGAAGATTTTTTAGCTTTTAATTCAGTCTGAATTATTGCTAGACTTTGATTTAATTTGCTCATTGGCTTTGGGTTTATTGGTACCTATATAATCACATATAGGGCCCAAGATTTAACATTATTTTACACTTAATTTACAGATAATCAACCACTTGCGAGTGGGGAACGTTCTCTATTAATTTTTCAACAGCTTGCTTTTTTAGCTGCGAAACACGAACGTAAGAGCTATCACCTTTCATTCCTAGTATACTAGCTATTTGTTTTGCGGAATGCTTTTCACAGTCTAAACCATAAGATAATCTAATAACTTGAAACTCTTTGTGATTTAAATGGTTTTCCATTATACCTTTTACATAAGAACCTAACAAAGCATGGTTGTAACCAATAGTTTCATCTGGTACATCGTATGTACTACCATCTTCGTTAATTGGTACGTCTAAGCTTAGGAAAACTGAGTTAAAGAACATTTCAACCATCTTTTTGTCTTCACCGAAGTCTTTACGCATTTCATTTAGTTTATGTTCTGGTATACGCATACTACCTCGGTTAATGTCTATTCTACGTCTTATAGCACCTCTAATTCTTTTAGCTAAAAAAGATTTTATTGTTTTTTCTGGATCTTCTGATTCTGTTATCTGAGACCATATTATGCGATCAACTGCTGCTATTAAACCTATACTACCTTCTTGTATTAGATCGGTAATATCCATAACACCTGTAGCTTGCTGTGAAGTTGGAAACTTCCTTGCTAGATTCTCTACTAAAGGTAGAAATGTAACTATTAATTCATCTCTAGTGTATTCATGAAAATGCTTATTAGGTATTAGCCTAATACTCTCTTTTACATCATCTTTGTACTTGATGTAATTTTGAACGTTATATTTTTTCATCTCTCATAGTTTAATATTTCTTTTTCTTTTTTTAATTCGTTACACATATTGCGATGTACGGTCCGAGATGAACAGTTTAACAGTTCAGAGATCGCACGTATCGTGATCTTTTTGTTCATGTCATGTAAATCTATCATACATGCATAGATGTCATCAGAATGAATCTTTTTAGACCTACCTATTAGTTGACCTACGATCTTTAACTTCTGAGATTTTTCCAAGCCGGTACTCATCTTGAATATTACTTTACGTAATTTGTTCTTTGGCGGAGCATCTAGATCAGACATATACACATCGTGGATTATCCTATCTAATGACGCTTCCGATATACTAAACGTACAAAATCCATTTGATTTATCAGCGATAAATTTAGTTAGATCAGTAAAAGCATCAGTGTCTAATTTAGGATTTAAATACCATAATACTAATAAGTGCCATTTTAAACTCTTGAATGTATTTATCTTAGCTTTGCTCTTAAATAGATCAAAAGCATGATAAGTACCATTTTCATAAAACCAATATTCATTAGTCTCTTGAGTTGGTGGTTCTAACCTAGTATTAGGGTCTAATCTTGTAACAACCCTCTTACGATGCAACCATTGTATATTCCTCTCTATCTGGCTCTTATGTGACATTAGCCAGTTACTATAGTACTTATAAGGCTTGTGTCACAGTCCGCTTGCAATGTCGCAATGATAATCCGTTTTTCTTCGTCGTGAGGATATTTAATTTCATTAAATTCCCTGATTTGTTGTTTAAGGTCTTCGTTCATAGATTGATTCTTTTTTAATATTTGCTACTGAATGTTTTTCGCCTATGTAATAATTCCAGTAAGCTTGAATACTACAATTTGTTTTATACTCTTCAGGCATACACTGAGGCATTTCTGTTAGACCAATATCTGGTATACCACTAGGTGGATTTGACAATACGTCATGACATTTTGTCCACGACAGATGTACTTTTCCATACCTAGCAGTATATTCAGACGCTAAAGCTTTAAAATGATCGTACAACCACATATAATTTGCCTTTGATGTTCTAGCCCAGATTGTTGATGGGTGATTCAAGTGTGCGACTTTATACGGTACAATTGCATCGTCACCTAAAACAGCGTGATGTGCTGTACATAGCATCTGAGCAGATTCTAATGGCATTTTAACTACATGTTTGTTATATTGTATCTTAGCTGCTTTAGCAGGATCTTTGTCTAAGTAAAATATATTCATTACTTTTTAACAAAACCAGATACTTCACTACGTTCGTTAGATAACTCTACGAATGAAGCCTCTAAGGCATCAATTCTTTGAGCTATTAAGTTAAAGCCTTCATTAGTTTGATCAGCTATAGCTGCATCAGTCTCTTCTAAGAATTTAATCTTAGGGTTAGCAGGCTTTTGTCTACTATTTATCATTGTTATTAACGTTAGCACAGTTGGAGATATTGCAAAAACCATTATAGCTACTGCTGCTATAGTACTTGTAATGTAAGTCATATTCATATTAGTCTTCTTGATTATTTAGTTCTATTAACTCAGCTATTGTCATTTCCTCTACCTCTTCGCGAGTGTAGTGATCCTTATTTTTCTGGTACGTTCGTTCCCAAGGGTCTAGTGTTTCATAATTATTCATAGTTTTCTGTTTATCGTTATTCATAATCTTCTACTTCTTCTCGACAGTCATCGCACATATCACAAAAGTGATAGTCTTCATCTGTCATTGGTTTTTCACACATTTCACATCTAAAAGGCGTTGATTGCATATCGCAGGGTGATATTATATTCTGTTTATTCATAATCTCTTATACATTTAAATAATGGGTGACGGTAACTGTTAGCTTTAGTACGTTCGAAGTACGTAAATGTAGCATCTTTACCTATCCAGGTTTGCATTTGTTTGAAATTTGTTTGTAACTTTTTGAAATTATCCATTACAGGCATACCGAACTCTATACCTTCAGAATCTATAGCTAGAAACTTACCGATAGTACCTATACGTTTGCCTTTACCTTCAACCCAGCCTGTTATTTTAGCTTCAGAGTCGTGAAAGTCTTTGAACTTACGCAAGCTATGAGAGCGTTTAGTCTGGTAAGGTGTATTTATACGTAGTATAGAGCCTTCGAAACCTTTAGATAAGTTTGTACCGTGAATTTGCTTAGCATACTTTTCTGCATAAATCTCGTGAGTTTCAACGTGTTTAATAACGTGGTTGTTAGGGACGTTGTTACGTATCCATTCATCACGTACATCAAAGTTTACATTATCATGCGTTCTAAGGCCATCTAAGATAGCATCATAACAATGAAACTGAACTAATCGTTGTGATTCATCGCGGTGTTCTGGTGTAGGTTTTGTTTTACGCACACAAGATATAATCTTTTCGAAATCGTTTTTAAGATCGTGATTATAAAGCTCACCGTCTAGTACTACATCAGGGTTTAGTTTGAAGAAAGGTTTTAGATTAAATAATACATGATCTATGTTTTTCCACTCTTTACCTGTACGTGAGTAAGCTGTTACGATGCTATTGTCACACTGTATAACACAGCGAACGCCATCGAGCTTGGGTTGAACAAAGTTTTTGACTGTATAGTCAATTGGTTTTTTACTGACTGGGTAAGCCAGCATTGGTTTGTATCGCATATTTTTATTGTTTATTATATTATCTTTTAGCGTTCGTATTTAGTTTGTAAATCCATAGGTTCACCTACAAATATACATTTTTCTGTTCTAACTAACTTTTTACAACAGTCGGGTTGATCACATATAAATTCGGCATCTACTTTAAATATACTGATCCATGTAGACTTGTTAAAATGCTGCCATACATAGTATATATAGTCAATAAATCCACGTTCTGTGTCTAAACTGTCTATTTCTAAACTAATATCATTACCGTCAACTAAAGAATTAGCAATATCTAATCCTAAACCTTCCGGGTAACCATCACTGTGTCTATATAATTGTGCATGCCATTTTTCTGGATGCTCGCTAAACGATACTCCTTCTTCTCGTGTAGCGAATCTAACTATTGCTCTAGTTGACATTTACCATTATTGCTATAGCTCCAGCTATCGTTAGTAAGGACCATGTAATACCTACACCTATAAGGCTATATAGTATTACTGTGTTAATTTTTTTAATTGTTTCTTCTTTCATTTTCTTTTGTTTTAAATTCTGTTATTATCTCTACTAAACGCATTCATTATTGTTACTAATGCTAGTAATGAAACTAGTACTATTATTATGTTTTCTATCATAATTCTTTGTTTTTATTTACTTGTGATTCAACTATTACATCTCCCCAACTATAACAAGCTTTAGGTGAGTCGAATTTTCTTGAATACTCTGTTAACCAGTTACCTGTTTTAAGGCTTTTCTTGTAGATACCACATATCCATCCTGAGTCTTTCTCAGATAATGGAGATACTTGTATCCACCAACCTTCTTTTAACCATCTGTTACACTCAGTTTTCATATTCGTTGTATAAATTTACCATACCGTTGATTAAAGATCTGCCGTTAACAGTATGAAAGCCATAACTATGTGTGTGAAGACCATCTATTGGTCTATTTTCTAATAGTAATTGCATTAATTCGTAAGAATCATAATCAACCTCAGTTGATATATCGTTTATAGCACATGCTAGTGCTTCACAGTCGTGCTTAGGTGTCATACCTAAATCTTCTGTTATATACTTTTCTACTTGCTCTGTTGTCATATTTTTACTTTTCTTTGTTTAACTTCTAATGCTGCTACAACGTAAAACGTTATAATTCCGATTATGTAGTATACCATTTAGTCTAGTAAGATCATGTAAGCTTCCGCATTATTTCTTCTGAACCAGTCTAAACCTTTACGAAGGTTGGTAACGATGCTATTATCGACAAAATTATGCATCTCCATGACCATTGAAGCACCCATTATAAAATCATACATTGATAACTCTATCGCATTTAATTTGATTGAATCGCCACCGAAACGGTTTTCTACGATGTCCCCATGCTGATATACTTCTCCTTTGAACCATTTTGGTAGTATTTGTTTAGTTTCTGTCATTATTCTGATATTTTAAAGAATTTTTCACCCCACATAAAGTCACTAAGACTAGCTTCTAACATACTTTCGTGTGAGAATGATATTAATTGTTGAGCCGTGCGTACAGATAAGTCTGACCACCAGTACTTGTTCTGCAATTCTGACTTAAGCTCTTTACCTAATGAAGGAAATCCTTTTGTTTCTTCTTCGACTAGATCTTTCACTGAAGGTTTTAGCCTTTCCCATAAGTTTTCCATAGTTTTTTTGTTTTATTTGTTAATATTATCCATGAGTGATCGTTTTTAGTTTGTAATTAGTACCCGCCGTGTTTTTTACGTCGTTTTTCAGAAACTTCGTTCAACTTATCAATAAGTTTACCGCATATCTCAACGCTGATCTCTTCAGCATAGTACATGTCATAGATTAATCTTCTCATACTCTTAATTTTAGTGCCCAAGGGTGGAGTCGAACCACCAATTCACCAATTACATACCTTTGTATAATACCGAGGTTAGCAACAAGGCTCTATTTTGCTTACCACAACCTATGAATCCATACGGACACCTCACTAGTTGTGATTACTACATTACCATAGATTTACTTTTTACCTTGTACTTGGGCTGTAAGCCTTATTCCTTCACACTTATCTGGATCTATTTACACTACCCTGAGACCAGAATCAGTCGAACCTTAAAGTTTGCTTACGTTATTATTCTTCTTCTTCGCCTTCGACTTTGAAAAAGTCTGCTATAACTTCTTGAAATTCATTTTTTATACCCTCCATTAAATCGGAGCAGTCAAAGTTAGAGACTTGGATTCTATTATCATAGTCTATCTCGAACTCAAAGTCAAAATTACCTAAGTCAGTAGTATCCATTTGGTCTATGTGGTCACATAACCTGTCATTTAACTCAGTTGCTTGCTCTTCCGTTAATGTGGGTGCATTTAACATCGCTAAATCATTTTGCAAGCTAGTTAATTCACCTGTGTACTCTGATTGTTCTTTGTGAGAGTCTAATATTAATGAACCGATCTCAGCAATTCTCATCTCAATTTGTTCTTTCTTCATTTTGTTTGTTTGTTTACGTATATATTATCCAAGAGTGATCGTATTTAGTTTGTAAAAACTGCATGTACTTCAACACCTTTAACTTTACATGTTAATTCTCTTCTTTCGTTTATAACCTCTTTTTTCACCACAGGTCTATATTTTGGGTTTTTACTGTTTAGTTTTCTCTTTTTCACTATAAAAGTTTTTACACACATTAGTTACTATTTTGTCGATTTGTTCTACGTCTAATTCTAGCAAGTTATTATCACCTAGTGGGTGGATCAAGCTATCAAGCATCACATCACAAACTCGTTCGTGTAGGAAATCAGATACCTCATCAGTGAGTATACCTATTGCACTTTCCATTTCTTCTTCTGTTAATTTCATTTGTTTTGATCTTTTTTAAGTGTCATACTATTTATCTTGTCAGCGAGCTCTTTACCAATCATGGTGAAGTATCCTGGAGCGAACATAAGTCGTTTACCTGCTTTTAGGTTAGCTTCTTGATCTAGTATTTCGTCTTCTGCTCTCTCTATATAAAGCTTCAACGCTTCTTGCATTAAATGGTTTTCATACCCGTTAAATTTCTTCATGATAAGTTATATCTATGTCCGTTAATAATTACTTTAATATCATTTTTAGCTTGATGTAATTTGTAGTGACTATCGCTAATACACTCTTTAGTCCACTCATCTACAACATTTAAATTACCTTTTCTATAGTCGTTCTTTAGAACATAATTGGCTAGATATACTAAACGATCATCTTCATTGTTTATAAGTATTCGCTTATATCTACTGTTAGAGAAATACTTTTTACAGTGAGTACTCCAGTATTTTTCTTTACTCTCATATCTTTTGTTGATTTGCCAAGCAGTAGAGTTCCAAGGACTTACGTTTCTAACATACCCAGACTCATAAGTTGCATACCTTACAGCGGAAGCATCACCTCGTGAATTCATCCATTTTACAGGCAACTCGTACACTGTAGTACCGTTTTTTACTTGTCTTTTACTTGATACATCTTTTATGCCAAGTAGCTCGAAAATCATTAGAGCTTCATTTTTTGTTTTTATTTCCATATTTTTTTTCTTAATTGGTATTAATCTACCTGATTGATCTAAATATCTGTTACTCATAGTACCCGAGATGAGATTCGAACTCATAACCTACGCCTTAGAAGGGCGTTGCTCTATCCAGTTGAGCTACTCGGGCAAGGTGGTAGTTTTACTACCGAAGACAAGTGCCATAACCTTTACGGCGACTTGCCTTGTAAATAGCATCAGCTAATTCCTGACTTACTATTTGAATTGTGTTACCAGTTTTGTGATTGGTGATCGGTGCACATGCATATCTTGCTGTAGTTGAGCAATTAATACAAGTTTTATAACCTAAATCTAATCTACCTTGTGGTATTTGTTTTGTACATCTACATTTCATATCGTTAATTTATTATATTATCCAATGTAGTTCGTATTTATTTTGTATAACTCTCAGGAGAGGGTATTTCTGGTCTATAAGACAAGAACATTTTCATAGCTTCGTCGAGCTGATCTTCACCGTACTTCTGAATACTATTTATAGTATCTAATATCTTAGACTCGTGTTGTTGTCCTCGTCTCCATTCCGCTCCATCGTTACTGTATTGGAAGTACCAGTCATGATCCATACACTGTTTTTCTAGTTGTATAAAAAGGTATTCGCATTCGCTTGCTACTTGTGATATTTTACTCATATTTCCAAATTTATCTTCGCAGTTAATAGTATTTATCCTGTTCTTCGTCATAGTATCGTTTTATTTCTATGTTAATTGACTCTGTTTTCCACTGATCGATTTGAGTTTCTGATACCCACTCGTTAGTGTCTTTAGCTTTGTAGTACTCACCGCCTACCATGTAGACTTCATCATGAGTAAATAATCTCTCTCTAATCTCTGACATAAGTGTATCCTCTAAAGTTAAACCACTCGTTTATTCCTTCTACTTCAGTTTCGTAGTCAACACAACCGAAGTTTTTAGGTAAATTACCTACAACGTAGGGTTTCCATCTTGTGTAAAATGTAGATCCACCGATCTCTTCACTCATTATTATTGAGGAATCTTCTCTGACTGTTTTAATTGTCTTCATATCTTTGTTATTTTAAATTCATATATATTATCCACACTCGTTCGTATTTAGTTTGTGAATTACTCAACTCCTAACTTTGATAGCTCATCTAAATCTGCTGATATTTCAGAGTCATAGTGTTCACTGTGTGAATCACCTTGTGATAATTCATAAGATACTACCGAGCTCGCCATTGATCCACCTGATAGTTGTATGCTTGTTACTATCCTTTTTGACTGTTCTGTGTCAGTTTTCAAGTAAACTACATCACCTAGCTCATAAATCGAGCATAAATCCCATTTAATCTTCATCATTTAATATTGTTCTTTTAATATCTTTAACTTTACCAAACATCCTCTGGTATCCATTTTCTAAGTCAACTCCACTTTCACCGCATTTGCAGTAATCCATGTGGTGTGTTCTTATTGAGTCAGATAGTTGAATATCTTCACACTCTTTACATTGCCATTCAAGTATTATTCGCATAGTAATTTAATTTAATAGTTAATAATTAGTTTCTGTGGTGATGACATACTCCACTAGAGTGCGTAGTTTTTACTCTACAAGAGTTTCCTGACTTAGTGTTTGAGGTACATATAGTAGCAATAACTTTAGCTGCTTTTTTGTACTCAGGATTATGTCGCCAACATAAGTCATTAGCGTTCACAGTAAGTAAGCATCGATCACCTTTTTTAGTCATAGAAACGCACTGAGTATTCTGAGCGAATAAACTCATAGTAGCGAACACACTCGCAATTAGTAATTTCTTTTTCATAGTAATTTAATTTAATAGTTAATAATTTAGTAGTAGTTTGAGAATCGAACTCACTTGAACACCATGACTACTTTAGTGATCTGATTTCACCTGTACATTCGTATTATTTATAGTCACTAAACGTTTCCAACAATGACTTTGTAATTAGTTACGCTTCGACTACTTCTGCAGTTGGTAGCACTACTGAGATCACTGCATCGGTATCTCTTAATACTTTAGGTAAGTTACCTGAGGAAGTATACGACTTATACTTTGACCAGCAATTCATAGTCTCAAGTGAAGACTTCATTAAGTCGAACGCTTTGTCATGAGAGTAAGTAATTTGATTACCATTTTTGAATGTTACTTCAATGTTTTGACCTTTTCCTATCAGTGACTGACGTACTACGAATCTTTTTGATTTTAATAGATTTTCCATAATTTTTGTTTAGTTTAAAGTTTGTTTATTTATTTTTAGTTACGTTTATATTATCTGTACTTGTTCGTGTTTAGTTCGTGTAAAAGTAGGTTAATTATTAAGTGGATAATTTTAGTTGGGAGTTATTGCCCCACTTGTCTGACTGACAAATTGTCATATTATATAATAAACAATATATAAGTAAGCTCGGAGCATAACTCGGCGAGATCTGACAATAATAATTAAACAGTAGATCGGCCAATGGAACACACAAGGTGAACCATTTCTAAAAGTGTGACATTAGGTTGTTAGACTAAGATAGTAACAGGCTATTGTCACAGTTTTATGTACTTAAGTAAAGCCAGTTTCTCAGCATTAGTTAAGAAAGCGTAGCTTGTCATATCACAAGATGCTGGTCTAGGTGTGAGCTCGATCTCAACTTTCCTTAGCTCTGCTAATAGTACTGTGATTTGGTCACTAGCATTCGATGCAGCTCTAGATACTTCATTGTTATAATAGTGTTGATCTATCATAATAGTATTCATTTGCTTCTTAGCACGAACTGCGTGAGTAATAGCTTGTTGGATTGCGTCCAACTCCGTAGTATAATCTTTCATAGTTTGTTTACTGATTTAAGTACTTTAGTTAATTGAATGGTATTGAGATTGCTCAAGAGTGTTATATGATCTTGGTGATACTCAAGTCCTGGTGTTGTAGTAATCACCTTAGTGATCTTTTTGATTAGTAGTCTTTTCATAGTTTTAGTTTAGTTACATGTATATTATCTCGAGTTGATCGTACTTAGTTTGTAGATTATAACTTCATATCTCTACAGAATGCAGGAATATTTCCTGAGTTAGTATATGACTTGTACTTCGTGAAGCAATTCATACTCTCGAATCTATCTTTGTGAACAGTATATACTTCGTCGTGATTATAAGATACGACTTCATTCTTCTTATTCGTGAAGGAAATAATATTGTTCTTACCTATTAGTGATTTTCTGATAACGAATCTTTTAGTAGTAATTTGCATAGTAGTTTAATTTAGTTTAGTTAAGTATTAATTTTGATTACGTATATATTATCTAATATAAGTCGTATTAAGTTTGTATAAATTATATTATATATATATGGGAAACTATATATGTTGATATATTGGAGGTGGGGGTGGGTTAAATGGTTTGACTTTGGTCGAGGCGGGCCCAGGTGAAATAG
>Ga0208814_1001162_pt1 | contig 12888 bp, 14 predicted proteins | sample MalvirAntarct_55_FD_184253 | JGI IMG/M metagenome (GOLD analysis project Ga0208814, IMG submission 184253) | Marine viral communities from the Global Malaspina Expedition - Malaspina viral metaG Antarct_55 (SPAdes) (version 2) | ecosystem: Environmental > Aquatic > Marine > Oceanic | place...
GGTGGTGGTTCTGCTGCTAATAGAGCTACATCAATGGCTGATTTAAACGAAACTTCATTAGAAGATGCGTTAATCGACATAGGCGGTTTCACGGATGACAGAGGATTGACAATTTCTGTACAAGCATCAAAAATGATAGTTCCTAGTGAACTTGTTTTTGTAGCTGACAGAATTTTAAATTCTCAGTTAAGAACTGGAACTTCAGACAATGACCTGAACGCTATTAAGAACACTGGTGTTCTTTCTGGTGGTTACTCAGTAAATCATTATCTGACAGACCCAGATGCTTTCTTCATCTTAACTTCTGTAACTGACCAAGGCGATGGCCTTAAAATGTTCCAGAGATCAGGCATGGAAACTTCTATGGAGCCAGACTTTTCGACTGGAAACATCAGATACAAAGCTCGTGAAAGATATTCATTTGGTTTCTCCGATTGGAGAGGAATCTATGGATCGCAAGGTGCATAACTAGAACGATTAGAAATACCGTTTATAACTCAAGTATTTCAAAGAAAGGGCAACTTCGGTTGCCTTTTTTTTTGGTCTAAACAATTTGCACTATATGATTGCAAAGAGTATGATTTTACTACTAGGATTTTTTTTAATTTTGTTTTATCAACTGACCTAGCAGACAAGCCAAGATGATAAGACTTATTTCCCAGGAGGAAATTATGGCGAATTCGACATTTAGTGGACCTATCAGGTCTGAAGGTGGTTTCCAACACCTAGCTACAAACAGCACATCAGGTAATCAAATCAACGATAAAGTTGAAATTACTACTGCTGGTAAACTTGTAGTACATGGAACAAATGCAAACAACACTAACAGAAGTGCATTAACTTCTGACAGGTATTTTTTAACAGAATGGTTTAAGAAAAGACCAGCAACCAATGCAAACATTGACCAAGCGTATACGGTTGAAGTTGCAAGAGCTGCAAACAGAGACTTTGAGATTCTAGGAACCAACATGACCACTGCTTTGGTTACTTTTGATACCACAAGAGCTGGTTTAACTATCACAACTGCTGGTGCTGACCAAGACCAAGCAATTATTGCTCCACATTTAGATACAGCTTTTACAGCCTGGTCAGGTGTGTTATGGGGTACTGAGAACCAAACAGAATGGGAATGTGCTATTTCAACAAACGCCATTGATAACCAAAAGTTTTGGGCTGGATTAAAACTTACAAACGACCAGTTGGTTGCTACAGATGCAGACCAAGCGTACTTTAAGTTCCAAACCGATGCGACTAACTCAGAAGCGTTTACTGATTTTACTAAATTGCATTTTGTACACTCAGTTGGTGGAACTGATTTTATTTCGCAACTGCCTATAACAGTAGCTGCTAACACCACTTACCACTTAAAAGTGGTTGTTGACAGTGACAGAAAAGCAACAATCTTTGTTGACGGTACACAGTACGACATTACTACTACAGCTGGTTCAACAGGTGGAACAGCAGTATCTGCTGTAGCAGAAGGTGCAGCAGCAGTTCTATCTGGTGCTCTAACTGACAATGTTGATTTTATTCCTTACATTGGAATAGAAGCTGGTGCAGCAGCAGCCGAAGCACTTGATGTTCATTATGAAGCAATCAACAGAATCATATTTGAATAAGGAGTAACTTATGGCAACTAGACTAACAGGCTCAGATGTCACGGCAGTCTTTATAACTGCCGATGCTCAAGCTTTAGACGCTGATGGAATATCAACAGCAGCAGCCGTAGGAAATAACGCAGCACTTACTATAGGTGGTGCGTTGGCTGACGGTGGTTCTGTTACTAATGTTGGTGGAAGAATTGTAACAATTCTTTCTGCTGGCAATGATGCAGCTAAATCATTTACCGTAGTTGGTACAGACGTTAGCGGTGCAGCATTAACAGAATCAATTACAGGTGCAAATGCTGGTACAGCTACTGGAACTAAATATTTTAGAACAATAACGTCAATAACTGCTGTTGGTAATCCAGCTGGCAATGTATCTGCTGGTATTAATACAGCAGTTGCTGATGTAATTTTTGGTGGTAGGTCAAGACTGCAAGGCATTAATGTTGTTTGTTCTGGTACTGCTGGCAATTTAGATTTTTTAAACACTTCTACTTCAGGTAGCAGTTTGTTTAAATTAGGATGTGTGGCTTCTGCTACAGCAACCAGAGACATAACTATTCCAGACAACGGGTTGGTGTTTTCAGACGGAGTGTTTATTAATTACACCACAGCAACCTTTACATCTTTGACTGCATTTCATGCTTAAAGGTGGCTAAAGACCCTAGGTTAGCAAGAGCTGGCGTTTCTGGTTTTAATAAAGCCAAAAGAACGCCAAATCATGCTACTAAATCTCATGTGGTTGTTGCCAAAGAAGGTGATAAGATTAAAACCATAAGATTTGGTCAACAGGGTGTAACCACTGCTGGTAAACCAAAAAAAGGTGAATCGGCCAAACAAAAAGCAAGAAGAAAATCATTCAAAGCGAGGCACGGTAAAAACATAGCCAAAGGCAAAATGTCCGCGGCTTATTGGGCAAATCTAACAAAATGGTAAATAAATTATGGCAATAAGTAGAGCACAAGGACCCAAAGGTTTGTACGCAAACATAAATGCAAAAAAGAAAAGAATCAAGGCTGGCTCTGGTGAAAAAATGCGGAAGGTTGGTAGCAAAGGAGCACCGACAGCTAAAGCTTTTGTACAGTCTAAAAAAACTGCTAAAAAAATGAACGATGGTGGTATGATTAATGGTAACAATTCTAATATGGGATTGTTTGGTAGAAAATAGGAGGGCAATATGCCACAAGGTAAAGGATCGTATGGATCAAAAAAAGGTAGACCGCCAAAAAAAATGATGGGTGGTGGTATGGCTGGCATGAAAATGCCTAAAATGATGTCACACGGAGGCAAAGTAGTACAAGCTGAAAGAAAAGCAATGGGTGGAGCTTTGTCAGTTGGTTCTGAGGTCGCAAAAAAAATTAAATAATTGCAATGGCAACATCTAGCAGCAAAGATTTTGAACCTGATGTAGCCGAATACATTGAAGAGGCTTTTGAAAGGTGTGGTATGGAATTACGCACCGGGTATGACTTAAAAAGTGCAACAAGAAGTTTGAACATTATGTTAGCTGAATGGGCCAACAGAGGTTTAAACCAATGGACCGTTACAGAAAAAACTGTAGCAATGGTTGCTTCGACATCAACATACAATGTTGATTCTGCAAACGCTACAGCACCCATAGACGTGTTGGATGTTTTTGTAAGAGAAACCACGGCTTCTGAAACCACTGATCTGCCTATGAGTAGGTTGAGCAGAGCAGAATACGCACACATAACAAATAAAACAAACACAGGAAGACCTAATCAGTTTTTTATAAACAAACAACTTACACCAACCATAACGGTTTGGCCGGTACCAGACCTTTCAAGTACTTACACCATTCACATGAATGTGTTGACCCGAATGGATGACGCTGATTCAGCAACAAACACTATGGATTTACCTTTTAGGTTTTACCCTTGTTTGGCAGCTGGCTTGGCTTATTATTTATCCATGAAACGAGCACCACAACTTACAGGTCAGTTAAAAGCAATATACGAAGAAGAATTTGACAGAGCTTTGTCTACTGATGAAGACAGAACGTCTTTTAAAATAGCTCCTAATTTAAGCGGCTATAACAACGCATAATGGCTTTTGCATCCAATAAAAATGCTTACGGAATCTGTGATATAACAGGTTTTCGTTACAAACATAAAGATTTAAAAAAAACATGGGACGGCCTTTTGGTTGGTAAAGACCAATGGAACGCAAAACATCCACAACTGATGCCAAAGCCTTCGCCTATAGACCCACAAGCTATTAGGGACGCTAGACCAGATACCAACGAAACCAATAATATTTTTATGGTTTACAGTAATGTTGGAGTTGGTAAACTTGGCAGCCAATTAACTTCTTTTTCATTAACGGCAAGCCTAGGAAGCGTTACAATAACAACATGAGTTTTACACTAGCAACTTTAAAAACAGCAGTACAAGACTATTTGCAAGTTTCTGAAACTACTTTTACCACACAGCTACCTAGGTTCATACAAGAAGCAGAGGACCGTATCTTTAACATGGTACAAATTCCTAACCAAAGAAAAAATGTGCAAGCCACTCTTACTGCTGACAACAGATTTTTAGCAACACCTACAGATTTTTATGCACCCTTTAGTCTTGCAATTATAAAAAGCAATACTTACGATTATTTAGATTTAAAACACGCTTCGTTCATAAAAGAATATTCTCCTAGTTCAACAACTACTGGACAACCTAAATATTATTCACAGTTTGATAATACGTCTTTTGAACTTGCTCCTGTTCCAGATGAAGCCTATACTATTGAATTACATTATTTGTATAAACCAGCCTCGTTAGCGAGTGGTAGTGACAGCGGTACAACATTGTTAAGTTCTGATTATCCAGATGCTTTGCTTTATGGTACTTTGGTAGAAGGAGCAATCTTTCTGAAAGAAACCCCCGATGTCATCGGCCAATTTGAGGCTAGATTTAAGGAGGCAGTAGGCAGAATGAAAACTCTATCAGAAGGTCGTGGCACACGAGATGAATATAGATACGATCAGTTTCGCACTGGCGTATCGTAATGCACCCCATAGAATCGTTAAAGGGCAAGAGAGTTGCTCTTATAGGTCTTGGTGTATCACAAGTTGACTATGCTATAGGTGTAGAAAACGGTAGGACTTGGGATGAAGTCTGGACAATAAATTCAGCAGCTGCTGTGTACGACACAGACAGAATGTTTATGTTAGACCCGGCAAGTCGTTTTTTTGATAGTAATGACGCTGGTAAACAAACCAGTGTTCTCACCAGAATACTTCCAGATGCTCAATATCCTGTTTACACTTGTGAACTAGACAAAAGAGTGCCGTCTGCTGTGGTTTTTCCTATAGAAGAAGTCTGCAACGCTACTGGTTGTGCTTATCTTAATAACACAGTCGCTTACGCAATAGCGTTTGCTTTGTGGAACGAAGTAGAGGCCATAGACTTGTACGGCATAGATTTTTCTTACAAAGAAAACATGCACTTTGCAGAAGCTGGTAGAGCTTGTGTTGAGTTTTGGATTTCTAAATGTATGGACGCAGACATTACAGTAGGCATAAGTTCACGTTCAACAGTATTGGATTCTAATGTAGTAGCAACCGATAGGTTGTATGGTTTTCACAGACTAGACAAACCGTTAGTAGCAGTGCCACACGAAGGCAAGTGGATTATAGGTCCTTACGAAGACATTGACGAAAAGTTAAAAGAACACGGTTTAATATTAGACAGAGACGAGGAGCCACCAGAGCCATACAAAGGATGACAGACAGCTTCATACAATTAGGTCAAGTTGGTGTTCACACCACGCACAACAAAGGACACGACCCTGAGTTTTGGGCAGAACAAGCCACAAAGAAAATATGTGAAATTTCTATGGATGCACCTGAGCATGTCAAACAACAAGCTATGGCTTTTCAAAACCAAGTTTATACTGTAATCTTACATAGTATTAAGAACGCAATAAATTCTAAAAATGTGACGTATGTGAATTTATTAAGGCAACAAGGTCATGATGACATGGCTAAGATAATAAAGGAGCTTTAAGAAATGGCAATAACATCAGCAATAGCAACAAGTTTCAAGCAAGAAATACTTGTAGAAGGTCACAATCTAACCAACGGAGCTGACTCGATCAAGTTAGCCTTATACACATCATCAGCAACAATGGGAGCTGGTACTACTGCGTATTCAACTGCACAAGAAGTTACTGGTACCAATTACACAGCAGCTGGAGCAGCATTGACTAACGTGACACCAGCAATTTCTGGTACTACAGCAATAGTTGACTTTGCTGATTTGACGTTTGGTACAGCTACAGTAACTGCAAGAGGTTGTTTAATTTACAACTCAACAAACTCAAACAAAGCCTTGGCTGCTATTGATTTTGGAGGAGACAAAACAAGCACCGCTGGAGACTTTACAGTCGTTTTTCCAGCAGCTAGTGCTACAGCAGCCATCATAAGAATAGCTTAAATTAATTTTAGTAATGGTAGAGTCAAGAGATGCCACTCACAAAATTTAGTTTCAAACCCGGCATAAACAAGGAAGAAACCGATTACTCCAACGAGAATGGTTGGGTAGACGGCAACTTAGTACGTTTTAGAAAAGGTGGCGTAGAAAAAATAGGCGGTTGGGCAAAGAAAAGTACCAACGTATTTTTTGACACAGCCAGAGCACTACACAGTTGGATTTCATTAGGTGGTGCACGTTATCTTGGATTTGGTACCACTTCTAAGTATTACATAGACAATGGCGGTAGTTACAATGATGTTACTCCCATAAGGGCCACTACAACCAATGGCATAGTCTTTTCAGCCACCAATGGCTTATCCTTAATTACAGCTACAGATTCAAATCATGGAGCTGTTATTGGAGATTGGGTTACGTTAGCTGGTGCAGCTAGTCTTGGTGGTGTTATTACAGCTGCGGTATTAAACAAAGAGTATCAAGTTAATGGGGTTGCAACTGCAAACACATTTACGTTTACAGCAACAGATTCTGCTGGTGATGCTGTTACTGCTAATAGCAGTGATGATGGCAATGGTGGAGCTGGAGCCGATGCTGTTTACCAAATAAATTCTGGGTTGGATGTTTTTGTACAATCGGCTGGTTGGGGTTCTGGGTCTTGGTCGGCAAGTACGTTTGGTTCTACAAGTGCTTTGTCTGCAACTGGTCAACTTAGGCTGTGGACACACGACAACTTTGGTGAAAATTTAATTATAAACCCAAGAGCTGGTGGTATTTTTAGGTGGGTAGAAAACAACGGACTAGAAACAAGAGCAGTCAGTTTGTCTGGCACATCTGGTGCAAACCTAGTACCTACAGCTGCCTTACAAGTTATCACATCAGAGACTGACAGGCATTTGATAGTATTAGGAGCTGACCCTATATCTGGCAGTGCCAGAACTGGTACGCTAGACCCAATGCTCATAGCCTTTAGTGATTCAGAAAACGAATTAGAGTTTGAACCACTGTCTACTAATTCTGCTGGTTCTTTGAGATTATCAAGCGGTTCTTTAATAATAGGTGGTTTAAAATCAAGACAAGAAGTGTTGATTTGGACAGACACAAGTTTGTACAGCATGACTTTTATAGGACCTCCATTGATCTTTGCTGTAAACCTTATTAACGAAGGTGCTGGATTGATAGGACCCAAAGCTGTAGTCAATGCTTCCAATGGTGTCTATTACATGTCAAAAAATGGTTTTTACTTTTACAACGGTGCTGTACAAAAACTGCCTTGTTCAGTACAAGATTATGTTTTTTCAGACTTAAATTTATCACAAGCGTACAAATGTCACATTGCATTGAACAGCGAGTTTTCTGAAGTGTGGTTCTTTTATCCTTCTTTAGAAGATGGCACTAATGAAATATCACGTTATGCAATATACAACTACGAAGAGAACTCTTGGTCTATAGGCTCTTTGGTGAGACACGCTTGGTTGGATGCTGGTATAGAAAACAAACCAATAGCGTCTGGCGTAAGTTCATCTGTAAATTGTTTGTTTACACACGAGACTGGTTTTAACGATGACACAAGTGCAATGGATAATGTCTTTATAGAGTCGGCAGACATAGACATAGCAGATGGTGAGAACTTTGCCTTTGTAAAAAAAGTAATACCAGATGTGTTGTTTGCTACACAGACAGGTACTAATCCTTCTCCAGCCATGAACATAGTTGTTAAAAGCAGAGACTTTAATGGCGACTCTCTAACAACAAACTCAACCACACAGGTTACTACAACCTCTAAGTTTTCTAACCTCAGAGCCAGAAGCAGACAGTTGGTGTTGCGATTTGAGTCTGATGACAACAATACGGTTGACAGAAAAGACTACAAATGGCGACTAGGAGCTACACGTTTAGACGTACAACCGTCTGGTAGAAGATAGTGGGCAAGTTACTAGAAACCAGATTGCCAATAGCACAGGGCAACATGGTGTCTATAGACACTTTCAATCGTTTGGTTCGTATAATGGAACTAAACTTAGGACGCTTTGACACTACTGCCACGCCACAATACACAGACGTTGAGCGTAATTCTTCTTCTTTTAGTGCTGGTGACGTTATCTGGAACACCACGACAGAAGAGTTGCAAGTTTATGATGGCGATGCTTGGGTAAACCTTTCGGTAGGTCCTCAATTTGGTTTAGAAGCCAAGGCTTCAATAGGAGCTGTTACAGTAACCCTTGATGGGAATGTAACGGTAAACATAACGGGTCCTGTCTATGGATGGGATAAGGAACAATGGTACACATGACATTGCTGAAGTTGGTGCTACAATAAGCACAGACTCGGTTAAGATATAAAAAGGTAAGATTATGGCGGGATTTAGAGAAATGTTAAAAGATATGAGAGGTGGAGCTACTAGTGTAGGTGCTGGTGCTTCTGCGGCTTTAAGAGGGTTGTCTAATAATCCTTTCGTAAATCCTAGGGAAATGGCTGCTATAGGTAACGTATCAGGTGCAGCTATGATGCCCATGCAAGGTAACACAGAAACTGGTGCAGTTATTAATGATGCAGAAGTTGGAGGTTTTGGCAGACCACAAGCAATGAGCTCACCTGAAATAGACGCAGCCAGACAGGCCGTGGAAAAAACCATGTCACCAGAAGAACTCAATGCCGCTATTGACGCTTTGGTGATGCAAAAGCAAGGCACAAACGACCCAGAAGAATTAGAAGAAATAGACAAGGCGATTGAACTTACTATGGTTCAAGGTCAAGCACCTTACAACGATTTGATGAACCAACTGGCACTGACCGGTGGTGAAGACGACATGATTGCTCATGTTAGAACTGGTGATGTAAATTTATCAAAAGAATTAATAACTCCACAGATAGAAGAACTTATTAGTGTAGAAGCAGAAAAATCCGGCATAGACCCAGAGTCCATGGCGTTTGGCAATGGCATTATATCGCTAAGGAATAAAATAACCGGTGCAGAACAACACGGTTGGTTTAAGAAAACGGCTAAATCTATTAAGAAAAAAGGTAGAGTTATTGCACAGGTAGCTTCGGTAATACCGGGTCCTTGGCAAATACCAGCCACTATGGCCACAAAAGCATACACAGCTTATGACGTAGCCAAAGGCAACATCAGTCCGATACAAGCAGCAGCTCAATGGGCGGGTGCTAATAAAGCAGCAGCTGGAGCCAGAGCAAGTGTGGCCGCTGGTACTCAACCGTCTGGTAATATTTTTGCCAGAACAAAAGAATTCTTTACTAGCGGTGCAGATGGTAAAAACTTTTATCAAAACATAACTGAAGCACCAAAATTTGATTCAAAGACTGGAGATATGTCGGGTGGTAGTGTTTTTGGTCGTGCAAAAGAATATTTATTGCCGGGGCAAGATAAGGTAGGATTGCTTGGAAATCTTGGTCAAACTTTTGGTATGGGTGGCGGACAACAAAAATCTGAATACACTCCAATGGCAGACAGTATGGATGGACCAATTACTGGATATATGGATGCAAACGGCAATATTATTACAACGGATCAATATGACCAGCTTGGCAGTTTCTTTGGAGGACAAACACCACAAGGTATTAAATCTATTGGTGATGCAATGGGCCTAGGTGGAGCAAGCGGTTTGAGAGATGTTTATGGTGGCGGTGGACAAGGTGGACAAGGTGGCGGTGGTATGGGTGGTCTTGGCAGTTTGGCTGGCATGGCTTTAGCTGGTGGTATAGCTGGTAAGCTAGGAAAACTGGCTTATGACGAGGCCAAAGACTCCAAAGGCGTATCTTTATCTCCTGTAGTCGCAATGGATGCTACTGGCAGATACAACTTAGAAGCTGAAATGGCTAGAAGAATGGGCCAACAAGCACCGAATCCTACTGAGTTTGGTTTACTACCAGCCAATACGTTTCCACAACTGAGCGGTGGACAAAGACTGTCCCAAGCTTTTAACAATGAAGAACCGCAAGAACAAGTCATGGCAGCAGCTATGGGTGGTGAAGTAATGAACTACCAAGACGGTGGTTCTGCACAATACCCAAACAAAGGTTTGGAATCTTTGGCTGAAGTAGCACCAGAAGCTGTAAGAGCTATGGGTTACAACATGGGTGGACAAGCAATGATGCCGATGAACTACAACATGGGCGGTCAAGCCATGATGCCAATGAACTACAACATGGGTGGACAAGCAATGATGCCAATGAATTACAACATGGGTGGCAGAGCCATGATGCCAATGGCTTATGCTGAAGGTGGTAACGTAGCCATGGAAGATTTTAATAGAATGAACGGACAAATAAACGGCGAAGGCACAGAAACGAGTGACGACATACCAGCCATGCTGTCCGATGGTGAGTTTGTAATGACAGGACAAGCGGTTCGTGGAGCTGGTTCTTACAAAATGAAAAATGATAGTGGCATAGTAACATTGACACCAAACGGTGCACCAAACAGAGACTCTGGCACAGAAATGATGTATCAACTAATGGAGGCTTTTAGCAGTCGCACAGGACCAGCTTAGAGAAATAATATGTCATTTTTATCTGATATCTATAATAGAGCGAGAAGTAGAGTTGACGCTCCAGCAATGCCACAAGCTCAAGTAATGCCTCAAGTAGCACAACCTTTTCAAAGGCCACAGGGTATAGCTGGTTTAAACACACAAAACCAATTTACATTGCCCAGTGGTGAAACCATTGACTTGGCACAGATACAAGCTAATTTAGCTGGTTTAAATATACCGGGTATGCAATTGCCAGCACCTGTAGCTGCACCAATGCCAGCATCAAGTCCTCAAACTCTTGGTGAACTACTTCCACGAGGAACTGATAATGGAATAGATATATCTAATTTTCTAGGCAGTAGAGAAGATAATTTAACAGGTGCACAGGCTATGTTTGGACCACAAGTAAAATTTGCTACAGGTCTAGAACCAAATACAGACTCAGGAATAGGATTAGGACTAGGCGAAATGATGACGGCTGAAGAGTTAATAGCTAGAGGTGGAACTCCAAAACCTAACTCAGGTAAAGGATTTTTTGGAAACTTAGGTTTAGGAGATGAAGCTGCACCAATGCCAGCACCTGTAGCTGCACCAGCAGTTCAGAGTATTGATCCATTTGCATCTGTTGGAGGAACACCTATTAATGATTCAGGGTTTTTCCAAACAACTCCTGTGCCACCTACAGCAGAAGAACTTAGACGACAAGAATCTACAGAAAGTGCAAGAAGAATAATGAATAGACCAAAGCCTCCTAAAGTTTTGAATCCTGATGGAACAGAAAAAGTTGGTAGCTATGGGCAAGATGAATTAGGGGATTACACAATAGCACCTGACGGAACAAAAATGCGTACTACAACACAGCCAGTTAACGCGGGAACTGGTTTTTATCCTAGTCTTGTAGCTCCACCAGTAGCAGCACCAGCTCCAGTAGAAACAGTAGGTGCTGGTTTTGACCCAACACAAGGCGGAGAATTAAGAACAGCAGATTTTCAAGATTATAACAACAATGGTACGGACGATAGAGATGAAGTTGCATTACCACCGGCTGTAACTCCAGACCCACTGACAAATGCTATAGCACAACCAACACCCTACACAGGTGCTGGTTATGATGCTTTTGGCGAACAACCGTTTGTAAGCGGTGTACAAAGAAACGAGACAGGCTTGGATGCAACAACCAAACAGTTGTTGTTCGGTTTGGATGGACAAGGTGGATTTATACCCGGAGCCATGCAAGCAGCAGAAAACACTTTCTTTAATGCCGATGGCACACCAAGAGTAGTTGACCAAGAAGTAGCTGGCTTCACAGGAGATCAAACCGCTGGTATGGGTTTAGCCAGAGCCAATGTTGGTTCGCAAAATCGTTTCTTAGAAGGAGCTGAAGGTGCTTTTGGACAAGGAGTGAGCGACATAGGACAAGGCATAGAAAGAGGCAGAGGCTTCCAGCAACAAGGATTAGGGGCCATACAAAGCGGTATAAGTGGATTGAGAGGTGAATTGGGTGGTGTAGAAGGCATACAAAGAGGTGCCGCTGGTAACTTCGGTACACAACTTGGTGGTATAGCTGGTCGTGGCATTGGAGCTACAGATGAATTTGGCAACAGATTAGGAGAGTCAGAAAACCTAATGAGAGGCACCACGGGTGCTTACGACCAAGGATTAACCAGTCAGTTCTACAACCCTTACGAAGACAGAGTGGTACAACAAACCATAGACGATGTGTTAGAAGCTGGTGACAAACAAGACATGGCTGCCAGAGCCAGAAACATACAAACGGGCGGTGAGTCTGCGTTTGGTTCTAGGGCAAGATTAGGAGCTTCTGAGAGAAGAGAAGCGTTAGGCAGAGGTTTGGGTGAAGCACTGGGCGGTATACGTTCCAGAGGCTTCTCAGAGGCTCAACAGACGGGTATGGGTGAGTTTGCTAGGCAAAGACAAGCAGAAAGAGCAGCTTCACAAGGGTTGGCTGGTTTATCAGGTGCCAGACTTGGAGCACAACAAAACTTAGGCAGTCAATTGACCGGTTTAGCTGGGGCACAACTGGGTGCACAACAAAACTTAGGTTCCTCGTTGACTGGCTTGGCTGGTACAAGATTTGGAGCAGCACAGACTGGTGCCGGAGCTCTTAGTAACATGGGCGGTTTAGAAGCTCAGTACGGTCAAAATTTAGCCAACGCTCAGTTTGGTTTAGGTGGAAACCTACAAGGGTTAGGCACACAAACACAACAAGCTGGTTTATCTGATTACCAACAATTAATGGGCCAAGGAGCTATGCAACAGCAACAAGCACAATCTGTGATAGATGCACAGAGAGCCAATGCTATACAAAGGCAACAAGCACCATTA
>Ga0208814_1001165_pt1 | contig 12858 bp, 11 predicted proteins | sample MalvirAntarct_55_FD_184253 | JGI IMG/M metagenome (GOLD analysis project Ga0208814, IMG submission 184253) | Marine viral communities from the Global Malaspina Expedition - Malaspina viral metaG Antarct_55 (SPAdes) (version 2) | ecosystem: Environmental > Aquatic > Marine > Oceanic | place...
TGGAACTCTTCCCAATCCCCTTCGGCCCCGCCAGTAATAGCAGAGATGGGATTATTCTTCTTACGCTTTACGGCATCCTTAAGCTCGTCCTCAGCGTTGAGAAACTTGCCAACATGGCCCACCATGTCCTTAACTTCGCGCCCGTTCTCAAGACACTTCTTAATTATTGAATACGCAGCGTTAGCCGCCGCAATAGTTTCTAAAACAGCCATTTATACGATCCATCAAAACTTAACGACAAACCTATGAGGCATTAGCTGCCCCGGATCTTATCTCGTTGAACGTCAATGCGTTCGCGATTTACAACGTTTCTTTCTTCCGCAATTTCTTCTTGACTCTCGATCCTAGCCGCATCTGAAGCAGAGCGTTGTTGTAGTCTCTGTAACTCAATCATCATCTGTCCTTGGTCTTCTTCAGTCTTACGGACCAAATCTTTCTCTTTTAATGCAAGCTCCTGCATACGGATTTGCACCAGAGGATCATCCATAGGACTGTTCCCTTGAGGCATCATCTGTGGCATTATTTCTTCTAGTACTTTTTCCATTTGAATTGAGATCATCTGCTCGATCTGAGCAGGGTCTTGCATGTTCTGTTGAACCTGCATTATCTCTTGTTGCCCCGCCTGTGGATCTAACGTTCCACTCGCCATCGCTTCTTGAGCTTTCTTCAAAATAGCTTCGATCTCTTGCATAACCATCTTACGAGCTTTCTGTGAAACATGCTCCTGTATGTGGGCGTAAAACGTACCCATAGACTGAGGAGAAGTCATAACCAGAGGAGTCTTCATAAACATAAGGTGTATGCGGATATGCACGTCGTGATCCTGCTCAGGGAATGTAGTCAGGATTTCTCCCATCAAACCACGGGCATTCTCAATTGCAGGGTCTAACGGCTTAGGCTCGGGAGGAGCAGGCAATACTTCTTCAATATTCTGTACCTCAAGAGCCTGATACATTCTTCTGTATGCTGCATGCAGGTTATGAATCTGAGGATTAGACTGCGCCAACTGCAACTGCGTCTGAGCCAAAGTAACTCGTTGCGCCATGGAGAATATGTTAGGATCACTGACTGGAATAACATCAACACGGTTGTCAAAGTCTTCTACAAAAATCGTTCGGCTCCCACCCGCCACATCATATGGATACTCTTTAGGTAGGTTGTTTTTAAATATACGAGCCAGAATACGGAACTCTGTCTTCTGTGCGTAATGCAGGCGCTTATGTATTGCAGACATAACTTTCATGCCACGCTCTAAGAGCGCCACAGTCGTGCCTACAGGGGCGGAAGTGTTTCCGTCTCCTGTCTGCTGGTCAGCAAGGGAAATGAATCTCCTGCCGCCGTCCACAAGGGCTCCTAGCAACTGTGCTAAAGTAGCCGATGGTTCCTTGTATGGTAACGGGATAATAGCGTCCCGTATGTTTCCGCCCGGCGCATCTATGTCCCGCCACTCACCCGGTTGCAAAGGCTCGTCATCGTTACGAACCCGTACACCCCTGGCCTTAAACCCTGCCGGGAGGTTGGCTAAAGTACCTGCATCAATTAACTGACGTAAGATACTCGTAGCCGCACGGCCAAGACCACCAATCATATGTATTACGCCAAAACCGTAAAAGCCTAGTCCAGGCATAAACTTGTAATGAACAAAATACTGTGTCTTCTTAGCTATACCCGAATCCTCTTCAAAGTTACGACGTATAGCTAAAATATTTCCTGAACCCTCATCCATCGTAACAATGTATGGTAGAGCTATTCCAGACGGTTCCCCCATAGGAGTCATGTCCTCAAAGCCCTCAAGGTCGAGGTCAACGTGCATCTCAAGAACGGTGAACACTTCGTCCGCATACGTCTTGGATGTTCCTTGAATTTCGTTAATCTTCTGACGTACTTCGTTGTCTTCGGACTCATACTTAGATAATTCAATGTCTCGGTAAAAACCCGAAACCTGCATCTTACGAACTTCGTTAGCATCCATACGCAAGACATGCGTAACACGAGCCGCTGTCTGTAAGTCCGACGCCATATAAGAAACAACCAGATCCTGCGCAGGTATGAACCTGGACACCGCTCGTTGCCTCGTTTCGTCATAGTAAACTTTTTTAAATGTTGATCCTGAAAGGGGTAAATAAAACAACAACTGATCCATGTCAGGATCAAACTCTTCCATCACCTCTGTGATCTGGTAATTCATAAAGTCTTTAACGCGAGCCGCCTGCTCTTCACGAGCCGAATCCTGCAAACCTAGTACTTGAGTTTGCACAGGGCCACCCGCAGGCAACAATTCTTTGTATGCTTGTGACTGAAACTGGGTCACACTCTCCGTAATCAAAGGATGCGTAACACCAGACGCACCTTGAAACGGCTGAGAGCGTTCCTCATGTTTTATGCCAAGCTGATCCAGCCCTCTAGTATACGCCTCTTCCCAGTCCGCGCGAGATGATAAGTCATCCTCATAAGACGCACGAAGGTCCGAAGATATCTCCCCAAGAGCCTCATTTGGCAGGAACTCAGACAGATTAGCGTTGTGATCCATTGGAGCTTCTAGCTGACCTTGGAAAGCAAGTTCCTCTAGTGCCTCAATAATCGCGCCACCCTCTGCGTCTTGAGTGACTTCAGCACCATTGGGAAACAAATCTATCGGCGCGTTTACTTCTACATCTACAGATGCCTCATTTGGCGCCATATCTTCCAAAGAAATTGCAGAATCCATAAGAGGTGGTAAGGCCATTAGTAGTACTCCCGTTTTTGAGGAATAAACAGTTCCTCTTCTTCTTCACCAAGCAAGGATATAAACCCTCCTTGTCGAAAACGCATCAGTGCTAGTGTCATACTATCACAAAAATCATCATGATCTCCATTAGGAAATGAAACAACCTCTTCGATTACCTCATCCGCAAACTTTTTGTCATCTGGAGCCCAGACTACACCGGCCTCAAATAAAGGTGCAACCATGTGCATTCTGGTCACCTTATCAGATCCTTTACCCGGCGAGAACCCCAAGGCAGGAATACCACGTAATCGAAGCTCGTCAATAAGGGGCGTACCCGTCGCTTTCGCCTCAACCAAAACCATGTCCGGCTCCCAGTACTCGTGTTCTTCAAAGGCTTTCTCTTTTAATTCAGGGAAATTCCACCTGCCACGTTGTGCATCTAGCAATATCAGGTGATCTGGTCCCCCTTCTTCTGGGTTAAACACCCCCCAAGTCGTGATCGCAGAGTAATCCGCAGTTTGTTTCTTGGAAAAAGCCGTGTCATACGCCTGCAAAACATACTTTATTGCAGGGATCTCTTCCTTTTCCCACTTCATCCACCATTCACGCTTAATAATAGCCGATTCAGAAGATGTTGGGGTCTGCTGCCACTGAGCATTCCATTTCGCCACAGGCAACGACGCTTTAATAGATAATAAAGCATCCTTATCCCAGAACTCAGGCCACAACGGTTTGTCACTAGGAAGTATTGCAGGGAACTCCACAACCTCCCACTGGTCAGACATGATATCACTGCCCTGCTGGGCCAGTAATCTGCCTGTCAAGTCTTTTTTACCCCAGCGGGTCATGACCAAAATGATCGTGCCACCCGGTTGAAGACGCTGGCGGGGTCCAGAAGTGTACCATTCGTATGCGTGGTCGAAAGCGTTCTCGCTTAACGCATCTTGCTCCGAATGAGGGTCGTCAATGATAAGTAAATCCGCACCACGCCCAGTGATAGCTGCTCCCACACCAGCAGCAAAGTACTCTGCACCCGCTGTAGTGCCCCATTTACCCGCGCCCTTATTGTCTTCCTTGAGATTTGTGTTTGGAAAAATCTCTTTATACATTGGATCATCTATCAAGTCCCTTACTTTACGGCCAAACCGGACGGCTAGCTCTGTGTTGTGGGTCGCTTGGATGATCTTCAACTTAGGATTCCTGCCCAAAAACCATGCAGGCATCAAGTAACTAGCAAACTCAGACTTAGAATGTCGAGGAGGCATGTTGATAATCAACCGCTTTAACTCTCCTCGAGCAACACGCTCAAGCTTTTCCGCAATAACACGGTGATGCCTGCCCTCAATAAAGTTATCATACACATGGTGCGCAAAAGGCATGAACTTCTCTTGAGCTATCTCTTGCAAGTCTAGCCGGTTCTTAGCCTCGGTTAAGGCTAAGATTTCTTTTAAGGCTTCCTCTGGTAAAGCTTGTAAGTTCATTATCTAGCTTCGAGTGGATATAGGATCAGAATACTCTTTCGTAGTCGATTTCTGAACGCCTCTTAGCTGTGATCGACCTACCCTGTTTGTAGAAGCCAATCCTGAACCATAAGCCCCGCCAAATCTATTCCGCTTACGACCCATCTTCTTCGTAGTTGTTTTTGTAAGCGCGCAAATAGGATCGCCGTTTCCGTTGTAGGAAAGAACAAACGGTTCGGCGCATGAGTAAACAGTCTCGCCCCTAGAGTTTGTTTCCATAGTCGGAAGCGGTGGCTCAATTGGAGCATCAGGAACACTAACTACAGGATCGTCAATCTCTACTATAGTGTCTTCTTCTTCTGGCTCAGGGGGATCAAAACTTATCGCCTTGTTAACAAGAACGCCAGTGTCAATTGGTACAGATTTAACTGTGTCAGTTTTCTTTGTATCAGTCTGGTCCGTTAATGGCACTTTCTTGGTGTCGACTGTAAACACACCCTCAAGAGCATCGTCAACCTCTACCACGGTATCTAGGTCAGTGTTTAAGTTTGTGTCCGTAGTTAGATCTGTGTTTGTGTCCGTAGTTAGATCTGTGTTTGTGTCCGTAGTTAGATCTGTGTTACCGTCGATCACTACATCCGTCGTACCATCTGCATTAACCGTTGTGTCCTCAGTAAGATCAACAGGATTCGCTACTGTGACATCCGTGCCCGTTTCCGCTGCTGCTGCTGCTGCTGCTGCTTCCGCTGCTGCCGCAGTATCAACTGCTACGTCCGTAGACGCTGTGTTAGCAACCGCTAGATCAGTGCCCGTGCTTGGGACAGCAATTCCGTCAACGTAAGTCGTACCTTGTTGGACGCCCGTGAACGGATTGCCTCGGTCCATAAGCCTGCCATTTTCGTCCGGCTTTAAGATTTTAGTGCCATCAGTTGCTAAAGAAGCTATTCCTTCTGAATTAACTTTAATCGCGTTAGTATCCACCGTGGCAGAACCCGTTGAATTACCCGTGGTAATCTCGTCAAACTTCGCCACTGCGTCGGACACGTTTTCACCTTTTTCCACTCTTGCAACGTGATTAGGATCACCCGTGGTAACATTGGTGAGAGTCTTGCTGCCGTCCGCATTTTGAGTGACTTTAATATTAGATCCACCAAAGGCTGTTCTTGTTCCTTCCGCCCCTGGATTAAAGCGTTTCTCATCCATAAGATTCGGATCTACTACTATACCCGGAACTATAGTTTTCGCTATCGCCTCAATATCAACCATTTCCAAGCCTGTGGCTTCAGATAGTTTTATCGCTACATCGTTACTCAATCCACCCGTGGTCTCTATTTCGTTTTTAATAATTTCCGCTGCACCCATTGTGTCCAAGGAAGTGGTAAATGCATCAACCGGAGTGTTCCGCTGGTCAGGGCCGCGTGGGTCCTGCGAATCGTCATACGCCGTCGTAACACCGCTAGATGTAGCTAAAGATCCCGCGTTGGGGTTTAGGGCTGGATTGTAGGCAATAGATGCCAAGCCTTGGTTAGGGTTAGGGCCTTGTGGTTGAGCAACGTTTATCGTGCCATCTATCGTTTGAGCGGGACCCGCAGCATTAGGCTGTCTTCGGGGCGCGAACCCTGGCTTAATACCAGACGTATCCATGCCGCCATACGGTCCCTGATCCGCTGGGTTCATCCCTTGGTTAGGTATAGCAGAAGAAATGCCTGGGGCAGTGTTAAAGACATTATCCTTGGCTAGCTGAAGATTTTTAGCTGCACGATCAGCCCCCGGTTTTACCGAGCCCGCAGCAGCGGCCTCCAAAAACGCTCCACCAACATTTGTCCCCAGGCTATAGTTGGGATTTAATGCGTCCTTAATGCCATAGTTGGTTCCGCCTTGCTCGACCATTTCGGAAGAGCCTTCGTTAATTGCTCCATACGTGGAGCCTGCCGCAGTTCTTCCAGTGTTAATCGCAGTAGATTTTAAAGGACCAGCGGTAGCAAGAGTTTTTATTCCTGCTTTCGCAAAAGGAGAGGCAAGACCCGTAAACAAGACATCTGCAACAGCGCCGACCATACCTACTTTGTTCATGTTCTTTTTTGCTTCAAAAGCAATTTGAGCTTTTGCTTCGGACCGAGCTTGAGCTTGGGCCAAGGCAGGATCAACTCCATTTTCCATGAACATCTTCGTATAACTAGACACAGCCGCGTTATAGTTCGGCGCCGTGCTTAGTTCACCCGCTTGATCCAGAGCCGCTATATACGCATCTACTTCCTGAGACAAACCGCCAGCAGATTCTCCAAACCCTTGCGTAGCCACTGCCGCTATTCCGGGGGCACCACCAAACACCGAAGCCAAAACTTCAGGGCCATACGACGCTATTTCTCCAAAAGTATTCAAAGCAACGCCTCGAGCACTAGCCTCTCCAACAGGGTTGTATTCCCCCTGTAGTAAGTCTTGAAAGCTCGCCTGGGACCGAGATTGTTCCATCGCGTCCCGGCCTTCAGCGGTTATTTTATCGTACTCTGTTTCACCCAAGGCATCAAAATAGTTAACTGCGCCAGTTGTAGCGTCACGAGCCCCAGTAAAATTACTAGGCGCCGCTTCCAGTTCCGTTTTTGCCCTCGGATTAAACAAGCTGAAAACTGGTGACCCACCATATGCGCTGAAAGACGAGGGAGTTTGTGCGTATCCGTCCTTAGTTGCCCGCACTGCCGCGTCATATGACGCTTGATCGAAAGAGTTTGCTAGGCCATCTATAGTGGCACTAGCGTCTTGGGACAACGTACTTGTGGCAGCCCTAAAAGGATCATTAATGTATTTGTCGTAAAAAGCTTTTCCGCCGAAAGGGTCAGGGTTTTCGTTCTGTATAGTTTGAACCGCAGCACTCGGACTAACCGTGCCGGCACCGCCGCCATAGTAAGTGTCGTCCACCTGTCCTACAGTATTCGGGCCAAAACCGTCTAAACCAGTTAAGTAATCAGGAGACGCCTGCAAAACATCTTGACCAGACTCATAACCAAGCCTCGGATTAGTAGCCTGCCCAGAAGAAACAGAAACAGGATCAGGGACCGCTTGTATATTTAAAGACTCAGAGCCCCTGCTACCCGTGTTTGGAACAGGGCCTCGTGCAGCTAACTCACCAGGAATTACTCGGTCACCAAAGTTGGTGACAGCAGTATTTAAACCATCAATCGTGTCAGGGTTGAGGCCAGTTCCATCGTACGTTGCGCCATTCCCATTGTTCCGCAGGTCAGTCTGACCATTCGCCGCTAACTGAGCCAGTAACTCTGCACCTGTGGGAGTGTAATCTTCTCCATAAGTGTAGGACAAAGGGGGCATATTATTTATTGCTTGTTCCGCAAGCATTGGACCATCGTCATAGCTAGAAACGCCCAGATTAGGGTTCATGTACTGGTCTTGCGCAGTTAAAAACGGAACCTGTGGGCCTCGGGAATCTATCTCCCGCTGAAACTCTCTCGCCGCTATCTCACCAGGAGTAAGGATCTCGTCAAGGGGAACCGTTGTTCCTACAGTCGGGAAGGTTTCTGTGTCTGCACCTTGAGGAAAAACAGGACCCGTAGGTGTGACCATACCAAGATTCGCGCCTCGCCCAGCCTCGCCCATATCCATAGTGGCATAAGAAGGGGAAGGACCCGTAGGTGTAGGACGGCCTCGAGGTCTAGGCGAAGTCTCAGGGGCCAAGGATGAAGGACGGCCTTGGGGTCTAAGCGAAGTTTCAGGGGCCAAGGATGAAACTTCAGGTGCTACAGGTGCTACAGGTGCCGCAGAAGCTGCTGCTGCACGGGCTATCTTCATATTGTCCGCTACGGTCCGTTTCTCAGGCTTCTTATTAGATGCTATTCTTGCAAGAGTCCTATTCGTGCGAGCCCTGTAATCCTCAGTCTCTGGCATCAGGCCAAGGCCCATTTTCAAATCGTCAGCAACGCTGTAGTTTTGTGGGGCTGGCGTACCAGACTTTCTTTTGCTTTGCCGTTCTTTGTAGCCACTTTTAACTTTAGGAGCGGGATTGGCCGGGGTATCATTCTTAAAGGTCCGAGGATCACGGAACACCGAAAACATAAATGGATTCCAAAGTGAATTACTAGACATGATCAACCTTCCTCACAAAGTACGAACCAACACAATCGTAGCCCCTACTGTTCAATATCCCATTAAAGACCCGTGGATCAAGCTTAGATGTCTGACCAATACGTATGTCAACAACACCTAACTCTTCCGCCCACTGCTCAAACAAACCCAATAATTGAAGACCAACCCCTGATCCACGCTTCTCAGGTACAACATACCACAAACTATCACCCGCTACCAAGTCCCGACTGAAAAAATACGGATTAGCGTTGCCAGCAAAAACCCCGACAGCCTCGTCTCCATCCCACGCTAACCAAAAAGCATGGTTCTCAAGGTGAGTGTAACACTCCGCATTCTCTAATAAAAAGACAGCATCAAGGGCCAAGTGACTATGAGCACTCTCCTCATGAGCCTTCTGACCTAAATCTAAAACAGCGCGGGCTACCGCAGGGCTGAAATCCTGAACAAGCTCAATTAAACAATCCCCAGAGGGTTTATATGGAACGTCCCATGACTTTAGAGCTAGGTTCATAACTACCCCTTCAACGTACCTATGCCGCCCGGAGTAGAATAACGGGCAATCATATCACTGTTCGGTAATCGCAAACTGCTTAAAGGACTCAAGTTGCCAGAAGCACCAGACCGCATGTCAGGAACATTCTGACGAACAGGACGGGCGCCCTGCGATTCCTCAAACATCGCCATTAACTCTTCAAAACTCTTGTCTCTGACAGGCTTGCCTAAAGGTTGTACAGCAGCCGGAGCTACAGACTTGATCCCCGCAAGAGGAGCATTAGCAATCGCAGAACCCGCAAACTTCTGGCCGTAGTCACTTAGCCGAGTGCCGTTGGAATCCTTTGGATTGTACGCGCCCCCCGACTCAAGGAACTTGCGCAAACCAGTCTTGCCGCCAAGATGAGCCATGCCAAGCACACTTCCAGGCGTGATTAAAATTCCACCAACCTCTTTGCCAAGATACTTGCTTAACCCTCGGTCCTCATCAGAAAAATAAGCCATGATGTCCGACTCATGCCAGCTTTGGACCTTTTCCTGTAACTCAGGGCTCTGACGAAACTGATCCATCGAAAAGTTAACGTTGTTCGCGGACATGTAATCTTTTAGTCGAGCAGAGCCAAACTGATACTTGCCAGTGAAACCCTCGTTGTTAGTTACACCGTACCGGCCACTGCTCTCCGTCGTACCTAGCTTGCTGCGAAAATCAGACATGAACCCTCAAACCTTTGCTCGTTGAACCCAGCATACACAAAACCCAAATGAAATTACACCCATAATATTTTTGGGGCCTAGGGACCCCTATTGTTGTTTGGTTGTTGACCAAATGGAATTACACCCGAATGAATTTACCAGACCAACTATATAGGACGGACGGACACGATGCACCCGCGTATATTTGGGGGGTGCCCCTCGAGATCGAGCAAAATGTTCAAGGTCAAACGGTCCAGTAACCCCTAAGCAGCTTGATATTACTTGTCGTTTGGTTGTAAATAAATTGTTGGTAGCTATTGTATTCTGAGATCGTTGCGATTATCTTGTAGAGATAGGCGGAACGGGTTCGCTTATCTTAATAAGGAAACATTATGTATAACACTCTCGCATTAAAAGAATTGATCATCGCGGAAATCAGTGAAGCTGATAGCGGATCAGTAAGGGACAGCATCAAAGCTGAGCTTGATATGATCTCTGCTATTCGTAAGGACCTCAAGATACTTGAGGACACTGCCCGCCAACACGCTGTGGATCACGGCTGTGGATCATTCGACCCCGTTGTCAGGACCTCAGTTCCTAACCTAAGCTGGTGGAAGAAGGCTTCGCCGGATGAGTGGCAGAAGTATTGCACAGACAAAGAGTATCTCAAGTTCTCTTTCAAGTAACTTAATCAGGGGAGCTTCGGCTCCCCTAAACCTATTGGAAAGGAATACAACATGGACAATATACAAACCATAAAAGAATTACGTGACATTGCTGCGGCTATGGCAACGGGTGATAGATCTAATCAAGCACTCGGCGCTGTATACGACAGCATCATGGAGCTTAGTTATAAACTACAAGATGCCGACATTAAATTCCGGGCAACGCGTCGTCATAACTTATCCGGCAGAACAGATTGCTATTCCTCGCTTCGCTCGGAAAAAAATGTCAAGGCCGCAGAGCCCTCGCTTCGCTCGTAAAAATTTGTCAAGGCCGCAAAGCTCCCAAAGTTACGTAACGTCACTTTGGGAGCTTTTTGTTGTTAACTTGTTGTTTACTTGTGATTAACTGTTATATTGCAAGAGTACCAAGAACGGTACGATTTAATTAAAGGACGACCTTAAATGAAATATGATTATTCAAGCGCCGACGGAAGTGTAACAATCAAAACCGATTTAAAAAGTCTCTTGATACTTTCAAAGGCGCTACCAGTCTACAAGGAAACTCTTGAGCATGACTTCCGAAAAGGCGAAGTTACTAACGTCTTGGAAAATCTTCACGTTGCTATTGTCAAAACATTAGACCAGCAAACCGCAGACCTTGAAAGCACTAGGCGCGAAGCTGTAGGCGTAGCAAGAAAAGCAGGTATCCTAGTCCCTTCATAAGCACAGCAGCAAGGCGCTCCACTAATTGGGGCGCCTTCGTGATGTGCTTATGCATCTTTAACTAAGGAAACATTATGTCGAGATCATACCCAATATGGAACGATGTCACAGCCTGTATATATAAATCAGGCAAAAGCTACGGCGTTAAGGACGATGGCAACGTGAATATAAAAGTTGGAACAAGTGCCAGTAACTCACACGACTTTATCTCTCACAGAACAACACGCAAAACATTAGAAAACGGTGACCAAGAATTTCGTTTCTTTGTCGACGGTGTGTTAATCAAACGAGCCGTTGTTTCAAAGAAAGAGAAGACAATGAAGGTGATATAAGGCAACGACCAGGGGCCACGGTCCCTGGGCCAGGCGCCGAGCACATAGACGTACAAGGCCGCAGAGCCGCAGAGTTAAGTCAAGGCCGCAGGGCCGCAGAGTATATTACCTTCAATCGAGGCCGCAGAGCACTGAACAAGGCCGCAGGGTTCGCGAACCGCTCACCTTGGGCCGCAGAAGCCCCTCCTTCCAGAAGTAATGGCCCCTGATCCCCCCCAAACAAAAGTAGTTCCCTCGTAGAGAGGCTCTTTACTAAGAAGAAACTGGCCCCTCCTCGGGCATGATACGCCATGTGCCACGCAATTTGATGCGGGCTAACTTTTATAGCGTTAGATTTCATGACCTTTAATTCCAGCCAGAATGGAAGCCCTGCCCACAGTAGATGACAGTCGGGAACACCGCCACCGTGTTTGTTTTCTATGCGTGTAGCGTGGCAGTTTTTAGGTAGGTTCGATCTCAATTGGTTCCACAATGTCGCCTCTGGTCCGCTCATCTGGAGTGATGTCCTTTGCTGTTCCCTCGACTATGAACGCTTGGGGATACTGCGCTTGCAGTTTAGACAAACGTGCTACGATCTCGTCGCGTGACATTTGATCAAGAGTATTGATTTGCTCTCTGCGATCAGTAACTAATCCACCGAGGCTGGCCCTAATGCGCTCGGCATTAATTGCAGCGGAAAATTGATTGGCTTCCTCCGCTCCCTGGCTGAGTTGGTGAAGTCTTTGGAGTTGTCCTATTGTAGTCACCCCATAACGCCGCTCTCGTTCTTGTCTGAGCTCTGTGATAAACTCGAGCACATGCGGGTAGTCTCGGCCATTAAGCAGCTTAGAGGCACTACCAGCGGCCACATTAGAAGAGTACCCCGCTTGTCTTGCACACTCTGCGTTGGAGTAGATCCCCTCAACCACCAAACCGGCGAAAGTCTTCTGTCTATTCGTAAGCTGGCGGCTGTGTTCCTTCTCTATTTTCTTAACCAAAGAAGCCATACTTTCTCCTCATTTTCTGTTTACACCTGTTTACACTGTTTACACTAGTTTTTCCAAAAACAGCAAGAGGCCAACAACCTGCTTGGGCTAGTTATAGGTTTTCTGTTTACACTTCGCCTTTTTTGTAAACAGGTGTAAACACTTTGTCTCATATAAATAAGGCCTCGTTTACGCCGTTTACGGTGTTTACACGAGAAACCACTCAAAAAAAAAAAAAAACTAAAAAACTGACCAGAAACTGTAAACAGCGTAAACAGTAGGCAAGCCCCTCAACCCTGTTGACATTCAATCAGACAACATCCATATTACAATCATTCAACAAACACTTAACCAAGGAGCAAGGACCATGAAGAAAGCAACAACCCCCTACATCGCCCCGAAGATTAGCATCTCGCTCGATGAAGAGGAGGGCGAGTAGATGCCCAATCATTGTTATCAAACAGTTTCGATCTACGGCCCTCGGGCCATGGTGACAGAGTTATATTTTAATCTGGACAGCAATGGAGTGGAGCCGAGGTTCTGCGACACGGTTATACCCATGCCCTTGGACCAAGCTGGAAACAGCTACGAGTGGCGCAACGAGAACTGGGGTACAAAGTGGGACGTTGCTGAAGTCAGCATTACCTTTGCCCTTCAGCATTCGGACATGGATCCTCCTGCTCCTGTGGCTGGGATGTCGTGGTTCAAGTTTAAGTGTTGGACGGC